>CEPH01017291.1_pt1 | contig 23782 bp, 29 predicted proteins | sample 530571 | NCBI WGS metagenome assembly CEPH01 (sample SAMEA2620413, study PRJEB7988) | marine metagenome | biome: marine biome (ENVO:00000447); feature: surface water layer (ENVO:00002042); material: "saline water (ENVO:00002010), including plankton (ENVO:xxxxxxxx)" | depth 5 m | reverse complement strand
CTCTTAAATAAACCAAACATCACAGCCCACTCGGGTATAACGTTCGGCACCCATATATACTGCATACACTGGGATTAGATCGAAATTCTTACTTTCAAAAATCATATGGAAGGTAGCAGCTAAGGCTATACCTTTCATGAATGAATCTTTGAAAGATTCTCTTGCAGAGCGAACTCGTCTTTCGTGTATGCGATCTATTCTATTCATTATTTTGTTAACTCCTTAAATAGATCGGGGAAACGCTCTCCTAGAGTTAATCCGCATTTATGGTCAGAAGGAGTACGATCAATTTTGAGTTGTTTACCTTGCATTTTACGCTTAGGTTTATAAACTAAAGATCGATCTTTAGAAGACTTATCAAGCCTCCTTTTATCACTTCTTCTGAACTTACGTTCAACCCCAGTACGAGCTTTTTTAGAACTTACATTAATTCCTTTCGTTTTCATATATGCTCCAAAAAGCCCCACCTTAGGCATATAACACCTGTTATACACTTTAACTTTCTAAGGTGGGGCAAAACTGGTTCCCGAAAGGGACAGAATAAGGAGCCTCAGAAGGCACTAGGCGGGGATGAATAGGGAGATTAACCTAGTGTTAGCCCTTCTGAGGCAAAATCGTTAGCCTGGCTTCGACGTTTCCTCCACCTTTATTTGCACACAATTGCCTATTGCATTTCGCGCCGTAGTCGGCCTGCACTACATTTAAGCTTACAGCTCGGCTGCCCTTGAGCTTCTTTGCGTTGTCCGTCCTCTCTATCCCAGCGGGTTAGTGACTAGTTTCCAACGCTGCTTTGAAGGGTTCAGCACGCTGTTCTGGAAAATCAGAGAACTAAATTCTGCATTCGCCTGCGATATAACTAAAGATAAAAAGCTGATTGTCGTTCCCGACTAAAGGAGCCTTCGCTTTAGATCTTCCGTTTATCGTGCGCACTACCTTACCGATTTAAGGCTAGTAAAACCTATACGCCCCGTCCTGCTCACAATAATGCTAAATACGCGTTATTCAACATCTTAGAACTTCAAGATCGTCATATCGCAGGCGGATACAGAATTTAGAAATCTTTTAACTAAGCACTGGACCTATGAATAAAAAAAGGGGAGCAAGACTATCGCATTACTACAAGCGCCTTACTCCCCTTCCCGCTACCTAAGGGGATAGGTTTTACGCGGCTACAGCCTCTTCGGCAGACTCCTCGGCAGATTCCTCAGCGGCTTTACTAGCTTTTTCGGCTCGCGGTTTAAGAACATTCTCGATATGCTTAGCCGACATTTTTAAAACGTGGCTAACCAATTTAAAACCTTCGACCGCTCCACCTACTTTCTCTTGTTCCGCGATTTCTTTCACAACTTCTCGTGCTTTATCTCGCAACCCAAGATCATGGATAGCATCGAATTCGGATTCGCCTAATGCTTCACCGTTCCGGATTTTATCCAATAAAGCTAGGGCTTCGCCTGGCGGCAATTCGCCTAAAGTATCCATAAGAATCTGGGCAGAATTAACTACCTTTTCTTCCATACCTTTAGGCGTTTTCAGTCGCGCAGGCTTATCCTTTTCGTCGGAATTGTCTTTCGGCTTTGCTGTTAAAGCCTTGAGAGCTTTCCCATCAGCGATTGCTTCAAGGTCTGACTGCCAAGTATCGGCAACCCTATCTCGTGCCTTCTGGTCAGTATTAAACTTACCGTCTGGCTTGATGTTAACAATACCTGTAGTTTTACGAACAAGAGCAACAAAAGCTTCTAGCTCTTGCTTTTCCTGGTGTTCGTGTAAACCTTGGTAAAGTTTTTTCACCCTAGACGAATCAAGGCTTTTATCGTAGTAGTGCAAGATAGCCACTACTGCAATATCTGCTAATTCGTCCCATACGAGCGCCTTAGATTTGAACCAGCCGCCCATACGGGCACCGAATTCCATATCGTCTAGCTTTGGGATTGCTTCTAACTTTGGGGATAACTTAATTGACATAGATCACCTTTTATTTGTACAAACAAACACTAGGCAAAACCTAGCGACTAGACGGAATGCCTAGTTAAAAGATTTCTAAGATAAAAAAAAAGGCTGGCCTTTAGTCATAGCGGAACCCACAACAACGCCTCGCCGCCAAGCGAAGCGCCCTGGATTAACCCGATTAACTAAAAGGACCAGCCTTTAAGTATTCTTTGATAGGCTTTGCATCCTAACAGCCAGCTAAAAAGTGTACCTTAAAGAAATTAGTACCTTTTCCAAGCCGTTAGATCTCACCTATCTGGTAATTGTTTTTGCACCCTTACAGTGGATCAATTACCCCGCGTTCTGGTATGTAAAGCTCGCGTTTGCCTATTTCGTGCCCAATCCAATGCATACCCATGCACGCCAAATCCCATTGATTTGGTACTACTGCCACATATGAAACTTAGCGCGCTAGGCTGAGCATGAGTATAAAAAACACGCCAACACCTTGATTGCCTCGTTTCGTGCGTCTTGGTCACTAGCTAGGATACAAGCCTAGCCTCGCCTATAGGTCGCTATAGGTCGCTATGTCGAACTATTGTCTATTTAATTGCCTACGCTTGCGCCGCTCGTTCACATAATCCGGAGTCTCGCTCGGCCATAGTGCAGTATTGAGCTTAGGACCACCCTTGCGGGATACACCCTTAATTTCGCTCAAAGTATGCACTCGACGGCCTTTGCGCTGTTTTAGATCACGTAAACCCGCGTTATTGCGCAAGGTTTGCGATTGCATAGAGCTTTTATGGGAACTTTCGTCAATAGCTATAGCATAGGCTTTGCGTAGCTGGTGCAGCATCTTAGGACTAAGCTCAGTATTAAGACGTTTTACAACATCCTCAAAACCGAGCTTATGAAAGCCTTTTTCGCGCAGCACTTTAGCTAGTGCAAAAGCACATATGCCTTTTTGCTTTTTACGTTTCGTTTCCATGTTTTTAACTTTAATGCATCGAACACAAAAGTACAATGAAACATATTCATGTTTTTGGTGTCTAATTATGAAAATTACTCATAATGCAATCTGAGACACAACAAAGCACTATGAACACATAGTAAAACCGATTATCTCATACTCTGAAGAAGAAGTCTAATAATATTTAGTTATATGCTTATAACAAAAAGGAATAAAGAAAGGGAAGAGGGAAGAAAAGAGACTAAGACAAACATACCCCTAGAACAGCCTGTACTTAATCCTAAGCAATAAAAAAGGGAGCACTAGGTAAGTACTCCCTTATGGTGTAAACCGCTTAGAACGGTTTAGAATGCGTCTCAAGGCATAGTTAGACTACCATCTACCATAGAATGCTTTAGAAACTAATAAATCCCTCAAAAAGTTCTTACATGATACAAGGCTGATTTGATAGCTTGATGTACCGATGTTGTCGATTTGTTGTATTCGTGCGCGAATTGGCGAAAATCGAATACTTTTCCGTCTTTATATAGCGTACGTCTAGCGTAAATAATGATTTTGTTTGAGTATGCGTTAAATCGAATTATCTCGATATTTTCGCCGTTGTATGTTGGCGCTGGCCGCCAAATCAGATTTTTAACATCCCTTAATTGCATTGAATTGGCTCCTCAATAATTTGAATTTGTTGATTGTCGTAGAGTACAACGGTTGATTGCTCGAAAGTGTATATATCTTCTATGTTTTGCAGTTCGCCTAGTTCGTACCGCGTACCGTATTCGCCGTAACAGACTACTTCTTGAGCTAGTGCTTTTGTCGTCCCAAGATAAAACACGGATGCAATAAGCAATAGTACCACTATTGCTATCAAAGCAGAAAAAGCTATATCTAGCTTGAATTTAAGGCTAGGGGATTCGATTAACATTTTCTAATTGCTCCCTTGTTATTGTGCGTTGCAATCGACCTTCTTCGCATTGTGGATTGTTTTTGTGGATAGAGACTATTGTGTAGTTTTCCCATCCATGCATCTTAGCTAACCTGGATAGATCATTAATCAGTAAGTCTCTAGCGCGGAACATATCAGTTCCTTTGTCCCCTGTATGCTGAAATTGTATTTTCCAGCGATCAGGAAAAGACCAAGGCTGGTCTAGTATCTCCCTGAATCGAAAGTTACCGACGAAAGTAACTAACGAATCGGGGCTATTTGGTGTTAGTGGTAATGTCATATCACATCCTATTTAAGCGATGCTGCGCTCTTCAGTAACTAGGAACAACCCTAGCTAGACATAGCCAGCATACGCTGGCCATGTTTCGACTTTCGCTTAGGATGTTTGGTAGTGAATAGGAGCGTTTAATTCAAACATTTTTAGTTGCTCTAGGGCGCTCTCTAACGTATCTGAATAACGTACCCAATTCAGGCTTAAATTATATTCAGATACTCGCGCCGCGAAGAATCTATTTTTTAATGCTTCTGTGCCGCCGTTAGTTCGGCAAATCACTAAAGTTTTACCATCCCCAACTACTTCAACATACATAACTTTTTCAACTAAGGCTTGGTTCAACAGTTCATTAGGTAGTGTTTTTGCACGTTCGATCATTCGATTCAATTTGTCTTTAGTCATTTAGATTCCCTCTTTTCTGTTCCATTCTCGGATGTTTTCAGCGTCTACAGGGTCCATTTTTGCTAGATGCTGTTCTAGTTCAGCATCGCTAATCAATCCGTAGTAATGCTGTAGGTGTACTCTCTTCATAGTGAGTAATTCTAGTTCGGTCAGTTCTCTTTTCATTCGATAAATCTCTATCGGTTTAAGGTACTAACAGTATATACACGAATAATGAACATACAATGTATGAATAATGGAGAAATAATGGAAAGAGAATGAAGAGTGTACTACATAATGCATAAGTGTGTTCCACAATATGTGTACACTAGAGAAGTAAAAGATGTAGCAACAGGCAGACCAGGCTAGAGTTAGTACTAAGTACTGTGTAATACATAGTAAATATATAGTAATTACTATAGATATATGTAATTAGTGTAGGAAAGGACAGGGATAGTTTATAAATTCTAATATATATATAGTAATTATAGTAATTATAGTAATTATAGTAATTATAGTAATTATAATATAATATATAATATATATAGTAATATAAATAGTAATAAGAATAATTCGCATTTATATATCATCATGCAACAATCATGCCAAGTGATATTGAACTAAGGGGATCAGGGGGGATGGGGGTTGCTGATATCTTATCGTTAGACCTCTTACAAATTTCTCCACTATTTTTTTTAAAATAGACCCCTCATAAATTTCTCTACCATTTTTTTAGAAATCACCCCTTTCGTAAGAAAATCCTATAAACTACCCAGTTCATAGGGATTTTTTTATGAATTCGTTAAAATTCTAGAGATTTTAGGGAACTTTATGGAACTTTCTTGAACAACACTTGTCAAACACTCCCATCAGAAATTATAAATTTCCCGTCAACCTAACATTTTTAATCTCGAGATCAAAATGGCTGAACAAACTCAAAACCCTGATGGCTTCAAGTCCCAAGATGGGTTCAAGAACCGACGACGTATGGCTTACCTGTCTGTCGGATCACTCGTCGCTATCCTTGCAACGATGTGCGGAGATATCCTTTTCAACGGCGGACACCCGAACGATTGGACTGGAATCGCTAGCGCAATCATTCTCTGTTTCACTGGTATCACCGGTACCTACATGGGCTCCGCAACTTACGAAAACGTAAAAGGCGTATCGAAGTAAATGAAATCGGTGAGATCTTTCTGGGCTAAGATTCTCCTGTGCTCTTCCTTGCTGGCTTCTGGGCTAGCATCGGCTGCGCCTACAGAAATCACCAGTAAGATCTGCCCAGATGGAACACTTACTTCCTCACTCGCTACCTGCAAACCAGTTCTCTCGGACGATGTCCCAGGCGGATCAGTACTCACAACTACTGCGAACTATGAAGTAGATTCAGATACAGGATCTGGGGATGTTTACGGTTGTGCTCACCAAACCACAACTCGTACTGCAGCCGAGATCGTAGCAGGAACAGGCTGCGACGCTACAGATAACACATCTGCTGTAGACGGCAAGAACACATTGAACTTCACAGGACTAACCCAAGGTCAGCTCTACGAAGTGAACTTAACCCAAGTCGATGGTGCGAGAACTTCAAACGTAACAGTATCCAGTTTACAGATGCTTGCTTCAGGCGGCTCAGGCCTTGAAGCAGAAGATAACTACTACTTCGCATCAGACGGCGATAACAGCAATACATGCTTGACAGATGCCCAAGCTTGTTTAACTGCTTCTCGTGCAGATACTCTCCCCCAGAACACAGGGGCGGGGTTCTACGTCGAAGCAGGCTATACAGTCCCTGGCACTCTGAACAAAACGAACTCTGGGGACGGGGCTGGGGATACCGCCCCTGTCAGTACGTACTGTAACGACGGCGGATCAATCATCGCGTACGATTCAGGCAATCCAGCTTGTTCTGCTGGTGTTGGTGCATTCGAGAATATCGTTTATGCAAGTGATGTTACGGACTCCCCAGCATACGATGTGAACTTCGGTACAGTCTCAGGCCCTATCAAGATCTGGGCACCGGGGCCGTATCTCCTAGCTAAAACATCAGATACTCAGGTCAGCGATCAGGCTGGCCGTCTTGCATGGTACGCAACAGATCTTACGAACCTTGAAGGTGCGTGTACGTACGTCACCCTAGCCGATCTTGTCGGCAATGAAGGCGACTACGGAAATCTCTCAGATACAAGCTATGGTATCGGATACATCAACGCTGAACTTGATGGCCTTCCTGCTGGCAAGAAGATGTGTTTCATCATCAACGACCAGTCAGACGACCTAACCCAATCATGGGGGTTAACTTACCCTGTATGGTTCGGCTCAGGTTATGGCTGTCGTGTAGAAACCTCGGACGGCGGTGCTAGAAATATCTGGGCAGTATGGGACGGGACATGCCGGGATAAATACAAAGATATCGTGAACGGCGTATTCAGCCAGTTCAAAGATGATCCTCGATTCCACATCCTCGTGCCTAACAAAGAAACCAGCTATGGTACGATCTCTGGAAGCGGCTTCACTAACGCAGGCCTGGTTGCAGGCTTGAATGATATAATCTCTTGGTGTGCGGGGAACTTCCCATCGCAGACCTGTACGATCAGGCTGAACCAACGAAGTGGTAATATCACTGAAGCTCAGTTAACCGCGATGGCTCAGAACGCTGAAGATAACGGCGCTGGGTTCGGCGGCCCTGACCTTGCTCCTTGGTGCGCCGGCGATTCTTGTGAATCTGCAGAAGCGTTCATAGCTGCGACGCCGGACGATCTAGTAAAACAACAAACGACTTGGTTCTATGACCAGATCTACGGCTGTGGAGATTTCTGTGGAGATGTCCCCAGCGTTTGGTCTGTTGAAACATCAGAACTAGGTAACGGCTCTGTAGGGGAGCCAAAAGGCTACGACGATCCTCAATTCATTCATGACTACGGTATGGATCATGTCGGTGCTACTCATATCTTATGGGCGCGAAGAACCTCTGGGAACTGTCAGAGCGACCAAGGTTACCAGATGGTATGGGGGGCGAGTGAAGTTGCTGGCTGTAGCGTAGAGAGCGGATACGGATCTCCGATCAGAATAGATACATTTGCTGAAGCCGAAGCATTCGATTCGAACAGGCTAGCGTGTCCTACGAATTTCAATAATAACTGCTGGACCGCAGGCAGCGCAATAGAGGTAGTAGCTGATACTGTTGATCCTCATCTGTACGCAAATGCTGAAGGTACAGTAGGCAATGTAAGCATCACTGATTGGCATAGCGATCCAGGCCCAGGCCAAATACGAGCACATATTCAAGGCGGGGGCGTAACAGCTCTTCAAAGAACTACAGAAGAAGCATACCGCGGTAATCAATCATATAAAGCTGTCCTGACGGATGTTGATGCTCATTACCGATCTGAACTTCGATTCACAGAAGTGAACCGGGGTACGGTGAATTGGGAAGGCCATCATGTGTTCTGGGGTGCTGCGATGAAGTTCGATACCACATGGCCGGTAGGCGACGGAACTGTCGATGATTCAACAATCGTAGGCCAGTTCCACTGCGACGAAGATAATGCGAACTGTACTTCACCTCCGATAGCTATGCGGGTTCGGGCCCATAACGGTGAGATCTGCGTATGGCGGGAATACACCATCGCTGTGAATACTTGTACTGATGTTGGCGTGAACGTGAACGATATCAAAGGCGGATGGAGTACATTCATCTGGGAGATCCTGTTCTCTGAGACTACAGACGGCATAGTTAGACTTTGGATCGATGACTCCTTGGTGTACGAAGATACAGGCGCGTACTCTATGCAACCTAACTCTGGGAACTTCGGTTTCTACAAAGGCTGTGGACTGTACGCATCATGGCATAGAGACCGAGATACAGAGGAAGAGAAGATTCTTTACTGTGATGAGATGCGGGTTGTTGATGTAGACGATGATAACGGAACATACGCCGACGTTAACCCAGCGAATTTCTAGATGAAAAAATTTCTTAAACTTCCCAAAATAATTTTATGTTTAGCTCTGGCTGCTCCTATGGCAGCCTTTGCTGCGTCTCCGACTGTGCTCGGAACGATCACCTCGTACGCAGAGGAGACAAACAGTAGTACTCTTCAGGGTACTTACCCTTCAACGATTAACTCAGATACGGGCCTTTTCGGTTGTGCGGCAATTGATGAAGACGGAACTAACTCTATAACTTGGCCTGGATCTTGGGTTGAGTTCTTAGATGATGATACGTCAGGCTCTACTACTATGACGAGCTGCGCTAGATTAGATGCAGATGGTACTGAGACTGGCACATTCAATCTTACGATTAGTGGTACAACTCAGAAAGGTTCGATCTTTATCGCTGCTATTGACGGATGGGATGGTTCGACTAACCCTGAAGTTAATACAGCTAATACAGCTTTTGATACTACGCTTTCTCCTAATAGTATCACTCCTGCAGGTGGATCAGACGATTATTTATATGTAGCGATGGTTACTAACAATGACCGTCCTGGAACATTCTCTGCATTCCCTAGTGGGTACTCTGATACGGGCGACGAGCAAGTAGTTACTTCAGGTGGTGCAGGTATAGCATGGGCTTTCTTAGAAAGTACAGCCAGTACTACAGAAAATCCAGGCAGTTTCACTTGGACTAACGCAGAGACTACAGCAGGACGTACGTTTGCTATCACTCCTACAGCAGCGGCTTCTGTTTGTGCCACAACTACAGCAGAGACAACTACAACAGCCGCATCTTACGATTACGATCTTGAGAACTGCACCCAAGCTAGCGGGTACTTCACTGCAGAAGGCGACTTCGTAGCTGGTACTTATAACGACCTAGCAACAGATACATTAACAGGAACAGCCCCTGCCTTATCTGAATTCACGGCTTCAGGCAGTATGGCTAATACCCCTATCGGAACTGCAACAGCTACAACAATCAACACCAGTAATAGCTGCCTACAAGATTTTACTGATGGCGCGATGTCAGATGAGTGTGATCTGTCTAGTTACTTCGCTCGCACAGGCGACCAATGTGGCGACGATGACGGCTCAATTACTTGTGTGGAGACTGACGACGAACCCCTCCTAACCTCAGACGGGTTACATAGTGTGGGGAGTTATACTAACGGGTTTGTAGAATCTACGGATTACTCAAATGGCACTTGGGTAAAGGCGTTTGCAGAGGTCAATCCTGGCTATTCTGACCCGAAGGGCGGGACCGGAGCTTATCAGCTCATAGATGACAATGGCGGCGGAAGCGGTGGCAGCGTCCGAATCTTTGAGACATTTACAGTTAGTAGCGGCGATCCTCACACAGTTAGCGCTTTCTTCGCGCCTGACCAAGTGGGCTGGGTCCGGTTTCGTACCGCAGACTTTGATGCCGCAGCGAATGACGACACATGGTTTGATTTGGCGAACTGTGTCGCAGGTACAACTGGTGCAAACCATACGGCGCATGTCGATCAGTATGGCGACTGGTGTCGTGTTGGAGTAACAATCACATCTACAACCGATCTTGATGGTACTCTACTTATCTACCCACAAGATGCTGATTCCACTTCAGGCGACAGGGATGGCACCACATCCATCCTGATCTACCAAGCCGACTCAACACAAAGTGCTTTCATGTTGCCGCCTGTCTACACAGCAGGCTCTACAGTAACTGCTGATAGCGCAATCGTGGGTCCAGTAGATTTAAGTGCTGTTGCATCGGGTTGGTCTGATCCGGTTAATGGGATTTCAGGCCATGTGATTTTTTCGTTTATGCGGGACTATGACCAGGATACGGGCAACTTCTTTCGCTTGTTTGGCTTAGGCGATGGCACAAGTGCAGAAACTTTAGAGGTTGTGGCCCATAGCTCAGCCGCCCGATTCATCTTGTTCAAAGATACCAATAGCGTAACTCCTGATGCTTCGACCACTGATGGAGAGCATAACTGGACGGCAGGCGAATCTATCTCGGTAGCATTTCGGGCGAGTAGTGCAGGTATCAAACTGTGGGTAACTAGCGAGTCTGGCCAAACCATAGACGAAAATACAACGGCCAACGCACAAGCTGATTTTCAGGCTGGCATTTCTCAGTTCTACATTGGTGCGGGTGGTGATGGTTCAGGCGGCGGTGATTTCTTCAAGATTGAATGCTTCGTACCTTACGACAAAGCCCTACCAGATGAAGTATTGGCCAACATGGATACAGCATCATGCGGACACTAAAAGCCATGAACACCCGCGCTATCCGAGTCTCCGCAGCTATTTTACTGATGTTAGGGATTGTTTATTTTGCTAAAGCTGAGACAGTCACTTTCGAAATACCATCTTCTGCACTATCCGCAACCGTGGCATGTACAGCGGGGACAGATTGTGATGCAGGGAGTATACTAACATCTCCTATCACTACAGGAGATATGGTAATTGTTGATGTTACTGCAGGGTGTGCATTAGATTCGTTAACAACTCATGGCGTACCTTACTTTGAGAATTGTGCGCAGAACACTTATTACACAGTATACCAGTGGGACGATTCTGAAAGCAGTTGGCTAGCAAGTTCTGATTATGTTCTTGTTACAGAACAGACTACAGATCTTACTTCCGATATAATACAAGACGTTATTCAAGACGTTATTCAAGATTTAATTAAATAATTATTATGAAAAAACTATTACTCTTACTATCTTTAGTTATAAGTACTCCCGTTTTCGCAGAGCTTCTTAGTACTTCCAATACTGAAAGTGCATGGGAATCAGCTAGTGCTTCTGGCAAAGCTACTATTCTAGTTTCTGCAGGAACTTCTGGAGATTGGGCTGGAAGTACAGTCACTATCCAACTCCAAGACGAAGAAGGCGAAGCAGTAGCTACTTCTAAGACTTGTACTGCTGATCCTTGTAGCTTCACTCTGACTTCAGGCGAAATTCCATTCAGAGCAGCTATTACTGATCTTGTAGGTTCTCCTGATTTAAAAGTTACTGTTACTAAGAAATTCCGCTAGGAAAAGAAATGTCTAAGATTAATCTACAAGATCCTACTTCAGGATATAGTAGCGTTCAGACTCATACAGCTAATAACACAGCTATTGAGGAAGCTCTGAACGATAAGGTTCTATACAGGGATAACCCTGAAGGCGAACCTAATGCTATGCAGAATGATCTTGATATGAATAGTAAGGATATCCTTAATGCTAAGGCTGTGAATGTACAGACTTTAAGTATTAATGGTACTCAGGTTACTACATCTGAATTAGCAGAAACAGAGATTCCAGATCAGTCAAGTCATTCAGGTAAGTACTTAACTACTAACGGCACCAGCACTTCTTGGGACGAATTAACCGGGGCAGACATCAATTATGATTCTGGCTGGACTGGCGCTGTTGTTCGCACAATGCAAGCCAAGCTTCAAGATATCGTATCTGTTAAAGACTTCGGCGCTGTAGGCGATGGAAGTACTGACGATACAGCAGCTATTCAAGCAGGTATTGATTACTTAGAAAGCATAGGCGGCGGAGTTCTGTTTTTCCCTAGCGCTACGTATGCAGTTACTACAGCTACTCTAGAGATGGATGCAACAGGTATTCACCTCGAAGGTAGTACAGCTCAAGGCGGCGTACAGTTAAGCATCTCTCATACTTCTGGTGCAGGTATTCATCTTAAAAAAGAACGATGTAGCATCAAACGTATGCAGATCTATGCAACAGGTGCTCGAGCTGCAAGCGCTGCAGATGCTACACTTCCGGGCATTCTGATCGAAGCTGATGACGAATCCCCCGCAGATCTGATGCGTTTCGGCGAGATCGATGGCGTTGTATGTCGGTACCATCCAGGGGACGGTATTCTCTATTCTGCAACTGCAGGCCCTTGGCATATCAAGAACTCTGATATCAAACAAGGCAAACGCCACGGCTTAGCTATTGATAACGGAACTATCACAGGAAGAACGAACGGTAAAGTTTGTTCTCTTCTTCGTGTTACAGATAGTACGATCTTTGATAACGACGGACACGGTATCTTCGCAGGAACTGAACTAGAGACTGTAGGTTCTGTTGAGAACCGATGTGTTCGATTCTTCCTTGAGAATGTTGAGATGGGACGCAATGCTGAATCTGCAGGCGTACGTAAGTCTGCCTACCAGATGCATGCATTTGGATCTCAGATCTTCATACGAGGATGTGCTTTCCAAGGTTCAGACCAAGCTAAGACTGCAGCTACTACAGGCGGTATAAGTATCGCAGGTAACGCTATCTTCTTAGAAGGCAATCGATTCTTAGATGTAGATAACGCTGCTATTAGAATTGAGAGCTATGCCGAATTCCCAACCAAGGGCGTATGGATTCGAGATGCTCAACTAAGCTCAGAAGTAGGACAGCCGACACTTGATCCTGTAATTAGTATTGACTCTGCTGCTGTAGATATCTACGCAGAAGGTGGATCTGATTTCAGCATGGATAGCTTTGTACCTGCTGGCCGACGAGATCTTCGTACTACTCCATTAACAGTAGTGAAAGGCTCAGCCCAGTCTGTATCTAGCAGCACTACATTAGTGGACGATGATACTCTGACGGTACCTGTACATGCTAACCAACGTTCAGCTTTCCGGGCTACCATCATGTATGATGGCCCAGCAGCAGGCGATATCAAAATTGCTTTCACAGGCCCATCAGGTAGTACAGTAACGTACGGCCCGTCAAGTGGAACAAGAATCAATACTTCTGACTCTATCGTAGTTCAGGGCGTTGTAACAGATGGCACAGCTATTGAACTTGGATGTAACAGTTCTGGAGATCGATGTATAGAGATTATCGGACAAATCGCTACAGGTGGAACGGCAGGTAACTTGACATTACAATTTGCTCAGGTTACTTCTGATGCAACTAATACTCGTATCTTAGGAACTTCTTCTCTTCAAATCTTTGGAACATAAATGGAAATACAAAGATTCCCAGTGATCTCTGAAGGTAACTTCAAAGACGCTCACCAGAACAGATGGCGTACTAGTATCTTTATACTGGGGCGTGCTGGCGAAGCTACTGGAGAAGAGCGCGGTGTTTATACCTTAGAAGAAGGACGACAGGTGTTCTTGAATAGTGCTACTGAATATGAAGCAGCTATGCAACTTGTTACTTCTTGGGATCATTGGAAAGCTGTTCGGAATTCTCCAATGAATCGTGGATACATCGAAGCTTGGCTAGAAGAGAAGAACTTAGCGGACCAGACTAAAGCCCGTAAGAAATTAATGGCGGCTGCAGAAGAAGGTAATGTTGGTGCTGCTAGGCTGATCTACGAAGCTAAGAAAGAAGAAGCAGAGCAACGTCGTAAAGAGAAAGCTCAGAAAGAAATAGATAAGAGAGGGAATGATATCCTAACTAAGAGTTTAGGGAATATCATTTCAATAGAAGCGAAGAGTGGACACACTACTTAAGATACATAACGCGAAACATCCTCAAGTACGTGAGGTTATTGACCGTTGTAAACAATCTTTGCATGCCTTCGCGGTAACGGTTAATCCGTACTACATGTACGGGGATATCCATGAGGAGGTCTTTGGTTGGCTAGGAGATCCTGAAGCTAACGAGAGACAACTGCTTCTCCTCCCTCGAGGGCATCTGAAGTCTCACTGTATCGCTGTGTACTGCGCTTGGAAGATCACCTTCGAACCTTGGACTACGATTGTATATCTAGCTTCCCAAGATGATCTAGCTAAAGCTCAGCTTCATGCTATTAAGCAGATGATGACCAGTGATATCTATCGATACTTCTGGCCTGAGATGTTCACAGAGCACAAGGTTGGTAATAGCGGTAAGACAGAACGAGGGGCATGGTCAGCTTACGCATTTGATGTAGACCATCCGGCTCGTAGAGAACGTGGTATTCGAGACCATACGATGATTATTAAAACAGTATCATCGAACGTTCAAGGCCTTCACTGTGATGGTATATGTTTCGACGATGTTGTTGTACCTCAGTTCGCTGACACTGAAGTAGGACGAGAAACGGTTAACAGAGCTTTAGGGTATTTCTCATCTGTATTGAACCCAGGAGGTTGGATCAAAGCAGTAGGTACTAGGTACCATCCTGAAGATGCTTACTCTAGTATGATCGAATCAAAGGTCCCTGTCTGGAACGAAGAGAAGAAAGAATTCGATGGAGAAGAAGACGCATGGCAGGTTATGGAGCATGTCGTCGAAGATTCTCCAGATCGTTCAGGCTTAGGTAGATACCTCTGGCCTAGAACAGAAAGTCCTCATGAGCCTGGTAAATGGTTCGGGTTCGATCCAAAAGAATTAGCAAAGATCAGAGCAGACTACGCATCTCACCATGCATTAACTAGTTTCTCTGCTCAATACTATAATGACCCTAACGATGTTGGGGCACAAAGAATCAGTAAGGATCAGTTCCAATACTATGACCAAAGCAACGTCGAAAGCTCGCACCTCCGCACGCAATTCAAAGGGAATAAGCTTAGCGTCTATGCGGCGATGGATGTGGCGTGGACTACGACTGAGCGCAGCGACTATACAGCTATCGCTGTTATCGGTATTGATAGTGACGGTTTCATTTATGTCCTTGCTCTTGATCGGTTTAGAACGAGCGACTTCTTGGTTTACTACGATCATATCGTCTCCCTCCAACAACAATGGGGATTCAGACGCCTCCTTGTGGAGACAAATGCAGCAGGAAGTCTTGTTGCACAAGAAGTCGAAAATCATGTGCGCCGAAACGGAGGCACTTTGGTTGTTGATAAACGGGCGGTCAATTCTAGAAATGAATCAAAGTCCGAACGATGGGCCTCAGTCCTCGAACCAAGATACCACAGCAAAAGTGTATTCCATTTCAAGGGAGGCCTTACTCCGACGTTGGAAGAAGAACTTATCAGCGCTAAACCCAGACACGACGACTTAAAGGATGCGTTGTGCGCAGCAGTTAGTATTGCTAAACCTCCTGCTGCAAAGAGGGATAATTATTCTCCTTATGATGATAGAATGCAGAACGTGGTACGCGGTAGGTTTGGCGGACGAGTAAGGGTTAGGTAAAGGATTATGGGCTTTGTAGAAGCGGCAACAGCAACGGGTAAAGTTCTAGGTGCAGTCTTAGCAACTGGCGGAACAGTAGCGTTATTGAATGGAGGATGGGAAGTCCTCCATATCGATTATCAAACTAAGCAAGACGCTAAGATTGATTCTATTGTGAGTCAACTTCGTTATCACGAGATTCGTATTGAAGAGTACGAAGCTGTCGTTGAATCTAAACGAGATAACACATGGGCTATGAGAAGCGCAGCTCATAAAGAAAGGTTCAAGATGTACTGTGAAGATCTAGATGAACTTCAAGTAAAAGAAAGGATGTGCGAATAAATGAGTGGCGCTAACAGCCTAGAGTTCGATCTAGCAGATGGTCAACCTCTAGCTACAGAGATCACAAATAACTGGCAGCATTGGAATGGTTCTCGTCAAGAGTGGCGTTCACGTGTTGAAGAAAATAAGAAGTACGTCTTAGCTACTAGTACTACTGAGACTACGAACGTACAGAACAATCATTCTCATAGTACTCATGTCCCTAAGATTGCTCAGATCTCTGACAACCTGATGGCGAACTACATGAGCGCTTTGTTCCCTCATGATGATTGGCTTCGGTTCGAAGGTCATGACGAAGACTCAGAAGCTTTCGATAAGAAGCAAGCAGTACTAGCTTATATCAGTACAAAGAACAAACTGAATAACTTCCGCAATACTATCCAAGAGATCGTTAATGACTGGATTATTTACGGTAATGGCTTTGCGGGTGTTACATACAAACAAGAAACCCATACAGATCCCATCACGGGAGAGACGGTTCCGGGATACATTGGCCCTCACGTCTATCGTATATCTCCTGATGACATTGTTTTTAACCCTCTTGCAACTGACTTTGAGCACTCTCCTAAAATTATTAGGACTCTTAAGTCTCTTGCTGAATTACATCGCGACTTAGAAGAGAATCCAGAACTAGGTTATTCTGCAGAGATCATTCAGACTATTCAGAAGAACCGAGAAGTTCTGAAACAGATGACAGATACCGCTATCGATAAGCATGTTCAGATGCAGTTCGATGGCTTTGGATCTCCTAGCCTGTATTACAAATCAGGTTATGTAGAGGTCCTAGAATTCTACGGCGATATCTACGATACAGATTCTAATACCTTCCTTAAGAACCACGTAGTAACAGTTGTAGACCGTCAGTACGTAATTCGGAAGGCGCCATTGAATACGTGGTCCGGTCGTCCTAATATCTTCCATGTTGGTTGGAGGCTACGACCAGATAATCTTTGGGCGATGGGACCTCTAGATAATCTAGTTGGTATGCAATACCTAGTGAACCATCTAGAGAATTCTCGCGCAGATGCATTCGATCAGATGTTAGATCCTGATCGTGTGTTCATGGGCGATGTAGAACAAGAAAGGCGAGGCTCAGCAGTAGATTACCACGTAACAGATCCATCTATCGGCGGAGATGTGAAGTACTTGGGCCCAGATACGACAGTACTTAACGCAGATTTTCAAATTGAAAGAAAAGAACAACAAATGGAAGAGTATGCCGGGGCGCCTCGTGAGGCAATGGGCATACGAACCCCTGGAGAGAAGACGAAATTTGAGGTCCAGTCTCTTCAGAATGGCGCATCGCGAATCTTCCAGAGCAAAATCACATACTTCGAAGAGCAGTTCCTCGAACGAATAATCAATGCTGAGATTGAAGTAGCTCGTCAGTACTTGAACACTACTGATGTAGTTCGAATCTTAGACGATGACTTCGGCGTAACTGAATTCTTGAAGATTGCTAAAGAAGATCTGATGGCGAATGGTCGGATCGTACCTGTTGGTGCCCGACATTTCGCAAGACAAGCAACTCTATCACAGGAACTTCTACAACTACAGCAAGTTCTTCAGATGGATCCAATGATGGCTCAACATTTCCCGGCTGAGAACTTAGCTAAGACTTGGGAAGATCTCTTAGGCTTCAAACGTTTAGAGCTGTTCGATAAGTTCGGCAGACTAAATGAAGAACTAGAGTTCGAGAGATTACGTAGAGCTTCCGAAGAACAAGTAGAAGTTGAATCGCAGATACCTATCGATGAGCCTATCTAAAGGATTAACAGAAGATCAAAAGGAAACTCTTGAGAGAGAGCTTAAGAGTTCCTTGTTAGCGAAGCAGTTAAAGCTTTGGCTACAAAAGAACATCATGAATGCTGAACTCCGCGAGGAACAATTAGTTTCTCAAGGCATTGCGGAGCTAGCATCGCAGGTCGGGCAGCGACGGGGCTACCGAACTGTGCTCTCTCTTTTCCCCGAAGGATAAAACCTTATGTCTGATGACCCTCAGAATGACGACACGTCAAACCCTTTTTCCTCTGACCAAGAAGATAAAGGAACACAGGCTACCTTTACTAAAGAAGATTTAGAGAAAGTACTTAAGCAGAACATCAATGGACAGAATCATATCAAGACTCTGGAAAGCGAGACTGCAGAATACAAACAGCAGATAGCCGAGCTACAGCAACAGCTAGAAGCATCTAAATCCTTGGAGGAAATGATGGCCGATCTTCGAGATAACGAACCTACCAGCCCGACTGGGCCGACAGCCACTCAGGTTGACAAGGCGAGTTTATTAGAAGAACTAAAGAGCGAAGTGTTCGCAGAACTTACATCTCAACAGCAGAAAGATCTACAAGACAAGAACTGGCAACAGTCTGTCGAAGCTCTGACTGCTGCACATGGCGACAAATACGACGTGTATGTGGCTGAGAGGGCAGGTGAGTTAGATATGTCGGTTGACCAACTGGCAGACCTAGCAAAATCATCACCTAAAGCTTTCTTAGATCTTGTAGGTGTTAAGTCCGGCGGCGTAATCGCTCCAACAACCCCTTCAACTCGGACGCTTAATCTAGATACTGGCCCTGATTTAGAGTCAGATATTCGCAAGACGGCCTCTCTTAAGAAGGATCTTGATACTCCAGAAGGCAGAGATGCTAACCGGAAATGGAAAGATCCAGATTGGCAGAGAAAGATGCGCGAAGAAATCTTAGAGAAAGCTAAGAAAGAAGGATCTCAGTTTGGAAATCGGCTCTAATAATAGAGCAAAACAAGGACGATAAAAAATGGCAGGATTAGACTCCTCATGGGGTAATGACCATTTTCATCGTAACGAAGTATTCAACACTATGTTGAAGCAAGTACTTCGTGATGATCTCTTTGCTGAGCAGTGGGTTAACTATATCGGCGACTTCACAGACGGATCTAACTACAAGATTAATTCTGTCGGTGAGCTGACTGTTGACCAGATGGCAGAAGCTACAAGCTTGCCTGATCGACGCCCTGACAGTGGTCAGTTCGTATTTAACATCAACGAATTCGTAGGTGTTAAAACAGCTTTCACTGATGTCTTCATCGAAGACGATTTCATGGCCAATCAAGTACTTGCAACTTTGCCTGATCGCATGACTCGTGCTTTCGAGGAATACCTTGAAACTCGCGTACTGCGCCTGCAACGTGAACAGACCAACGATGACAGCAACACTATTAATGGTGCTGCACACCGTTTCACTGCAAACGGTACTGGTCGAGTAATTACTCTGAACGACCTAGCGTATGTAAACTACGCACTTAAGAAAGCCTCTGTAAACCGAGGCGCAATGATCGGTATCGTAGATCCATCATTCGAATTCAACGTGAACGTGAACTCTCAAGTTCAGACTTCTGATAACCCACAATTCCGTGGTATCATCGAGTCTGGTATTGGTTCAGGCTTCCGTTTCATTCGAAACATCTACGGCATTGACCTGTACACTTCGAACTACCTAGATACTGAAGATGCGGCTGAAACCTCATTGACAGACTACGAAGGTAATACGACTGCTACGGTCGCCGGTGACGTTGCTAACATCTTCTTCTCAGCTTCTGACTCAGACACTATGCCTTTCATCGGTGCATGGCGTCGGCGTCCAGTTATCCGCTCATGGCGCGATAACGACAAAGAGACTGAGTACCACCAGATGTCTGCTCGTTTCGGTCTTGCTCTGTACCGCCCTGAAAACCTGGTTACTTGCATGTCAAGTACTACCCTTAACGGATAAGGAATAAGTTATGTCACGCGCAAGCACATGGACTAATAACGACGGCCTTAGCGTAGGGTTTGGTGCACGCGACTCTAAAAATGAGAACGCTGCAACAGTACGCACTCAGGGTAATATTGAAACGCTACAGTTCCCATTTGATTACAGCCAGTTGTCTGAGATCGGTACTGCTCCTAGTTCTAAGAGCATTGCTATCCCAGCGGACTCTGTGATCCTTCGTGGTAACTTCCGCGTTACAGAAGCCTTCGCAGGCGGCACTAACTACGACTTCGGTCTGATGAATAGTGCTGGTACTGCTATCGATGATGATGGCCTAGACGTTGCAGTAGCTACTGCTTCTCTGACTCTAGATGCTGTTATCGATTTCGATGGCGCTCTGATTGGCGATAACGTAGGTAATGCTGACGCTTACTTCGGTGTAGTAGAAACTGGTACATTTACCGCAGGTAAAGGTATCGTTACTATCGAGTACGTCAAACCTATGCCAGACTCTGACGCATTGGATCCTATTACTACGATCCAAGGCACTCTATAAAGTCTATAGCGAATGGGGCCTTCGGGCCCCTGCAGCTTAATATGAAAATACTAGTAGCATGTGAATTTTCAGGAAGAGTTAGAGATGCCTTCATTAAGAAAGGCCATGATGCTACATCCTGCGATATCTTAGATACTGAGGCTGAAGGGCCGCATATCAAAGGTGATGTACTAGAAGTTCTAGATCAAGGTTGGGATTTAATGATTGCTCACCCACCCTGTACTCATCTAGCTGTTTCAGGGGCTAGGTGGTTCAAAGACAAACAAGAAGAGCAAAAAGAAGCAATAGAATTTTTTATGAAGTTGGTTGAAGCTCCTATCCCTAAGATAGCGATAGAGAATCCAATCAGCATCATGTCCACTAAGTATCGTAAGCCAGATCAAATCATTCACCCTTGGATGTTCGGACACGGCGAAGTTAAATCGACATGCTGGTGGCTAAAGGGCCTCCCTAAATTAGTACCTACTGATGTAGTAGAAGGCAGAGAAGCTAAGGTACATAGCTACCCTCCTTCTGAAGATAGATGGAAGAAGAGGTCAATCACTTATCAAGGCATTGCTGATGCAATAGCCGAACAATGGACTGGAGAATAACATGCCAGGTAACTCTTGGGCACAACGCAAACGTGATCTTAAGCCTCGGCCTACTGTACAAGTAGAAGCTGTAGAGCCTAAGAAATCTAAAAAAGAAAAGAAAGAACAAAAAGAAAAGACGGAAGTCTCACAGGCTGACTAATGACAGAACATAATACTTTAACCGGCTCTCAGTTACATGAACCAAAAGGCATAGACTCTGCCAGTACTTCTGATGCTGGTAAAGTATTGACTCCTAGTTCTAGTACTGCAGGCGAAGGCGAACTACGTAAACTTTTAGAATCTGAAATTAACTCTAAAGTATGTTATATAACTTTAGACATTGATGATGTAAGCACTGCTGGATCTGTATATCTTCCCTTAAATTTTTCAGGAACTATTACTAGCATAAGCTCAGTACTTCACGGAACTATAGCTACTGCAGATACTACTTTAACTCCTAAGATTTCTGGTACTAACATTACAGATGGAGCTTTAACATTAGAATATTCTGGCTCTGCGGAAGGGGACCTAGATTCTTCTACTCCTACAGCTAATAATACTTTCACAAGTGCTAATTATTTAGAAGTAGAAACGGATGGAGCTAGTACTAATACTGTAAAAGCTACTTTGATGTTTACAATAACTAGAGCTTAGTATGGCTAGAAATAGATTAACATTACTTCAGATCGTTCAAGAAGTCTTGAGCAAGATGAATCATGATAACGTTAATAGTATATCAGATACTATTGAAAGTTCTCAGATCGCTCTTGAAGCTAAGACTTTGTATTACGATTTCATGGATCGAGACGATTGGCCTCATTTGATTACTCTTCGTAATCTGAATTCTGTTTCAGATACAGATCGTCCGAACTTTCTACAGATCCCAGAAGAAGTAACTCGTATAGATGAAATCAAGTACGAGAATACTTTAAGTACTGATACGTCTCGACACTTCCGAGTTATTCATTACTTAGAACCTCACGATTTCTTGGAGTGTTTATTCACACGTAACACGTCTAACAGTAATGTGCAGACTGTTACAAACAATGGAGTAGATCTGTTCATTCTAGACGATACTCCTCCTACGTACTGGACTACCTTCGATGACGAATACATCGTGTTCGATAGCTACGATAGTACTTTAGATACTACTCTTCAAGGTAGTAAATCTTTAACTCTGGTTAAGCAAATACCAGAGTGGTCAGAAACTGATACATTCGTACCAGACATGCCTGACCATATGTTCAGTGTATTTGTTGCTGAACTCACATCTGCTGCTTTTACGTATTGGAAACAAGGTGTATCGCCCAAGGATGAGCAAAGGGCAGCTCGAGGAATTTCACGATTAAGACGAGACTCTAGGAGAGCTAATGTCACAGAAAGAAAAGCAGACTTCGGTCGAAGAAGAAACAGTTCCTACGTCCGCTCCGAAAGCGGAGAAAAAGGAAGCATCCGCCAAAGCCTCTCATAAGGAAGTGGCCGTTAATCCGGATGACGTACTAGCTGGAATGGAAGAAGCTCCAGATCAGGAGCCTCAGGAAGGCAAAATGGTTATCAAAGATGGCGAAGTAATTGAAGACTTCGTACAAGCTTTGAACTTCGAAGAGCCTACAGAAGAACAGAACCCTACAGATGTTAAACCTCAAGCTCATGAAGGTATCGTAGGTAACGATTTCTTTGATCCGCAAGGCGAATGGGCTGCTACTGCACTAGGGGAAACTCCAGACGGTAAGACAGTTCAAGTTAAGAAACGAGAAGATGGTGCAGGCTATCGTATCTGCTACCGAGAAGGGCTATCTAAGCCTGAAGGTGTAGACGGATGGTTCACTAACTTTGAAAAAGCTGAGCATGCAGGACGTGTGTTCTTGAACAGAAAATGGGACGAAGCACGTGCCTCGGCAGCAAACGCGTAGACAATTTCTGAACTTCGTGGGCGGACTCCATACAGAGTCTAGCCCTCTCGTTCACCCAGAGAATACTGCTAAGGACTTAGATAATGTTGATTTATCTAGGGACGGCAGTATTCGTCGTAGAAGGGGCCTAGAATTTGAGCTAGGCGGATCTTATAGTACGCCTACTTTCATCGAATCAGATCTTAAAACTCAAGCCGTATCTGTGCATGAATGGGATTCTGTTGATGGGGACGATACTAAGAACTTCGCTGTTGTGCAGATCGGAGGTACTTTGTACTTCCATAACAGAGGCGATACTTCCTTAAGTAATGGGATTATAGGAAGTATGTCCTTAGCTCCTGTTCAAACTCGGGACGATTACGAGAACTACGTTGTTAGTTCAGACTTTGGTAAAGGGAAACTCTTCATGGTTTCTCCTGCTATAAGTCCGATTTATCTTCAATATGATTCTGAAAGTAATACTTTCACAGGCGTTAAACTTACATTGAAGATTCGAGATACAGACGGGTTGCCGGAAGATGAAGATTCTCCTTTAGTGTTCGGAGATGATGTTACTCCTTCCGAGGGAGTAAATCCAGAAGATGATATTGATGATGTTACTGATTCAGATTTTGACCCAGGCGACTTCGTCGATTTTGAAGAGTTACATCCAGGGGGTTTGTTTTAATGGCCACAGATACGAGACCTACATCTCTAACATCTGTACATAACTACAACTTGAGAAATCAAGGTTGGCCAACTTATGCAGATTTAGCCCCCAATAGGGGAGGAGATGGCGGACCGATTCAAGGCGATCCTGTCGCATATACGGAAGAAAAGTTGGGAGTATATCCAAGTAATGCTGATCTCTATTGGGCAGCTAAGCTTCCTGCTGCTGTTAGATCAAGCAGTCTCAATACTTACGCTCCTTGGGAACTGGACAAAGATTATTTTGGAAATACTCCAGCACCTCGAGGGCATTTTATAATTAATGCTTTCAATAGAAACCGTCAGGGTGTAAGCGGCATCAATGGTATCTATGATGAAGAAAGAGACAAAGAGGATTGGCGGCCGATCAGTACTGTATTTCATGCAGGTCGGATCTGGTACTTGATGCAAACTGGGCAGGTGTATTTCTCCCAGACATTAACCGAGTTAGCTAATGCCAGCAAGTGTTATCAAGAAGCTGATCCTACTGTAGAAGAAATTAATGA
>CEPH01037661.1_pt1 | contig 24337 bp, 26 predicted proteins | sample 530571 | NCBI WGS metagenome assembly CEPH01 (sample SAMEA2620413, study PRJEB7988) | marine metagenome | biome: marine biome (ENVO:00000447); feature: surface water layer (ENVO:00002042); material: "saline water (ENVO:00002010), including plankton (ENVO:xxxxxxxx)" | depth 5 m | reverse complement strand
GCGGGGCGATGCCGGGGCCGCCCTCGACGATGTCGACCGCAGCATTCTGGGCCTGCGCATCGTCGGGCGCGAGCTGCGATTTCAGCGTGTTCGCCTCCTCGCCACTGGCGGGGAGGGCCTCGACGCTCTCGGGCGGCGGGACGTCTGCTTGTGCGACCGCATGCGGCTGCTCAGCCGAGGGGGCACCTGCCAGCGCCAGCCCGGCGAAGGTCGCCAGCAACACCGCCAGCACGCCGACCAGCGGAACATTCTCCCGAAACCAGGTCGATCGCACGAAATCCATCGCGCTTATTTAGAGTGCGCCCGCAGCAATACCATCGCCGATGGTGCGAACCTGCGCGATCCATCGACGAACTTCGTCGGCAGCCGCGCCGATCTGCCTAGCTGTGCGCAGGCCGGTCCCGGTGCTTCTGCAGCGTGCCTGCCACCTGGCCGAGCGCCGCACCGACCTTTTCGGGAAACTCGCCCGGGGCGAAATCGACCGTGGTGTTGTGCGCGGTGGCGACGCGGCGGGCATCCGCCCAGTCCTGCGCCATGCCGATCGCCCATTCGCGGAAGGCGTCTGCGGCGTAGGGGTTGGGTTCCAGCGCCTTGGCCAGCGTCGGGTGGAACGCCAGCTTGCCGGTGAAGGGCAGCAGCGAGAGGGGGAAGGGCGCCTTGATGCACGACAGCGTGTCGTCGACGAAGATCGTTTTGCTGGGCCGGTGATAGGCCAGCACGGACGAGAAATGCACGTTCTCGTCCTCGCACACCATCTGCACACCTTCGGGGGTGGAGAAGGTCAGCGCATCGTCGAACAGCCCGTCGAGCGCGCCCGCCTCGCAGAAGTCGCTTTCCCAGTTAAGGCCGGGAAACTTCTCGTGATGGCGGCGGGTGCCGTAGAGCTTGGCGTGCGGATAGGTCTTCGCCATCCACTCGATATGCAGCGTGTGGAAGGGGTGAACGTTGATGATTGCGGCGACCTTCTTGCCGCCATCGGTCAGCGCGTCGACCTTGGCCTTCAGGTCATCGTCCAGCGTGTAGCTATCGAGGAAGACGAAGCGCCCGTCGGGCAGCTCGACCAGCGCGCAATGCGTGCCGAGGTCGACCACGCCGCCCAGCTTGAACGATCCGCGGATGTGATGAAACCCGTTCCCGAAATCGGTGAGGGTTCCGGGCTTCACTTTTGTTATCTCTGCCATGGTAGCCAAGCGATCAAACAACCGCTCGGTTCCGCAATGCAGCAATCAGCCCGCAGCTACGCCGCCTTGAGCAGCTCCAGCTCCAGCCGGTCCCAGATCTCGGCCAGGGCATCGACCAGCTCGCGCATCATTTCCTCGGTATGCGCGGGGCCGGGGGTGAAGCGCAGGCGCTCCGTTCCGCGGGGCACGGTCGGGAAATTGATCGGCTGGACGTAGACGCCGTATTCGGCGAGCAGAATGTCGCTGATCCGCTTCGCCTTGACCGGATCGCCGACCATCAGCGGAACGATATGCGTGGTGGAATCCATCACCGGCAGGCCCGCTTCGCGCATGATCTGCTTGAGCATGGCGGCAGCCGCCTGCTGCGCGTCGCGTTCTTCGCTGCTGGCCTTGAGGTGCTTGACCGAGGCGAGCACGCCCGCGACCAGCACCGGCGAAAGCGAGGTGGTGAAGATGAAGCCGGGCGCATAGCTGCGGATGCAATCGACGATCCGCTTGTCCGCCGCGATATAGCCGCCCATCACGCCGAACGCCTTGCCCAGCGTCCCTTCGAGAATGTCGATCCGGTGCGCAGCTTCGTCACGCTCCGAAATGCCGCCGCCGCGCGCGCCGTACATGCCGACCGCGTGGACTTCGTCGCAATAGGTCAGCGCGTTGTACTTTTCCGCAAGGTCGCAGATTTCGTGCAGCGGCGCGACGTCGCCGTCCATCGAATAGACGCTTTCGAAGGCGATCACCTTGGGCACATCGGGATCTTCCGCCGCCAGCAGTTCCTCGAGATGTTCGAGATCGTTGTGCCGGAACACGCGCTTGGCGCAGCCCGAATTGCGGATGCCTGCAATCATGCTCGCGTGGTTGAGCGCGTCGGAAAAGATCACGCAGCCGGGCAGCAGCTTGGCCAGCGTGGAGAGAGTCGCGTCGTTGGAGACGTAGCCGCTGGTGAAGATCAGCGCCGCTTCCTTGCCGTGCAGGTCGGCGAGTTCCGCCTCCAGCTCGATATGGTAGTGCGTGTTGCCGCCGATATTGCGCGTGCCGCCCGAACCCGCGCCGACATCGTGCAGCGCCTGCTCCATCGCTTCGGTCACCTTGGGGTGCTGGCCCATCGCGAGATAGTCGTTGGAGCACCACACGGTGATCGGCTTCGGGCCGTTATGGCCATGGAAGCAGCGCGCATTGGGGTAGGCACCCTTGTTGCGCAGGATATCGATGAAGACCCGATACCGGCCCTCTTCGTGCAGGCGATCGATCGCCTTGTCGAATATATGGCTGTAGTTCGTCACGGTGGGCACCGTTTAATGGTCAAAAACGGCAGTTTCCAGCGCGATCTTTGCGAGTGATTCGCAAAGGTGACGGTTATATTGCAATCAGAATTGCGCTGCGTGCATCAGTCCGTGGCGTTCGAGCATGGGGGTGAGCGTGGTCAGGCTCTCCGCGCTGCCCGTCGCCACTGCGAAATCGCTGCCCTCGCGGGCGAAATCCTGCCCCTGCGTCAGCGAGGCGATCCGCCGGGCGATCCCCTGCGAGCCATCGACCAGCTGCACGTGCTCGCCGAACACCGCGCGCAGCTCTTCCGCCAGCAGCGGGAAGTGCGTGCAGGCGAGCACCAGCGTGTCGAGGTCTTGCGCCTGCGGATCGTCCCGCAGGCCAGCGACTGCTTGTGCCACCGCATCTGCGGCCAGCGTTTCGCCGCGCATCTTCGCCTCGGCCAGCGGGACCAGCGCGTCTGATGCGTGGCGGATCAGGCGCTTGTCGGCGGCGAACTCGGCCTCCAGCCGGTCGACATAGGGCTGGCGCACGGTCGCTCCTGTGCCGAGCAGGCCGATCACGCTGGTTTGCGTCGCCAGCGCGGCAGGCTTGATTGCGGGCACGGTGCCGACGATCGGCACCTCCAGCACGTCGCGCACCATGGAGAGCGCGATGGTGCTGGCGGTGTTGCACGCGATGCAGATCAGGCGCGGCTGATACCGCTCCGCCATCCGCCCCAGCAGGCCGCAGACCCGCGCGGCAACCTCGGCCTCGCTCTTGGTGCCGTAGGGAAGGCCGGCGAAATCGGCGGCGTAGATCACCGGCGCCTGCGGCAGCGTCTTGCGTAGCTCGGCGAGGATCGTGAGGCCGCCGACGCCGGAATCGAAAACGAGGATGGGGGCGGCGGGGCTCATGCGCTGGATCGCATGGCCCCGCGCGCCCTCTTGGTCAATTCTCCGAAGGTTTCTGGATCTTCAGCACGGTGGAGATCTCGATGCCGAGTTCCGCCAGGCGCGCCCGGCTCCAGCTGGTATACTCGCGAAAGGAAATGCGTCCGTTTTCGTCAGTGTCTGCAGCGTCGTAGAATTCGGCAAGCTGCACTGGATCGCTCGCATCGCCCAAGGTCGCTGTGCCAGTCAGCATCTCGCCCTGCTCGGCATTGGTGAAAACGGCTGCATCCGTCGTGCTCTCTCCGCCATCGGACATCGTATCCCGGTCCTCAAAGACGAGGGTGACGAACGGCGACTCGGGCTTTTCCAGAAAGCCACTGCCGTTCTTGTCGAGCTCGTCGAAAATCTTCTCCGAGTTGCCGTTCAGCTCGATCTCGCGGGTCTGATCCACGGTTTCTGGAGCGGGGGTGGTCGGGGCGAGGGCGAGCGCGGCTACGAGTGTGACAAACATGGCAATAGCTCCAAAAACAATGGTTGGGAGTTGCCTCGATTTGCGCGTGACGGGCGGCGGAGGAAGGTCCGGTGAGCCGGTTACGGGCCGGTCGTACCCTTCGGCCCGGGCCAGAACGCGCGCCGCTTCGAGCGATGTGGCGACGCCAAGCTTGGTGCGCGCCATCTTCAACCGTTTCTCGACGGCATGATGCGAGACATGGAGTTGCAGTGCGATTTCCTTGGCCGTCTTGTGGTCAAGCCAGAGCCACAGGCACTCGCGCTCCTTTTCGGTCAGCCGCTCAATGGCGGAAGTCGAGACGGAGGGCTGATCGGCTGACATCGGGCGAAGGATTGCCGCTGGAGATGCTCAGGGCAAGGTACGGTCGGCTGGTACCGCCGAATTTATCCGGTGTGGTTGCGGTGTGGGCTTCGACAAGCGGCGCCGAGGGGCTATGGAACCGGCATGGACGTTTTGCTCGCTGCCGCGCTCGGCTACCTCCTCGGTTCGATTCCCTTCGGCTACCTGCTCACTCGCGCGGCGGGGCTGGGCGATGTGCGCGCGCAGGGCAGCGGCAATATCGGTGCTACCAACGTCTTGCGTACCGGCAGCAAGAAGCTGGCGGCGGCGACGCTGCTGCTCGATCTGGCGAAGGGGTTCATACCTGTGTGGCTTGCGGGTCAAATTTGGTATGATTTGGCGGTCGCTGATCCAGAACCGGGTTTGGTCGTGGATTACATCGTTGCAAATCCCGTGTCGCAGTCGTTTGCCGCCGCAGGCGCAGTTCTTGGCCACTGCTTCCCCGTCTGGCTCAAGTTCAAGGGCGGGAAGGGCGTGGCGACCAATGCGGGCGTGTGCTTCGGCCTCGCCTGGCCGCTGGGGCTGACCTACGCGCTGGTCTGGATCGGCGTGCTCGCGACCTTGCGGATCAGCTCGCTCGCCGGGATGAGCGCGGTGGTCTGCGCCGCGATCGCCGCCGCGCTGCTGGGCTACACCGCCTTCGTGCCGGTGCTCGTGCTGATCGCGCTGCTGGTGATCTGGCTCCACCGCGCAAACATCGCGCGCCTCGCCAAGGGTGAGGAACCCAAGGTCGGCGCCAAGAAATGAGCGCGCTGTCGCAGGCAGAAGCGTTCGCGCGCATCCGCCTGCTGCGATCCCCGCGCATCGGCCCGGTTTCCTTCGCGCAACTCCTCGCCCGCTATGGCAGCGGAGAGGCGGCGGTCGAGGCTCTGCCCGGCATCGCGAAGAAGGGCGGCGGGCACTATACGCTCGCGAAGCAGGACGCCGTCCGAAGCGAGATCGACGCGGTGAAGCGCCATGGCGCGCGTTATCTGTTCCACGACCAGCCGGACTATCCGCAAGCGCTCGCCGCATGCGACGGCGCGCCGCCGATCATCACCTACAAGGGCGACCTGTCGCTGGCGAGCAAGCCGGTGGTGGCGATGGTCGGTGCGCGCAACGCGAGTGCGGCGGCGGTGAAGCTGGCGCGCGATTTCGCTCAGGCGCTGTCTGCTGAAGGGTTCGTGGTCGTCTCAGGGCTCGCACGCGGGATCGACGGCGCGGCGCATGAAGGCGCGATGCCGCACACGATCGGCGTAATCGCGAGCGGGATCGAGATCGCCTATCCGCCGCAGCACGCCGAGTTGCAGGAACGCATCGCCAGCGAAGGCCTGCTGATCGCCGAGCAGCCCCCGGGCACCGAGCCCCGAGGAAGCCACTTCCCCAGCCGCAACCGGATCATCGCCGGCCTCGCGCTGGGCACGCTGGTGGTGGAGGCGGCGGTCAAGTCGGGCAGCCTCATCACCGCGCGGCTGGCGGGTGAGTACGGGCGCGAGGTGATGGCGATCCCCGGCAGCCCGCTCGACGCGCGCAGCCACGGATGCAACCACCTGATCCGTGAAGGTGCCGTCCTCGTGCAGGAGCCATCCGACGTGGTCGAGCTGCTCAGCACATTCGACGGCGCGCCGCGCAGCACCTTCCGCGAACCTTCCGCCGCGTTCGAGGCCGTGCCCGAGGATCTGGCCGAGGCAGAGCCTGTCGAAATCGCGCAGCTGCTGACCAGCGCGCCGGTTTCGGTGGACGAGCTGATCCGCCAGTCCGGCGCAGGCTCCGCCGCCGTGCAGCTCGCGCTGCTGGAGCTGGAGATCGCCGGACGGCTGGAAAGGCACGCCGGGGGCAAGGTCAGCCTTTCCTAGCATTCCCCCTCGCGGTAAGCCCCGGGCGGAATCGGGCGAAAGGGGGCACGCGACGATGGAACGGGAAGCCGACGTAAGTGGAATTTTGAGCCAGACGGTCGACGTGATCGGCGCGGCGGGCCGCGCGGTGCTGATCTACGTGGTGGTGCTGGGGCTGTTCAACGGGATCGGCGGGCTCGCGGGGCTGGCCGAGATGGACGACAATGTCTTCTCCGTCGGCATCCGCAGCGGAGTGCTGAATGCCGAAACACTCGGCCTTGCAGCGACGCTTTATCAACTGCTCGGGCTGGTTCTCTACGTCGTCGCGGCGTTTTTCCTGTTGCGGCAGATGCTGGAGCAGATCGGACGACCGGCGCGCGGCGGCAACCTGCTGAGCTATGTTGCGATGTCGGTCCTCGCGATGATCGGGCTGATGATCGGCTTTGTGCTGCTGGTCATCCCCGGGCTGATCCTGCTGGTCCGCTGGTCGGCCGCGAACGGCTTTCTGCTGAGCGGCGACAAGGGCATTACCGGCGCGCTGGGCACCAGCTGGGAGGCGACCGGCAGGCGCGGCTGGTCGATCTTCGGCGCGGGGCTGGTCCTGTGGGTCGGGCTCGCGGTGCTGAGCAGTATCGTGGTCGGCATCGTCGCAGCGACAGGCTTCACGGCGTCGGGCGGATTCTCGCCACTCTTCGGAGTTGCGATGACCGTGTCCGGCCTGATCGAGGCATTCAACAACGCGGCCAGCTTCGCCTTCAGCATCGCGGTGTTCCACCTAGTCGCGCCTGCCGACACCAGCGTGGCGGATGTGTTCGAGTAATGGGGGCATGACCTCAATCCCTTCACGCGCCGTAGGTGCGATCGCGATTGCTCTGGCGACCCCAGCCCTGGTCACCGGGCTTTACCTCTATCTATCCAGACAGATCGGTGACTGGTCGACGGATAGGGATCACCTTGCTCTTGCCTGCGCGGTAGGTGTCGGTCTCTTGGGCGTCCTATGGTTGCCGGTCGGCAGAGTGGCCAAGGCCGCGTTTGCTTTCGCTTATGTCCCGCTAGCATATGGCGGTCTGCTTCTTTTCGGATTGACCTTCGTCTGCGTGGCGTTCGGGGATTGCCTCTGATTTCTCACAATCCCGCTTGACGAACCACTCCCCCGATTCCCACTCTCGCGCGTACGTACTCGTGAAGGAACGCCCCCACTCTTATGCAACTGGTCATCGTCGAATCGCCCGCAAAGGCGAAAACCATCGAGAAATATCTCGGCAAGGACTTCAAGGTTCTCGCCTCCTACGGCCACATCCGCGACCTGCCGCCAAAGGACGGCAGCGTCCGTCCGGACGAGGATTTCGCGATGGATTGGGAGATCTACTCGGACCAGCGCAAGCGTAGCCAGGTCAAGGCGATCGCCGATGCTGCCAAGAACGCCGACCGCCTCGTTCTCGCAACCGACCCTGACCGCGAAGGGGAAGCGATCAGCTGGCACGTTCTGGACATGCTCAAGAAGCGCAAGGCGCTGCCGACCAATGTCGACCGGGTGACCTTCAACGCGATCACCAAGGGCGCGGTGACCGAGGCGATGAAGAAGCCGCGCGCGCTCGACCAGGACCTGATCGACGCCTATCTGGCGCGCCGCGCGCTCGACTACCTGTTCGGCTTCACGCTTTCGCCCGTGCTGTGGCGCAAGCTGCCCGGTGCCAAGTCGGCCGGCCGCGTCCAGTCGGTCGCGCTGCGCATTATCGTCGACCGCGAGCGTGAGATCGAGGCGTTCAAGGCCGAGGAATACTGGTCGATCATCGCCAATTTCGAGCAGGATGGCACGCCCTTCACCGCGCGTCTGGTAAAGCTCGACGGCAAGAAGCTCGACAAGATGACCTTGGGCGACGAGGGCAGCGCGATGGCCGCCAAGCAGGCGGTCGAAGACGGGCGCTTCACGGTCGAGGGGATCGAGACCAAGCCGGTCAAGCGCAACCCCGCGCCGCCGTTCACCACTTCGACCCTGCAGCAGGAGGCGGCGCGCAAGCTCGGCTTCTCGGCCAGCCACACGATGCGGTGCGCGCAGTCGCTCTACGAAGCGGGCGCGATCACTTACATGCGTACCGACGGCGTGAGCATGGACCAGTCGGCCATCGACGCCTGCCGCGACGCGATCACCGATCGTTATTCCGCCGAGTATCGCCCGGAAAAACCGCGCTATTACAAGACGAAGGCGAAGAATGCTCAGGAAGCGCACGAAGCGATCCGGCCGACCGATTTCCGCAAGGACAAGGCGGGCTCGGGCGACGAGGCGCGCCTGTACGACCTGATCTTCAAGCGCGCGCTGGCGAGCCAGATGGCGACCGCGCAGCTTGAACGCACCACGGTCACGCTGACCGAAGGCAGCGGGCAGCACTCGCTTCGCGCCACCGGCCAGGTGGTGAAGTTCCCCGGCTTCCTCGCGGTCTACCAGGAAAGCTTCGACGACAAGGACGACGAGGACGGCGGCCTGCTGCCGCACATGCGCGAAGGCGATGCCCCGGCGCGCAAGTCGGTCGAGGCAAACCAGCACTTCACCCAGCCGCCGCCGCGCTATTCCGAAGCCTCGCTTGTCAAGCAGCTGGAGGAGCTGGGCATCGGGCGCCCGTCGACCTACGCATCGACCATCCAGACGCTGCGCGACCGCGAATATGTGCGGATCGAGAAGAACCGCTTCTTCGCCGAGGAATCGGGCCGTCTGCTGACCGCCTTCCTCGAACGCTTCTTCCCCACCTATGTCGCCTACGACTTCACGGCGGGGATGGAGGAAGAGCTGGACGACGTTTCCGGCGGGCGCGCCGAGTGGAAGGCGATCCTCGAAGCGTTCTGGAAGGACTTCAAGCCGAAGTCCGACGAGGTGATGGAGCAGAAGCCGTCGGACATCACGGCGGTGCTCGACACGTTTCTGTCGGACTACCTCTTCCCCGAACGCGCCGACGGCAAGGACCCGCGCTTCTGCCCGCTGTGCGATCAGGAAGGGCGCGCCGGTGGCCGCCTGCACCTGCGTGGTGGCCGCTTCGGTGCCTTTGTAGCCTGTGAAAACTATCCTGAGTGCAAGTTCACCCGCCGCTTTGCGCAGCCGGGCTCGGATGCCGACGAAGTCGCCGAGGATGCGGTGCTCGGCAACGATCCCGAAACCGGCCTGCCTGTGGAGCGCAAGACGGGCCGTTTCGGGCCGTACCTGCAGCTGGGCGAGGGCAAGGAAGCCAAGCGCGCAAGCATTCCCAAGGACGTGCCCGAGCTCGACCTCGAGATGGCGCTTAAGCTGCTCAGCCTGCCGCGCATCGTCGGTCAGCATCCGGAGACGGGCAATGATATCGAAGCAAGTATAGGACGTTACGGCCCGTACCTGCGGCACGATGGAAAGTACGCCAAGCTCACCAGCACCGCCGATGTCTTCGAAACGGGCATGAACGCCGCGGTGACGATGCTCGCCGAAGCGGCGCAGAAGGGCGGCCGCGGGCGCGCCAAGGCGGAGCCGATCAAGGTACTCGGCAAGCACCCGACCTCCGAGGCCGAGATGAAGGTGATGCCCGGCCGCTACGGACCCTACGTCACCGACGGCACGACCAACGCGACCATCCCCAAGGACGTGAAGCCCGAGGACGTGACCGAGGAGCAGGCGATCGAACTGATCAACGCCCGCGCCGCCAAGGGACCGGCCAAGAAGAAGAAAAAGGCGCCTGCCAAGAAGAAGGCCCCGGCCAAGAAGGCGGCTGCGAAAAAGCCTGCCGCGAAGAAGGCTCCCGCCAAGAAAGCCGCCGCAAAGAAGGCGGACGACTGATGGCGAAGGACAAGTTCGAGCGGCACAAGCAGCCTTGGACGGGCGAAGAGGCGGGCCAGCTCAAGACGCTGGCCGCCAAGGGGCAAGGCCTCAAGCAAATCGCCAAGGCGCTGAACCGCAGCGAGGAATCGACCAAGGATTTCGCCAAGAAGAACAAGATCGCGATTGCGAAGAAGCGGTAGAGATAGCCCCTCGATGCGCGTGACTGCGAATGAAAATCTTCCCCGGATGGCTTAGCCGCACGGGGAAGATTGGTTTTGGCCTGATAGCTGATTGCATCAGGCCATCCACCTAAACGGTGTCGACTTTACTGATTTACAACGGCTTCGCGTTGCAAAACGCAAAAATCGTAATTGATGCCAGCAAGGCTTTCGCATCCTTCATCACCACCACAGGCAGAAAAAGCTGAAGCGTAGGCGATTTCGCACGTCGCGGCCGAAGCAGGTACTGGCGTAATGGCCACCAATGCCAATGCTGCTGCGCCAAATGTGGGTCCGGTGATGAATTTCCGCATAGCTAGCTCCCATTAGCGATTTGAACGACCACGACCTCTCGTGGATAATTAAGGATGCGATCCGTTTTTTCCTAATCACTTAATCGAACAGCTTAACGACTGTTATCTACAAAAGCTGGCTCGGCTTGGCGCGGTCGCGTCCGGATTCACTGCACCACCGGCACATCCTCGATCGTCGCCAGTGCCTCACCGCCGCAGGTGATGATGATCTCGCGGATCTGGGGGTAGGGGGTCGGGCCGTCGAAGCGCACCGGCGTGGGGGTGATGACCTGCGTAACCATGCCGTCGGGCTTCTTTGCGTCCAGCTGGAAGCGCCAGCCGGGCGGCTGCATGCGGTCTGCGGGGCCTGCCACCAGCTTCACCGAATAGCCCGGCGTGGGCATGTCGACTTCGCCGGTGATGTGCAGCGTCGGGCGCGCGCCGGGTCCGGGCATTGTGTCGATCCATGCCTTGAAGTCGCGCGCCTTGTAGGCGGGACAGCCCGCAGCCGGGGGCGTATCGCCCGGCTCATCGGGGTAGGGCGCACAGGCCGACAGCGAGAGGGTGGCGGCAGCAACGCCGGTGAGGCTGAGAAGAGTACGCAAGGTCAGATCTCCAACAACTGGATCGCAGCACAGGCAGTCCCGCCCGGTCCATCCGGTCGAGACGTCATGGCTTTCATACCGATCTGACGGAGACGAGAGCTGAATGCCTTTGTTCCGCGCGGGCAAGGCGCGGGGCTGCTTCACCTGGTCCAGTCGAGCCCTATTTCCTCGAACATTTCCGTGAATTCGGCGCAGTTTTCCGTTGTGAATGCAATTCGTCGCGGATTAACATCAGCGCCCGTGGGAAGACTCGGAGGGGCGAGTATAATGGGCGTTAAACGTGCGGGCTGCGCAATCGCTGCTCTGGCCATGACAAGTTGTTCTGTTGGAACGGATATTCCGAAGGCTGCATCCTTTGGCGAAAGCTACGCGCAGGCGACCTATTTCAAGGGTTACGAGAACTCGGGATTAAGCAATGCGAGCAACCAGTTCTATACCAAGGCCTACGACGATTCCTGCGCTTCGCTCTCCGGAGGTGCGAAATTCTTCTCGATGACCGGATCGGAGAAGACCGTCCTGCTCGAGGCGAACAGACGAACGATCATCTATGCCCTCACCAATAATATTCGGGGAGGCGGATTCGCGGCTGGGGTCGGCCCGGTCTACGACACCTCAGTGTGCGCAAACAAGGTTGCTTTCGTTCCGAAACCCTTCGGGAAATACGATGTCATCCAGAGACGCAAGAATGCCGGTCCCTGCGAACTGGAGATCATCGACAAGGATACCGGTTCGCCACCGGCAAGCTTCGAGCGCCTCGAATACAAGGTGTGCGTGAAGTAGCTAACGCACCCAGTCGAGCCCCATTTCCTCGAACATTTCCTTGTCCTCGGCCCAGTTTTCGGTCGCCTTGACGTGCAGGAACAGGTGGACCTTGCGACCAAGCAACTCACTGAGTTCCTCGCGCGCCGCCTGGCCGATCGACTTGATCTTGCTGCCACCCTTGCCGAGCACGATCATCCGCTGGTTGTCGCGCGCGACGATGATCTGCTGGTGGATCTCGACGCTGCCATCCTTGCGTTCGACATATTTCTCGGGCCGCACCATGGAGTCGTAGGGCAGTTCCTCGTGGAGCTGGCGATAGAGCTGCTCGCGGGTGATCTCGGTCGCGAGCAGGCGTTCGGAGGCGTCGGAGACCTGGTCTTCCGGGTACATCCACTCGCCTTCGGGCATCTCGGCGGCGAGCGCGTCTTTCAGCTCGGTCACCCCGTCGCCGGTCAGTGCGGAGATGAAATAGATCTCCGCGAAGTCGACCTTGGCCGAAAGCTCCTGCGCCAGCGCCAGCAGCGGCTCCTTCTTGGCGATGTCGACCTTGTTGAGGACGAGGATCTTCTTTTCGGGCCGCTGGGCAAGCTGTTCGATCAGCGGCTCTAGCTCGTGCCGGCGCTGCTTGATCGGGTCGACCAGCAGCAGCACCGCATCCGCGCTTTCCGCGCCTTCCCACGCCGCGCTGACCATCGCGCGGTCGAGCCGCCGCCGTGGCGCGAAGATGCCCGGCGTGTCGACCAGGATCATCTGCGTGTTGGCGTCGTCGTTCTCGTGCAAGGCGATGCCGAGCATCCGCGCGCGGGTGGTCTGCGCCTTGGCGCTGACGATTGCGACCTTCTGGCCGACCAGCGCGTTGACCAGCGTGGACTTGCCGGCGTTCGGAGCGCCCAGCACGGCGACGACGCCGCATTTGGTAGATGTATCAGTCATAGAACCTTTTCTGCTCCCCTTCAGGGGAGGTCGGGTGGAGGTGGGCCCCACACTTCGCGGGGTGGTATATCCACCCCCGCCAATCTCCTGCACAGACAGGGGAGTCGAAGCGGTCAGCCATACTGCTCCATAAACGCTTTTGCCGCCGCCGTCTCGGCTTCCTGCTTGCTGTTGGCGGTCGCTTCCGCATCGCCGACATTCTTCACCGAGACGCGCACGGTAAAGCGCGCCGCGTGATCGGGGCCGGAGCGGTCGATCAGCGCGTATTCGGGAGGGCGGCGGCGGTTGCCCGCAGCCCATTCCTGTAGCGCGGACTTGGGATGCTTGGCCCGGCCGGCATCGCCTTCGACCGCGTCGCGCCACAGCGCGCGAACCAGCGCCCGTGCACTCTCGAACCCGTCCTCGCGCAGTTGCGCGCCGAGGAGGGATTCCATCACATCGCCCAGGATATTGCTGCTTTGTGCCCCGCCATCCTCGCGCGCCTGCCGGCCCAGCCGCAGGTGGTCGGGCACGCCGATGCTGCGGGCGACCTTTGCGCAGGCACCCTTGCTTACCAGCGCGTTCAGCCGCTGAGCCAGCGTGCCTTCGCTCGCGCTGTTCTGGTTCTCGAACAGCCACTCGGCGATCGCGAGGCCGAGCACGCGGTCGCCGAGAAACTCCAGCCGCTGGTAATCGCGGCCTTCGCCCAGGCTGCCGTGGGTGAGCGCCTCGTTCCACAGGGCCTCGTCGCGCGCGGCAAAACCGTGCGCGATCAGCCACGCCTTTGTCTCTTTCCAGTCAGTCATTCGGCCTCAACGCTCATAGGGCTTGCGCGGTCCTGTTGCTTCGCAGGCTGGAGAACCAGCTGGCCGGATCGGCCCACCGCGCGCTGCCATCGGTCGACCAAAGCACCGCGCCCGGCTGGCCGATCAGGAGATCCTGCCGGACGAAGCCGACCCCGCCGCCGGGCAGCGCGGGGAAGCGGCTGTCCATCGAATTGTCGCGGTTGTCGCCCAGCAGGAACAGCGATCCTGAGGGTACGGTGCGCGGGCCCCAGTTGTCCTGCGGGGTGGGGCCGAAATCGAGCACCTCGTAGCTGACGCCCGACGGCAGGTATTCGCGGTTGCGGCGATAGCGGCAGTCTGCGCCGCCGGCAGGCCTCGCCTCCTCGCGTCCGCCCCAACCGCATGGCGCATCGGGGGTGACCGGGATGATTGCATCATCGGTTGCCGACTGGCTCAGGATCTGGCCGTTGAGGACGACATAGCCATTGCGCAGCTCCACCTCGTCGCCCGGCAGGCCGATCACGCGCTTGACGTAATCGCTGCCATCGACGGGATGTTTGAAGATCACCACATCGCCGCGCTGCGGCTGATGCGCGAACCAGCGTCCGGGGATCAGCGGCAAATCGAAGGGCAGCGAGTTGCTCGAATAGCCGTAGGGCCATTTCTTCGCGACGATCGTGTCGCCCGGCAGCAGGCCGGGCATCATGCTCTCGCTGGGAATCGTGAACAGCGAGAATGCGAAGGTGCGCAGTGCGAGTGCCAGGATCACCGCCAGCAGCACGAATTGCAGCAGGTTGACGATGCCGCCACCAGACGCGCGATCGCGCCCGCGCGCGTCGTCCGCATCCCGGTGCGGCTCGCCTGCTTCGCCCTTTTCATCCATCGGCGCAGCACCTAGGCGCTAGCGGCAGGCAGGCAACAGGATTTTGAGCACATGAGCAATAGCAGGACAGCAGCGTGGCAGCAGATCGAGGCATTGCCGCAGGAAACTCTGGGCGATCTGTTCGCCGGTGACGATGCGCGGGTCGATCGCCTGTCCGGCCGGATAGGCTGGGGTGAGGGCGAGGACGCGGCGGGCATCCGCTTCGACTGGTCAAAGACGCACCTGACCGACGATCTGCTTGCCGGGTTCGAGGCGCTGGCCGAGGCGAGCGACTTCACCCGCAAGCGCGCCGCGCTGTTCGCGGGCGATACGATCAACGTCACCGAAGGCCGCGCCGCCGAACATACCGCACAGCGCGGCTTCGGCAGCGAGGCGAGCGTGGAGGAAGCGCAGGCGCTGCTCGCGCGGATGCAGATGCTGGTCGAGGCGATCCGCGAGGGCGCGCTGGGCCAGATCGAACACCTGATCCACATCGGCATCGGCGGCTCCGCGCTCGGCCCCGCACTGGCGATCAATGCGCTCACCCGCGACCTGTCCTATGTCGATTGCCACGTGGTCTCGAATATCGACGGGGTGGCGCTGGAGGCCGCGTTCGAGGCGTGCGACCCGGCGACCACGCTGATCGCGGTCGCCAGCAAGACCTTCACCACGATCGAGACGATGACCAATGCCGACAGCGCGCTCACCTGGCTGCGCGAGAACGGCGTCACCGATCCGCACGGACGGGTGGTCGCGCTGACCGCCAATCCGGAGCGGGCGGTGGAGTGGGGCGTCGACGAAACGCGCGTTCTGCCGTTCATGGAAAGCGTCGGCGGACGCTACTCGCTATGGTCGAGCATCGGCTTCCCCGTCGCGCTGGCCGCGGGGCTGGACGAGTTTGCCGCGCTGCTGGACGGCGCGGCGGCGGTCGACGAGCATTTCGCCAATACCGACGGGCGCGACAACCTGTGCCTGCGCGCGGCGTTTGCGGATCAGTACTATGCCCGCGTGCGCGGCTGCCAGACCCGCGCGGTGTTCGCCTATGACGAGCGGCTGGCGCTGTTCCCCAGCTACCTCCAGCAGCTGGAGATGGAGAGCAACGGCAAGCGGGTGACCTCCGAAGGCGAGCCTGTCGACGGGCCCACGGCCCCGATCACATGGGGCGGGGTGGGCACCGACGCGCAGCACGCGGTCTTCCAGCTGCTGCATCAGGGTACGCACATGGTCCCGGTCGACTTCATCGCCAGCATCGCACCGGGAGACGCGCTCAACCCCGCACATCACCGCATCCTGCTGACCAATTGCTTCGCGCAGGGCGCGGCGCTGATGGCGGGCGGCAATATGAGCGCCGACGGCAAGGACCCCGCGCGCGAATTCCCCGGCAATCGCCCCAGCGCCACGATCCTGTGCGACGATCTGGACGCAGCGACGCTCGGCGCCCTCATCGCCTTCCACGAACACCGCACTTTTGCGAATGCCGTTCTGATGGGCATCAACCCCTTCGACCAGTTCGGCGTCGAGCTGGGCAAGAAGATGGCCAAGGACATCGAAGGCGGCGCGGCGGACTTTGATGCGAGCACCAAGGCGCTGCTGGAGGCGAGCGGATTGGGGTGAACGCGCTCCGCAGGCCCGAACCGGCGGTTCAGGCCAGCCGGGCGGCGTGTATCACCTGCAGGATGCGGACGGTCTGGCCTTCGACGCGATAGATGATCGCGTATTGACCGAATATGCGCTGGCGGGTTCCCTCGCGCCCTACGCGCGAGAGGGGAAAGCGGTCGGGGAACTCGGCGAGCCCCATACAGGCGTCGCGCAATTCGGCGATGAATGAGAGGGCACGCTGCGGATTGTCGCGCGCGATGTAGTCCGCCAGTGCTTCGAGATCGCGGGCGGACCGGGGGCTAAAGGCGACGATCACGAAGGATCGTCGGCTGTGGCCCTATACTTCGCCTCAAGCCTGTCGAACACTTGGTTTGCCGGGGTGACCTGACCTTGATCGAATTCCTTTTCGGCGGTCTCGATCGCATGGTTCAGCGCGAGCCTCGCCTCGCGATCCTGGATCATTCGCACGCCTTCGCGCAGCACCTCGCTCTTCGAATTATAGCGCCCCTCTCGCACCAGATCGGCCACGAATTTTTCGAGCGGCGCACCCAGATCGGCGCTGATCATGTCTCATCTCCGTTCATGTTATCAACTATTATCAAAATTGCGATGGGTGCGCAATCGGCGCGGCTGGCGACTGCCAGAGCGCGATTGCCACGCACCCCGCGCAGGCCTAGCGTCCTTCCCATGACCTTCCCGATCATCTCCGCCGTCGTCTGGGCGCTGATCCTTGCTGCCGGCGGCGGGCTGCTGACCACGATCGGCGAGTGGTATCACAACCTCGAAAAGCCCAGCTGGCAGCCACCCGACTGGCTGTTCGGCCCGGCGTGGACGATTATCCTCGCATTGGCCGCATGGGCTTTCGTGCTGAGCTGGAACGGCGCGCCCGAGGGGGATCGCCCGTTGCTGATCGGGCTCTATCTTGCCAACGGGCTGTTCCATTTCCTGTGGTCGCCGCTGTTCTTCACCGCCAAGCGGCCCGACTGGGCGTTGATCGAAGTGCCGTTCCTGTGGCTCTCCGTCCTCGCGCTGACCATTTTCCTTCGCGAATGGTCGGTCGCGGCGAGCTGGATGATCGTGCCCTATCTGGCGTGGGTCAGCTTCGCGGCGATCCTCAACTGGAAGATCGTGAAACTCAACGGGCCGTTCGGGCGCAAGGCCGCCGCCTAGGAGCCTTCTTCCGCGTCCACCGCCTTCACCAGCCGCAGCTTGGCGAAATCCTGCGGGCGGTTGTCCGCCAGCCACTCCATCATGCCCTCGCGGATATCGCAGCGAAGGTCGAACAAAGTGGGCGAGTTCTTCGCGCTCATCAGCAGGCGCACTTCCTTGGAATCGCGCGTCGTCTCGGTCACCTGCACCACCTTTACGCGGCCATCCCAGCGCTCGTTCGCTTCGACCTGCCGGTAAAACTCCTCGCGGATCGGGCCGATCTTGGCCTTCGGGTCGAGGTGAAGGAACACCGTGCCCAGCAGGTTGGCGGTCTGCTTGGTCCAGTTCTGGAAGGGTTTTTCGAGGAAGTAGGACGTGGGCACCACCAGCCGCCGCTCGTCCCAGATCTTCACCACCACGTAGGTGGTGCGAATATCCTCGATCCAGCCCCATTCGCCTTCGAGGACCACGGCATCGTCGATATTGATCGGCTCGGTCAGCGCCATCTGTACGCCCGCGATCAGCGATTTGAGCGCTGGCTGGGCAGCAGCACCCACCGCGAGGCCTGCAAGACCCGCCGAGGCAACCAGCGTTACCCCGATATCGCGCACGCCGGGGATGGCGAGGAGCATCAGGCCCACGGTGACGAACACGATGATGAAGGTCGCGATGCGGTTGAACATCGTCAGCTTGGTGCGCTTGCGCCGCGCCTTGAGGTTATCCGCGACGGAAATATCCGCCTTCAGCTTCGCCGCCTCGACCAGCGCGCGCACGACTGCGAGCACCATCCAGCCGACCACGGCGGGCAGCACGAAGGTCGCAATGTCGGCCCACACTTCGCGCAATTCCGGGACGTAGCGCGCGGCCCCCATCAGCGCGAGGACCACGATGGCGAGCCGGGTGGGGCGGTAGAGGTGCCGCACCACGATATCGTCGCTCGACTGGTCGGTTCGGCGCGCGATCCGGCGCAGCACGAAAAACAGCAGCGCGTGCAGGCCCAGCGCAGCGGCCACCGCGATGCCTGCGGCGAGCGCCGCGTGGAGCGGATCGGCAAGCAGCCCGGCGCTTTGTTCGACCGTGCTTTCGATGCTGTCGGTGATGGATCCGATGGCTCCCGCCTCCCTCGATGCGTCTCGACCCTTCAACGCGGTGCCAGTGCGAGCGTTTCGCGCGGGCAACGTCTTCGATTGACTTTTTTGCCGCGATGCACCATCTGCCGCAAGACCGAAGCGCAACTGCCAGCGTGAAGCGTCCGCCGCGCGATGCGAGCGGCCCCGGCAGCGCCTCGATTATCTTCAGACTTCCCTTTTCACGCGGGCGGTTACAACCCCTGCGATCGCGCGCGGACTCCGTTTGTATCGGGTGTGCGGCGCGAAACGCATTTAATGCGAGTCACATACCTCACATGACCAAGTTCACAGACCTCGGGCTGTCGCAGCCCGTTCTCCAGGCCCTCGACATGAAGGGCTATACCGAGCCGACGCCGATCCAGGCGCAGGCCATTCCCCCCGTTCTCGAAGGCCGCGACCTGCTTGGTATCGCGCAGACCGGCACCGGCAAGACCGCTGCGTTCATGCTGCCCAGCATCGACCGGCTGCGCGAGGCCGAAAACCAGACCCCGTTCAAGTCGTGCCGCATGCTGGTGCTGGCACCGACGCGTGAACTGGCCGGGCAGATCGCCCAGAGCGCCAAGGATTACGGCGCGCTCGCGGGCCTCAAGGTGCAGTCGATCGTAGGCGGCACCTCGGTCAACAAGGACCGCAACAAGCTGCACCGCGGGACCGACATCCTCGTCGCGACGCCGGGCCGCCTGCTCGACCTGATCGACCAGCGCGCCTTCACGCTCGACAAGGTCGAGATCCTGGTGCTCGACGAAGCGGACCAGATGCTCGACCTCGGCTTCATCCACGCGCTGCGCAAGATCAACGAACTGACGCCGAAGGATCGCCAGACGCTGTTCTTCAGCGCGACGATGCCCAAGGCGATCAAGGATCTGGTGAGCCAGTACTGCCGCAACCCGGCGCAGGTTTCGGTCACGCCCGAAAGCACCACGGCGGAGCGGATCGAGCAGTTCCTGTTCATGGTCCAGCAGGACGAGAAGCAGAGCCTGCTCGAACTGATCCTGTCGGGTCGGCACGAAATCCCCGGCAAGCTTGAGCGTGTGCTCGTTTTCGCGCGGACCAAGCATGGCTGCGACCGTGTGGTGAAGAAGCTGGCGCAGGTCGGCATCCCCGCCAACGCGATCCACGGCAATAAGAGCCAGCCGCAGCGCGAACGCGCGCTCGACGAGTTCAAGCGGGCCAAGACCCCGGTGCTGGTGGCGACCGATGTCGCCGCGCGCGGGATCGACATCCCCGGCGTCAGCCACGTCATCAACTACGAACTGCCCAACGTGCCCGAGCAATATGTGCACCGGATCGGGCGGACCGCACGTGCGGGTGCCGACGGCATCGCCATCGCGTTCTGCGCCGAGGACGAGCGGCAGTATCTCAAGGATATCCGCAAGACGACCGATGCAGAGTTCGAGCGTCTGCCGCTGCCGGATAATTTCCGCGCGGTGGTGGAAGGCGTCGGCCCGACCAAGCCTGCACCCAAGCAGCAGCGCGGCCAGCGCGTGACGCCCCGTCCGATCGGCGACGGTGCGCGCAAGCCCAAGGCCAAGCATCCCGCACGCAAGGGCAAGCCGCAGGGTGCCGGCCAGGGCCGTGGCGGTCCGGGTGGCGAGAACCGTGGCGGCCAGCGCCGCCGCAACAACCGTTCGGGCGGAGCACGCTCGGGCGGCCAAGGCTAGACTGCTTCGCTTGCACGCACCGCGCGGCTGGCTGATAGGCGTTCGGGATGAACCCAGAGAATAACGGACTTCCCCCCGACGCGCAGCCGATCGAGCGCGTGCAGCAAAACATGCTCGCGCGCGGCGAGCGGTGGGTGCTCAACCGCCTGTGCGCCCGCATGCCCCGGTGGGTCACGCCCGACATGCTGACCTTCACCGGGATGGTCGGCGCGCTGGCGATCTTTGCCGGCTATGCCGCCAGCAATCTTGGCGATGGCTGGCTGTGGCTGTCCATCGCCGGATACGTGGTCCACTGGTTCGGCGACTCGCTCGACGGGAGTCTGGCGCGCTTTCGCCGGATCGAGCGGCCACGTTACGGCTATTTTCTCGACCATAGTTGCGACGGGCTGGCGACCACGCTGGTCGTGCTGGGGCTGGGTGCGTCGGGCTATGTCCAGCTGGAGGTCGCGCTGGTGGCACTGGCGGGGTATCTGCTGATGTCGATCCACGCATTCCTTTCGGTCAGGGTTATGGGCGAACTGCGCCTGTCCTACCTCAAGGCCGGGCCGACCGAGCTGCGGCTGATCCTGATCGGGCTGACGCTTGCCATGATCGTGCTGGGGCCGACCCCGCTGATCGGTGTGTTCACGGGTTTCGACATGTTCGTGGGCGCAGTCGGCGTGCTGCTGATCGGCCTGTTCGCGGCGCAGACCGCCTCCACGGCGCGCAAGCTTGCGCTCGAAGAACCGCCGGTTCGATACCCCCAGTAGGCAAACGCAGGACGCTGCCGGTTGGCAATCGCCATCCGCAGGGCCATATCCCGCGCTCTTGCAAGCAGGAGCGCACATGCCCGACACCCAATATGATTACGACCTCTTCACCATCGGCGCAGGCTCCGGCGGGGTCCGCGCCTCGCGGGTCAGCGCCGCGCATGGCGCTAAGGTCGCGGTGGCCGAAGAGCATCGGGTCGGCGGCACCTGCGTGATCCGCGGCTGCGTGCCCAAGAAGATGCTCGTCTACGGAGCGCATTTTGCGGAGGATCTGGAAGACTGCCAGCGGTTCGGCTGGGACATCGGCGAGCGCAAGTTCGACTGGAAAACCTTGCGCGACAACGTGCTGGAGGACGTCACCCGCATCGAGGGGGCTTATACCAACACGCTCGAAAGCCATGACGTGGAGATCTTCAAGGAACGCGCCGAAATCACCGGCCCGCACGAGATCACGCTGGCGAGCGGGCGGCAGGTCACCGCGAAACACATCCTGATCGCAACCGGCGCGCGCCCGCGCATGCCCGAATGCCAGGGCGCGGAACACGCGATCTCGTCCAACGAGGCGTTCCATCTCGACGAGCTGCCCAAGAAGATCATCATCGCGGGCGGTGGCTATATCGCCAACGAGTTTGCGGGCATTTTCAACGAGTTCGGCTGCGATGTTCACATCGTGAACCGCGGCGACCGGCTGCTGCGCAGCTATGACGAGGCGGTGCGCGATCGGCTGCTGCAGATCAGCACGATGAAGGGGATCAAGTTCCGCTTCAACACGCACTTCGAATATATCAAGCCGTGCGACGAAGGCGGCTATTTCGTGAAACTGTCCGACTGCGATGAAGAGAAGGCCGACCTCGTGATGTTCGCGGTGGGCCGCATTCCCAACACCGAAGGCCTCGGGCTCGACACAGCGGGCGTCGAGCTTGGCGAGCACGGCGAAGTGAAGGTCGACCGGTTCAGTAAAACCAATATCGACCATATCTATGCCGTGGGCGATGTCACCGACCGGGTGCAGCTTACTCCCGTGGCGATCCGCGAGGGGCAGGCCTTTGCCGATACCGTATTCGGCGGAGGAGATCCGGTTGCGGTGGATCATGGCTGCGTCCCCAGCGCGGTTTTCAGCCACCCGCCGATCGCGGCGGTGGGTATGACCGAGGGTGAAGCGAAGGAGACGCTGGGTAGCGTGAAGGTCTACCTCTCCGACTTCCGCCCGATGAAGAACGTGCTCGCGGGCCGGAACGAGCGCAGCCTGATGAAGATGGTCTGCGACGGCGATTCCGGCCGCATCGTCGGCATCCACATGATCGCGCCCGAAGCGCCCGAAATGATGCAGGCCGCCGCGATCGCGGTGAAGGCCGGGCTGACCAAGGCGGACTTCGATTCGACCGTCGCCATCCACCCGACCATGGCCGAAGAACTGGTCCTGATGCGCTGATCCGGCGCGCAAGTCCGCTTCCCTCATCGAACTGTCTGTTTCGACAGGGAAGCGGCCTTGCGGGGCCGCCCAGCTTGACGCTGCGTTACCTCCATGCCTAACCGCTTGGGCAAAGCGGAACACAGGAGCGCACGCGCGTATGTCAGCCAATATTGCCGAAATGGAAAAGCGCCGCGAAGCCGCCCGCATGGGTGGCGGACAGAAGCGGATCGATGCACAGCATGCCAAGGGCAAGCTGACCGCGCGTGAGCGGCTCGATGTGCTGCTGGACGAGGGGAGCTTCGAGGAGCTCGACACCTACGTGGTCCACGACTGCACCGATTTCGGCATGGAAGACCAGCAGATCATGGGTGACGGCGTCGTCACCGGGTCGGGCACGATCAACGGGCGGCTGGTCTACGTCTTCAGCCAGGATTTTACCGTCTTCGGCGGGTCTCTGTCGAAACGCCATGCGGAGAAGATCTGCAAGGTGATGGACACCGCGATGAAGGTCGGCGCTCCGGTGATCGGCCTCAACGATTCGGGCGGTGCGCGCATTCAGGAAGGCGTGGCCAGCCTCGGCGGCTATGCCGAGGTGTTCCAGCGCAACGTGCTCGCCAGCGGCGTCATCCCGCAGATCAGCGTCATCATGGGGCCGTGCGCGGGCGGCGCGGTCTACAGCCCTGCGATGACCGACTTCATCTTCATGGTGAAGGACAGTTCCTACATGTTCGTCACCGGGCCTGAGGTGGTGAAGACCGTCACCAACGAGGTCGTCACGCAGGAAGAGCTGGGCGGCGCGGTGACGCACACCACCAAGACATCCGTGGCGGACGACGCGTTCGAGAACGATATCGAAACGCTGATGGCCACGCGCCGCTTCTTCGACTTCCTGCCGCTGTCGAACCGCGAGCCGGTGCCCGAAATGCCGAGCAATGACCCGTGGGACCGGCGCGAGGACAGCCTCGACACGCTGATCCCCGACAATGCGAACCAGCCCTACGACATGCACGAGGTGATCTCGAAGACGCTCGACGATGGCGATTTCTTCGAGGTCCAGCCCAAGCATGCGGCGAACATCATCTGCGGCTTCGGCCGGGTCGAGGGCCGCACCGTGGGCGTGGTCGCCAACCAGCCGATGGTGCTGGCGGGCGTGCTCGACATCAACTCGTCCAAGAAAGCCGCGCGCTTCGTGCGCTTCTGCGATGCCTTCGACATTCCGATTGTGACCTTCGTCGACGTGCCCGGCTTCCTCCCCGGCACCAGCCAGGAACTGGGCGGTATCATCAAGCACGGCGCGAAGCTGCTGTTCGCCTATGCCGAGGCGACCGTGCCCAAGATCACCGTCATCACCCGCAAGGCCTATGGCGGCGCGTACGACGTGATGGCGTCCAAGCACCTGCGCGGCGACCTCAACTACGCCTGGCCGACTGCCGAGATCGCGGTGATGGGCGCGAAGGGCGCGGTGGAGATCATCTTCCGCCAGGACCGCGACGATCCCGAAAAGATCGCCGAGAAAACCAAGGAATACGAAGACCGCTTCGCCAACCCCTTCGTCGCCGCCTCACGCGGCTATATCGACGAGGTCATCTACCCGCACTCGACGCGGCGGCGGATCGCGCTGGGCCTGCGCAAGCTGCGCGGGAAAGAGCTGAGCAACCCGTGGAAGAAGCACGATAATATTCCGCTGTGAGGTGAGTGATGCGGAAACTGATAGCGCTCTCCTTGCTTTGCCTTCTCAGCTTTGTGTTTGCCGCATTTCTCGCGGCATGGGGTCCGTCTTCAATCGTGAGTATGTATAGGCCTAATTTTGACGGTCAGGGTTTCATCCGGGAAGTTGTCGTTCTGGCGATACTCTATAGCCCTGCTCTTTTTGGAATAGGCATCGCGCTACGCAAGCTCGGGCACCAGTCGAAAGGTAGGATATGAAACTCGGCCGTCTCAACCATATCGGCGTCGCGACGCCTTCGATCGCGGACTCCATCGCCTATTACCGCGACACGATGGGTGCGGTGCGGATCAACGAGCCTTTCGACCTGCCCGAACAGGGCGTGAAGGTCTGCTTCGTCGATACGCCCGACAGCACGGGTGAAGTCGGCAAGGGCACGCAGATCGAGCTGATCGAGCCGTTCGACGAGGCGAGCCCGATCAACGGCTTTCTCGCCAAGAACCCCGCCGGCGGCCAGCACCATGTCTGCTACGAGGTGGAAGACATCGAGGCGGCGCGCGAGTGGTTCGAGGGGAAGGGCAAGCGCATCCTCGGCCCCACGCGCATCGGTGCGCACGGCACGCCGATCTTCTTCCTCCACCCCAAGGACATGATGGGCCAGCTGACCGAGATCATGGAGACGCCCAAGGAGGGCGCGCACTGGTCGAACTGACCCGATTGCCCTCTCCCCATGTGGGGAGAGGGTTGGGAGAGGGGAGTTCTACGCAGCGAGGG
>CEPH01086863.1_pt1 | contig 24403 bp, 36 predicted proteins | sample 530571 | NCBI WGS metagenome assembly CEPH01 (sample SAMEA2620413, study PRJEB7988) | marine metagenome | biome: marine biome (ENVO:00000447); feature: surface water layer (ENVO:00002042); material: "saline water (ENVO:00002010), including plankton (ENVO:xxxxxxxx)" | depth 5 m | reverse complement strand
AGCCACCCCGCCAACCACATCGCCAGACGCAAATTTAGCCACAGAAGCAGCGGCATCTTCGCCAACCTTAGCAAGGTCAGACATAGTTTCCAGGGTAGCACTTAGCGAGGGGTTCACGTCCTCCAGCGAGGCAGAGAGGTCTGCAAAGGCTGCGCCTATAGTGGCAAACTTCTTGGCAAGGTCTGTGGCTTTTTCTGCTGTCTCATTCGAAAGCAATTCTTCATACTGGCCAATTACCTGCTCAAGCTGTTTAATCTGCTCAGCAGTAAGCTTCATCAAAGTGCCATCGGCTGCCGTGTAGAACCCATCCGTAAGGGCACGCTTCAGCAAACCCAAATGACGCTCAATTTGCTGGCGGGTCATGCCCAGCACCTTCTCGTTAAGGTCGCGGTATATCTTACTGCTTTTAAATGCAGCATCATCGAGCACCTTCAGCTCTTCGTCTTTTTGTCGGGTAAGCTCGGCTAACCTCCTTTCAAAGTCTTCGCCCTGGTATTTTTCAGCGAGCAATACAAGCTTATCGGCATAGTCGTTTTCAATATCTACCCTCTTATCTTGGTAGGTCATTAGCTGCTCTAGCAGCTTTTTGTATTGCTCCTGTTCAGCCTTCAGCTCCGCATCTATCTTCTTCTGTCTAGCCTCAGCTCTGGCCTCGGCTTGGCGCTTCAGCAGATCGTCAGTGGCTTTCTCCTCAATGTTGTCTAGCTGGCTGACATCAATCTTTACCTTGTTCTTTTTATCGGCATTAAAGCGCTCAATCTCCTCCCTGATCTTCGCAAACTTGTCTTTCAATGCCTGCACCTCTGCCGCATCGTCAGAGAGTCGCTTGCGGGCATACTCTTTATCAAGATCAGCAATACGGTCTAGCAGGCGCTGGCGTGACTTAACAATACTGGAAGCATTTATCTTACCATTCTCATCAGTAAATAACCCGCCTCCCAATTGTTGTGCTAAATCATTAGCTTCCTTAAGAAACTTATTAGCAAGGTTTCTAATGTCTTGCTGATTGGCCTCTAGTTTATCTATGACTTCTTTCTTTCTCCTCTCATTTCTTTCAGCTTCAGCTTTAAAAATAGCATCATAGTCTACTTGTGCCCCAGGACCTATACCTACAGACCTTGTAGCATCACTCAGTTTATCACCAACATTTGCAAACTCAGCCGCATCTCTGTCATAGGCTTTTTGTAATTCAATAGCATTACTGGCAGCATCTTCCAAAAGCTTATAAGCAGCGGCCTTTTTAAGAGTCATTAGAATGAAAGTGTCCGCATTCTTTTGCAGACCTAACTCAACTTCATTTAGGGTAGTTACTTCGCCAGATACGGCCCCTATACTTTCATTGTATAGATCAATCGCTTTTTGTTTTGCCTCAACATCATCCTTTGCTAATGATAGTACCGATCTTAATTCTTCAATACTGGTTACCGCTTTTTTATAATCTGTAGACTCGAATGCTTTATTTACTGCCTCCTGACTTTTAGCCACTGCATCGAGTGACTCACTGCCTTTAAACAACTCTCTAAAAAACTCAAATAATCTAGGCCCCGCAATGGTAACTACTGCGATTAACCCGCTCAGGAGTGTCTGCCAGCTAAAGAATGCTTTCCCTATTTGCTGTAAAACAGGAATACCTTTTTGCCCACTCGCCAACAAAGCTTTGTTTTGTGCCTGTAGTCTTGCAATCTCATCTACCAGAATAGGAATGTTGTTTGAGATGGCTAGCAAACCAGTTTGGGCTGAATAGGTAAAAGCCGGCAGCTCTCTGCTTATTTGATTAATAGAATTTGAAAGCCCATTAAACTGAACTTTATGCCCCCCCAATGCAACTGACTGGCCATGTAAATCGGCAGTGGTTTTCTTAATGTTGCCCCGCAGTTCCTGCTCTTTAAGAGCCAGTGAGGCAATCGCTTTACTGTGATTGAGTGCGGAAATAGTGCCTTCCTTAAGACGGGTGTCTAGGTCTTTCTGTGCAGCACTCACCAAGCGAAGCTCCTGCTGCATATCTACCAACTGAATGACATGGTTCTGGGTCTTCTTATCAAGCTTACCAAAAGCATTTGCTCCACCCTCCAGCAGACCACGGTATTCATTCCCAACCGAGTTAACAATATTACCTATATCAGCCGTTTGCTTAGCCAAAGCAGATGAAGCCTGAAGCACTCTCTGCTCAGCCTTCTCAGCTGTATCTGCCGTACCATTAATATCTGCCTCAGCCTTACGCGATGCTGCCTCAAGCTCAGGATTATTAATCAAGTATTCCAGCAGTATAGGTCCTATTTTGTTATCGGCCATTTTTGTATTTGTCCTTTAAGAAGTCTAAAACTCCCTCTTTGCTCATGTCCTGGTCTTTCTTCTTGCTCAGGTAAGGCTGATCAGAAAGCATCAGGTCTATATTCACCCGGTTAACCTTCCATAGTATATAGTCTAGGCTCCAACCGGTTTTCATTGCTACCTGCCCCAGGTAGCCCCAAGGGCTATTCATTCCTTTTATTGACTCTCCTCGGGTGTCTGACCCAGTTTCGGCTTCGTTGTCATTATCTGTATCAATCTTGCCGATCTGGTAGTATTCATAAAAGATTGGGTACCGCCAAAGAGCAGTATCATATTCATAATGGTTAGTATTTCCACCGGCCTGCAATGCCAGAGCATATAATGAGCAAGCGGACGGGCAAACATCTTAATTTTCCATTTGCTATTTAACCAGGCTGTTGCTACAGCTCTGGTTATCACTTTTCCACTGCTGTGCATCAGTGCCAAAGCCTGTTCATGGCTTACACCTTTAAGTTGTTGGCTTGTTATGCCGGTAGAGAGGTAGAGTCTGCTCACTTCGAGCATAGTGCCCTGCATAGGACTGGTAACTGTGAGGGCAACCGTTTTTTTACCGAACCATCTAAGAAAAAAGGGCGCTCGCATTTGCATACTTACGCCCCTTTCTAAAAGCCTCTCTGCCGCAAGCCTTTCTAATTGCGGGATTTCTTCCATATTAAACCTGTGCGGTGTAATCAGTTATCTTCACTGGTAGCACATCGGCCACCCCTGTATCAAGTGGCTCAATTGTCAGAGCGATAACAAAAGCACCAGCTCTACCGTCCCACTGTCTGACTCCAGTCACCAATCCTTTTCGGATTTCAATCACTGTATCTGTCTTAAGTGTAAACTTAAAAGAGTGTATGATAGTGGGGTTAACAAGTGGTTTATTCCAGCTCAGTGGATCGGGTGCCACACCAGTGGTAGTGCCACCAAGATACTTCGCTAGATTAGCAGCACTTGCATCTAATAAACTTAATGAATAAGTCTCTTCTCCATCATTATTCTCAATTACATGCACCGGTGTATTGGTCAGTTCCTCAAGAATTTTAGTTTTAGTCGGAGCTGTCACATTCGTTGTAATACTATCTCGGAGAATCTTACCAATATCTTCGTAGTTTTCACCGAGGCCTGTTGTGGGGTTGAAATCTCCAACCTCAACTTTTTTGATTCCGTAAGGATATTCAGCCATTGTAAATCGATTTATAGTTTCAAAATGTACATGCAGTTCAGCAGTGGCAACTCCCGCCATCAGGGCGCTCTGTTCTGTTGGGTTATCTCCCTTGTAGAAGTGCGCAGAATAAGAAGTGGTCACTAGGCCAATGATCATCAGGCTCATCAGCAAAAGCCTTGTAAATAGATTCTTCATTTTTATTGGGTTAGGTAAAACATATTCTTAAAAAAGTGCCGGTTGGTCAGACCGGCACCCGGTCTAGGAATGAAGAGGAGTCGGTCTACTGCTCTTCTTTCCCCTTGTTATCTTCGGCTTTCTTAGCCTTCAACTCTGCCACTTTTTTTGCAATAGTTTCAGGTTTCCACTTACCAGGTGCAGAACCTGAAAGCTCTTTATATTCATCCTTTAACTTGTCCAGTTGCTCTGCACTTATTTCAGCTGGCTCCTCTGACTTTTTATTCTCTGTTTTACCAGCTTCAGCCTTTTTCTCTTCCGAATTCCGACTTCCGTCTTCTGGCTTCTGGCTGCTAGCAGGCTTCTGTCCCGTCACATCAGTAAACTCATTGCCATCTTCTGGCACTTCCTTCTTTTTGGCAGCTGCCTTGACACTTGCTTCTAGCTGCTCCTGCAAAGCGTTTGAGTCGCTAAAGTCCATTCCTTTCACCTGGTCGCGGGTCAAGGTTACAATGGCCTTATTAGAAAGCTTTTTGGTGTGAATCATAGCATCCGCCTCTTCATAGAAGGCTTTACCGTCTGCGGTAAAACTGGCCTGTTTTAGGGCTGGGTTGTTGGCGAAGGTCAATCTTACCTTTGCCTCGAATGAATTGTCTTTCATAATATCCTAGAAATGGTTTAAAATCGGTTTAAATGCCACTTAAGCAGCTTTCTTATGGTCAAGGGCAATCTCAAAAGCAGCCTCTAAAATGGCTCCCATCAGTTTACCTTCAGTGCCCTCACTTATGCGAGGTATATCAATCTTAGCGTTTAGCTCAGCAGCGGTAAGCGCTGGCAATGCACTATAATCTCCACTTACAAAAGCCTCCATTAAGGCTATAATCAGGCGTTGGGCATCCTCATTAAGTTTGTCCCAGAAGCTCTTTCTCATAAGCTTCAGCGCGGCTTTAATCACTAGCCCGTCAATCAATTCAAGAAGGCCTTTCAGCTTAATTCTATCATCCAGCGCTTTGCTGAAATCGTTGATGAGTGAGTTACTTAGTTGCATCAGTTTGTTCCTTTAATCTCTTCTTTTCCCTATCCCTGAAGTAGTGCCATATCCGCACCATGGCGAAGGCAATAGGCAACCAGATAGCCACCGTTTTACCTAGTTCCTGCCAGTACTCAAAAGCATTGGTTTCAGGTATTTTCTCAGTCCACCAGGCGTTAAAAACACCCGTCAACATCAGGGCAATACCCTGAACCATCTTGTCTTGCGCTATTGCAATGAGGTTAATCATAGGTGTGAGCAGGGCTTTCGCCCTGCTTATTATCTATCTTATGGGGCTACGTAAGTACCCGATACAATTGCACCTATATACATATCTCTCTTAGGCACTACTATGTAGTAGTGACGGTAAGCGAGTTTGTTTGTCTGGTTTTGTGGGTCCTGAGCAGACGGTGTGAAGTACTGCTTAGTCAAACCTGTTTTCTTAGCTATGTTAGGCACATAGAAGAAAACTGAAGCTCTATAGTCACCAGCCTCTGGCACAGCACCATAAGCGTTTTTCTCAGTTCCGGTGTAGTACGGGTTATTCACGTACTTCATAATCTGGAAACCACAAATTTCGGGTGCCGGAGTACCTTTTTTGTAGTTCACCAATTGGTCGCCAAAGTTCTCTCTGTCAAGCAAAAGGTCATTCCAGTGATCATTACAAAGCACCAACCTTCTACCTTCCATAGGAATCTGCAAGTCATCACATTCCTTAGCGAAAGCCACAAGGTCCTCATAAACTAACCTTAACCTGGTACCAACTCTTAACTCATTAGGTCCACCCGTGGTCAATAATACTGGAGTATTGGCTGAGTCATCTGCCGGAGCAATAGAGTGAATAGCGCGGCCATACTTCTTCTTAAGAATAGCCTGAGTGGTGGCGTTAGTGGCCTGGTCTATTCTTCGGTAGCTGGCACCCATTGCCTGGTCATCAGAGAGAGTCACTACTTTAGTCTGGTATTTGTCCAGCTGAATAGTTACCTCATCATCTGAGTAAGCCTGCAAGGCAATTGGGTAAGAGCTATTGTTAATCAACACATCTGGCTCAAACTCTGAAACAGGCAAGTGAATCACGTTCTGTTCAGAAGCAGCACCGGAGCCAACCTCCAGTATCTCAGTGTCAATTTCTTCAATCCCTTCAAGCCAGGGAGCCATATCTTCTTGTGTCAGGTTGGTTTCAACCCTTCTCAGCCACATTTCGGGAAAATTAGTAGGCATTTTATCTGTGTTTTAAGTCCTTAATTCGTTTCGTATTCAGGTATTAGGTGAAAGGGGTTACGCCTACTTAAAAAGGTTGGCGTACTCATCAGGGAAGTCGGCTTTAAAAGCCAATTGGGCCTTTATGTCCAGCTTCTCGAAATCATCCACAGTTTTAGGGTGAGCGTAACCGGTATTACTAGATTCTGCGCTCAACTTTTTCTTTGCAGGAATTACCGAAAGCATACGCTTCACCATTTCAGGGTTTTGCTGGGCATCTGTAATCCATGCCTCTTTATCTCCAGCAGTTAGCTTGCCTTCCAGAATGGCAGTTTCCACCATACTGGTAGCCTCAGCCTTCAGGTGCTTTTCCCATTTAGCCTTTAGGGCTTCATGAGCTTTTCTCTCGGCATCAAAATCGGATTGAGCCTTAGACAGCTCACCAGCCATAGCCTCAATAGCGAGGTTTATTTGTGCCGCATCTGAAGGGTCTCCAAGATTACCATGCTTCATTAGTGAAGTGCGAGCGGTCATGCTCAATTGAAATTTTTCCATCGTATCTTCTTTTGAAATTTGTGTCGGGTTGGGTTGCGGAACAGGTGCACCAGAAACCGCACTAAGAGCCAGCTTCACCTCATCTTCGGTCATTAGCTCTTCAGTCACAGGGTCGTAGAGCCTCACCACAGATTTGGAGTTAGAAGGAACCGGCACCAATGAGCATTCCATCAACTCCCATTCAGTGAGTTCATAAACACCATCAGCCATCAACACCAGTTTGTCCTTACTAAAGGTTATGCCCATTGAGCAACCTTTTATAAAGCCATCATTAACCTTATCGTTGATCTCCCTTCCGCGCTCATTCTTGGTGAATATTTTGCTGTCACCCAGCAATTCATCGCCTTCAACCCTGCGGTTAGTCCAGCCACCTATTACTGCGCCCAAGTCCCAATCTCTGTGAGTGTCAAGCATCACCGAGTTGGCATCAAAGCGCTCAAACTTTCCACCCGAATTCTTTATTCTGAATCCGTAGCTGTTAGTCTGTTTCTCATTATTAAAGACAAAGGTTGGCATAGGGTGCTGCGCTTCTGTTCGTAATTGTATAGGACAAATATTTCACCTATTATCAACCCCCAGAAATAGTTGTGCAATCCTTGCGCTGTTATTTTTCTCCCGTATCGTTTTGAGCCAGATTTGATTCTCAAATCAAATCCCACAGATGGCTAAGAAGAAATCTAAAGTATGTCAGCAGGCAGAAGATTGGTTCATAGAAAACTATGATGCAACTGGCGAAGAGGTTGCTGTACTATATGGTATAGAGCCCAAGACAGTAAGCCGCTGGAGACGCCTATATAATTGGGATGACAAACGCCAGAACTACCACGCCAGCCCGGTTAAGATCAAACAGCTGCTACAGCAAGAACTCCTAAGCGTAGCCCAGGGCAATGAACCACAGTTAAAGGCCGATGCCATTAGTAAACTCAATGCTGCGCTCGATAGGCTCGATAAGAAGATAGACCCATTTGTAGTGAAGAAGGTACTTGAAGACCTCGACTCATTCACTGCCGAAATAGACCCCTTATTGGCCAGTAAAATGCTTCCGCTACACCTGCGCTTTTTGCAGCATAGAATAAAAATAGACGGCTAAATGTATATAGAAGAGAAGAAATATCTTAAGCTGCTGGCTGACTATGAAAGGCACTGTGCTCACATTGCCAAGGCCACTGCCATCAATATACATGAGTCTCCTCAAGCGAAGCAGAAGCGCATTATTGAGTTAGAGAAAGACTACATCAAGTGGTTCGAGTATCATTTTGGTGGCGTTGACTCTTTTGCTAAGGTTAAAAGTGCATGGTTTCACCGTGAAATGGCTAATGACATCATTAACCATAAGCGCATCAACTTCCTCGCAGAAATCTATAGAAGCGGAGCCAAGTCTGTTCACTTAGATATGGGCATTCCGCTCTATCTATACCTCGTAAAACATGAGATCAAATACCTCATGATTATTGGCGAAACAGACCCCAAAGCCGCTGAGCTTTTAGCTGGTATTCAGGTGCAGCTCACCCACAACAAAAGCCTTAAAAATGATTATGGCGAAAAATTCCAACATGGCTCTTGGGCTACGGGCAATTTCTCGACTACTGACGGGGTAAGATTTCGCGCAATGGGTTTCACGCAAAACCCAAGAGGTGCGCGAGATCAGTCAGAGCGACCAGACTACATTGTGGTAGATGATGTAGATAGCAAAGAGCATGTAGAAAATGATAGGCTCATGCGCTTGGCTGAAGACAAAATTACAGAAGACATTTGGGGTCTGTTCGATTCTGCCGACAATGCCCGAAGAAGGTTCATTTATGCCAATAACAACTTCCATAATAACAGTATCACCAACAGGCTTAAGAACTTCTTCCTAAAGGCCATTGAAAAACAAAAGCTCAGTGGCCATGCGCCTAATGTAGTCTTCAAAGTGCTCACAGTATGTGCTGTTAAGAACCTCACAACCTTTGAACCAGAGTGGCCAGAGAAAGCCAGTCCAGAATATTGGCGCGAACTGTTCAATACCAAGTATCGCTCATTTATGAGGGAGTATATGCACGTGCATATTCAAGACGGTGCCATATTCAAAAACGAGCAGATACACTTTAAAAGCCCCTACCGCCTCAAAACTTACGATTCCCTCTGTTTCTATGGCGATATGTCTTACAAAGACCAGGGCGACTACAAAGCCCTTATACTGCTCGGCAAGCATGGCCGCGAGTTCCACGAGCTAATGACCTACCTACGCCAGAGCAGCCGAAGAGATTGCGCCATTTGGCTCTATGATATGTATGAGATGTTTGGCCTAAACAGGTTCAACATACAGTACAAAATTGAAGGCCTCTTTGCCATGGACCAGTTCACGCACGACTTCGACCTTATAGGCGATCAGCGGGGCTACTACATTCCCATGGTAGCAGACAAGCGGCCAAAAGAAGACAAGTTTAACCGGATAGAATCACTCTCCGGTTTCTTCGAAACGCACAAGGTATTTTTCAATGCAGACAACAAAACGCCCGATCAGCAAACACTCATTGAGCAGTTTCTGGCATTCGAAAAAGGTAGCAAAGCCCATGACGATGGTCCCGATGCCTTCCATGGAGCATTCAGTAATGTAAACGTAGCCACAAGGCGCGCCAGCTCAAACTACGTAGTCGCACAACAAGTAGACCGTCACTTTTAACAACTAGGAATAATGGAAATCGAACTATTAAATCTTGAAGAATTCTATCCGATCAATGGAGAACAATTAAAGGCTGAATGGGCAAGAGTATTCAATATACCAAATGCTCAATGGTCAAAAATATGGGCACAAATCAGAGTAGTAAACAGCAATGATCTGCCTAGAACTCTCCGAGAGTTCACATTAAATCAAATGCCATACCCCGTTATTAAATATCTAATATCTATCAAGAGCACCAACATTCCCCCTTTAGAAAAGGGGGTGGTCGAAGACCGGGGGATTATTCCACCATTTAGAACCAATGGAATTAAAGGAGATGGAAGGAAAATACCATTTGATCATGGCAAGAAATACTAATTCCCGATTAACTGATAACTGATAACCCAACCCCCATGGCCTTCATCACCGAATCAGACATGACCACCCACATCTCCGCGCAGAGTATTGCAGCCATTAAGGCCGGAGATACCACCAAGCTCACCAAGGCAATTACCTCAGCTCAGGTATTGGCCGCCAGCTATCTGGGTAGATACGACACAGAAACAATCTTTGCCGCTGACACCGAAGACAAAGACACCATCTACAGCGATCTGATAGACCAGATTAAGCACGTAGCCAAATGGAAGTTCATTCAGAACAGCAATGCAGGCATAGACATGGAGCTGGCACACATGAACTATAAAGATGCCCTCAAAGCATTAGAACGCTATGGCCAGCAGCTGCAAGATGCATGGCCTGTAGCTGAAGAAGAAGAGGCAGATAAGATCATGAGAGCAGGCAGCAGATTAAAATTCGATCATTACGGGTTTTCTGAGGTAGTAGACCCAGACGACCCATTTACAACATAAACTTATGGCAACAAACTCCAAAGTAGGCGGACAATACCGCGTAGGCAAATATGGCGAAATGAAAAGGGTAATGGATTGGGTGCCAAAGTCGGTAACTCAAACCAAGCAAGATATTCGCATGTGGAACTCTGCCCAGAACCTAATGCACTTAGCAGAGGACCCACAGAACTATGCCATTCAAAAGCTTTATACCGATATTCTCAAAGATGCATTGCTCAGCAGTCAGATCGAGAACCGAACCAACCAGGTATTTAGCACCGAGTTCTCTTTAAAGAATGCCAATGGCGATGTAGACGAAGAGCAAACCAAGGCATTGGCTAAAATGCCAATTTACCGATACCTCACTAAGAAGGTGCTCGAAAGCATTTACCATAAGTATTCTTTAGTCCAGCTAGCAATGGCTAAGGTGAACGATAAGATGGTGTTGGTTCCCGAACTAATACCACGCGAGAACGTGGTACCACAAACAGGCAAATTCTACCCAGACTATGGCGATCTGGTGAATTATACCCTATACAGAGAGCTGCCTGAGTACGGTACCTACATTTTAGAGTTTGTTCAGGAAGGTGACGGCCTGCTGAATAAGGTAGTGAGTCACGTACTCTTTAAGCGCTTTGCCCAAAGCTGCTGGAGTGAACTTTGCGAAATCTACGGCATACCGCCAAGGGTATTGAAGACGAACACCCAAAACCCTTCTATGCTCCGCAGAGCTGAAAAGATGATGCGCGACATGGGAGCCGCTGCCTGGTTCATTATAGATGATACCGAAAGCTTTGAGTTTGCCAAGCCGGGCAACGCCAGCGGAGACGTTTACAAAGAGCTGATTGAACTCTGTAGAGATGAAATCTGTCTGGTAATCTCCGGGGCCATTCTAGGCCAGAATACAGACAACGGCAGCGAAGCCAAAGACAAAGTGGCCATGGATATTCTTTGGCAACTAGTGAAGTCAGATTTGGCATTACTGGAAGAAGAATGGAATAACACCATTATTCCGGCACTTGTAAAACACGGCCTGCTCAAAGGAGAGCTCACACTGGAGTACCAGGAAGCGGAAGACTTGGATGCGCTTTGGAAATATGTTCAAGGCCTACTCTCGCACTACAACATAGACCCTGAATGGATTAAACAGAAATTCGGTGTCGAGGTGATCGAGAAGAAAGCCGATGGCACTCCTCCGGAGGAAGGCAAAAAGATGACCGAAGAAGACCTTCGCGCCATCATCGTAAAACTGGCAGAGAGCGGCAAAATTGAAGACGATTTCACCCCAGTTTATAAGCTCTTTAAACAGGCTTTAATCAACATTCAAAAAGAAGATCCAGAACTTTTTTCGAACGAACCCCGCGAGTCAGGCGGGGAACTCAGCTGGAGACCCCCACAAAGCGCATAGCTGTTGCCAGCACTTGGCTTTGAACCTACCCAAAAAGGGGCGCATTGCAGATAAACCGCTCATTAAACGGGTTTGGGATGCTGAGGGCAAACTAGAGTGGGATGCTAAGCTATTTCAGCGCACGGCCTCCATTCTTCAGCAGAGCTTTGCCGAGGGCATTGAACAGCAGAAAGCAGAGCTTCGTGTGGGCGTGGCCTATGGCATAGATAACCCTATGCTACTCACGGCTTTTGAACTGAACCTTTTCCACTTTAGTGCAGGCAAAACCTCAGTGCAGTTGCAAGAGCTAAACAAACTCTTCCGCAAAGCGAAAAGCTTTAGAGAGTTTGAAGTGGCCGCATTGCAGCTCACCAAAACCTTTAACCGCCAGTGGCTGGAAACCGAATACAATACCGCCAACCTCATTGGTAAGGCCTCGGCCACCTATCACCGCCTAATGGGTAGAACCGATCTATTCCCTTACTGGGAGTATAAGACTATTGGTGATGATAAGGTAAGGGATGAACATGCCGCAATGGATGGTATTATACTCCCAGCTAACCATAAGTTCTGGAAAATCATATTCCCGCCAAACGATTGGAATTGCCGCTGCTATCTGGTACCACGCCAAGCGGCTGAAGTAGCCGACATCGACTTTAAGAAGATGGAGGAACGAGTGGAAGCCTACATGCGAACCAAAGCTTTCGAGCGGGCAAAGAATCAGGGCTTTGGCGTAAACCGTGCCGATCTGGGCGAAGTGTTCACCGCTGAGCAACAATACCCGAAAGTGCTCACTGAGGCTTACAAGAAGTTCAACGCACTCAACCATGAGAACTACAAACTAGCTACAGCCGAAGACCTGAGCAGTAAAGCCAAAGAAGAAGCTCCAACCTATGAGGGCACAGAAGAAGAGTTCTATGCTGGCCTCGATCTGATAAACGATAGGCGGGTAATTGAAGACTACAACCAGCGACAGCACCATGTAAGCAGCATGAGCAAAGTACGTTTGGCTCTTACACTGGCTCTGGAGCAAGCACTGCAAAGCCCGGATGAGGTTTGGCTCAATGCCGCAGAGTTGGCAGATCAGCCGAACAGGCTGGTCTATATCCGCTACTTCAATGGCAGTACGCTCGTGGCCGTAGGAACCCTGAAAGGTAAAGTGCGCAAGCTCAATAAATGGTTCAGCCTGAAAAACGCTGCCGATGTGGAAGCCTACAGAAAGGGACTGTTGATCAAATGAAAGGCCGTCAGTACATAGTAAAGCACTTCAGCAACCAAAGGCAGTTCTTTAGGGAGAAAGCGCCTATTCTACTCAGTGAAACCGTTCAGGAAGAATCTAAAGGAGCTTTTACTAAAAAGGCGTGGGACGGTAAACCATGGCCAGCCAATAGCCCTAAATACAAGCCAAAGAAAGGCTCGCAAATGGTGCGCAGCTCTAACCTGGTTAACTCCATTCAGGAAGGTGAAATTAGCCCTCACCGCGTGGTGATCACCGCAGGAGACAGCAAAACACCCTACGCCAGAATTCACAATGAAGGCGGTGTAATTCAAAGAGCCGCCCGATCGGAAACCTTCAGGCGCAACCGGTTCAAAAGCGGGCTGAAAAAAGGAAGGTTTAGCCGTGGTACCACTGCCGGGCAAGGCTTCACATTTAAGGCCTACAGCATTAGAATGCCGCAACGCCAATTTATTGGGCACTCCAATGGAATCTATCAACGATACTTAACCAGACTGAAACACGAATTTAAAAAACAGGTATGAAGCAGATTTTCAAAGACATTCTCACCAAGTTTAACGAGGTACCCGAATTGGTTTGGGTAGACAAAGACAAAGGCCAGCTCGACCAGTACGACATCAGGCCACAGGTACCATCTCACTCTTGCCTCATCAGGTTCGACACCACCGGTATTTTCGAACGTGGAGATGGCAAGCAAAAGCGCGACCTCCGCATTACCCTTCGCCTGGTGTTCGACTTTATGGGAGAAAACTACAAAGGGCAAAGCGATGAGGCACTAGATCAGTCACTCGCTTACTTCGATGTGGTGGAGAAAGTAGAAGCCACCTTTAACCTATGGGAAACCGCCACCTTCAACGAGTGGGCACAAGTAGGCAACGAAGAGGAACTTCGCCAAGATGGCCTAATGGTCACCAACCTCTACTTCGAAACCAGCTACATGTATGAACCGGAAGGGGAATAGTGTATGAGTGAAACTCAATTACTGATAACCGATAACTCAAAACTCTCAATACTCTGTACTAAATACTTCAAATATGCAAGACCTATTAACCTTCGCCCTGAGCCAGTACGGCATTAAGGAGCACCCGGGAGCAGACAAGAACAACCCGGAGATAATGAAATACTTCAAAGACCTCGGCCACAGCTGGGCCACTAACGATGAAACCGCATGGTGTGCGGCAATGGTAAGCTACTGCTGTAAGCAAATGGGCTATGAAGGCACCGGAGGAGTTAACGCCCGGGAGTACGAAAGCAAAGGCTGGGAGCCAAAGAAACCCACACCAGGCGATATTGTAATTCTCTGGCGTGGTGCTCATAAAGATGAACTGATACCCGGCACGAAACTAAAGAAAGGCCACGTTGGCTTTTACCTCAACGATGACAAAGAATACGTCTACATGTTTGGCGGCAATCAGGGAAATATGGCCTGCGCCATGGCCTACCCAAAAACCCAACTCATAGGCTACCGCAGACTCAAAAAGCTCTAAAAGAAAAAGCCCCTTAATTGGGGCTTTTCAACTTTATCTTTGTTTAATTTTAAAAGGCTTTTTCTCCTTGAACTCACCACTGTAAGGCACAAAGGTGCTTAAACCAGAACTATCATTGCTAAAGTAAACCCACCCGCCAGGAACACGCTGCACCATTAGATGACCAAACAACTGAGCCTCATGAAGCTGTAAGTCATAGATTGATCTTTTTTCTTCTTCTTCCATTGCATATTTATTTTAGTTAAAAGTTATAATTGCCTTCATTCAGAGGCTTGCACAAGCCAATTCCCCTCCTTACTAAGGAGGGGCTAGGAGTCTTAACAAACTAATTTAATCATTTTACGCCTATTCCCCTCCTTGTTAAGGAGGGGTTAGGGGTGGTCATAGTACACTTCTAAAATCTGCCAGCCATCAAACCAACCTCTCTGGCCATTCTGCTCCAAGCTCTTTAAGTTTGGGCTCGTACTCATCTCTCATGCTCTTAACATTCTCTACTCTTATTTGGTGATTTCCCATTCCACTAACAAACTCCTTATACCTTATCCATAAAGCTTCGTGCAGCGCATTCAAAGCTTTATCATTTCTTCCAAGAGTAATTTCTTTCCTGTATATATTTTTCCAACCTTCTTCGCTAGAGGCTTTACTCTTTGCAATTTTTGACACATTATAAGCCATTACGAAGAATACAATAAGGGCGATTAGCTGCACCACAGCTCCGCCAACCAAAATGAGGTCGTATGTTTGTTGTTCCATGTTTATTTGTTTTTCCGACACTCAAAATAAAAATAAAAAGCCGCTTTCTGAAACTCAGTAAGTTGCCGACCGTCATAGCCATTCAATAGCTTACTCAGACTTTTGTAGTTTACCCCCAGCTCCTGGCTCAGTATCTTTAGGTTAATTTGGTGCTTCTTAATCTGCTTTTCAATCCATTCTACCGTTACCGCCTCAGCGGGTGAGGGGGTATAGATGATCGGGCGGGTGTGAATGGTCCAGCCCGGCAGCAGCTCTGCAAAAAGGTCTTTAGCCCTGTCGCGCAGCTCATCGGCCGTCAGGTACTTGCCGCGGGCATTACGCTCTTGCGTTACGCGTATAGTGGCCGCTGGCTCATTTGTCTCCACACCAACTATAGTTAGCACTTTAAAAGATATGCTCGCATGGCGGCTGTATTGCTGCACAGCAGCCTCTAGTTTGGCCACTCCCTCCGCAGGAAGATGTGGCAGTATTTTATCTAAGTTTTTCATATTACCTCCTTTATAGTTCCTGTAATTCAGACACCTTATCTTCTATCTCAGAAATAGATTCATCAATAGTACTTACATTTTCCTGCATGCGCTCACCTCTATCGGTGTATTGCATAGATTCTGGCATATTATCAAAAGCCTCTTCTTCCTCATCTCTGACTACCTGTAAGCGTTCGGCCAATTCAGTGAGAGCTGCGCAGATTTCCGCTAACTCCTTTCTTCTAATCCTATTCATCATTCAACCTTTAAAATTCAACATTGCTTTTTCTAACCTAGCCTTAACTATGGCCACCATTCCTGTATTACCCATTTTAGTATGAAACCACAACTGGCCTCGTAACTTTTCAATCTTATTCATCATTCAAAATTTATCATTAAACATTCATACCTAAACCAATTAACCAAAGAGGTGGGGCTTTCGCCCCGTACCTTAGCAGAAGATCACTTTGTCATTGTCCAGATCGTAGATGGCTATTTGCCGCTGCTCTCTTCCGAACTTTAGAGCCTCTTCCAGACTCTCGAACACCTTGCAGCTATCGTAGAAGTAATGTCCGCTTTTCTTATCCATCCAGCCGCCAAGTATTCGTTCGTGGTGGTAGGCGTGGCTTAAAGCCCTCATAAGGCCAGCCTTGCCAAAAGCATTTTGAGTGGCAGCGTATGCGCTAACTATACCGGTTTTGAGGGGTGATAGGTCTACAAGATTGATAGTGAAACCTAGTGGATTGTCGAAAGCGATTTTTTCTACTTTCTGAACATCGATTATTAATTTAGTCATTGTGTTTGTCGCCTCTTTTTTATGCTGGTTGGCTGTTCCAGATTTGGTTAATTGATTATGATATAAAGATAAATAAATTCGTCATAATGACGAAATAAATAGGGAATTATTTTCACCTATTTGTCAAAAAAGTTGAAGCTGGTTCTTGTACTCTGAAGGGCGCATGTTTTTTATATTCATCCATTGCCTGTAACTGATGAATATTTTGTACTGGGGAAAGATATGCCGCACTATTCGGCTATCCGGTATATCATCTTCCTTAACCTCCTTATAGACCGAAATTATGTGCGCTACCCGTTTTAAGTGATTGTCCCTGGTATAAGCCACAAACAAAAATAACCGCATTTAGCGGTTATTTCCTAGGTGTAAGGGATATTTTTAGTCCAATCCTTTCAACATATGTGTTTTTTATCCCTTATTCTGCCCTTGTAAGGTGCTGAATAAGTTCTAAAACATTGTCGTTGTGCTCCTTGGCTTCCTGTAGGGTATCAGGGCTTTGCAGCTTCAGCAGCTCGATCAGACTAATAACCATTCGCTGTCTGTACTGCTCTGCCCCTTTACCGCACGGAATTTTTATCACCAAACCCGTTTGATCTGTAGTTGTCATAAAAGCTGATTTTTAATTGTGAAATACCCTCTAATCTTGCACGCTTGAGTAAAACACAAGTCTGAAAGTTAATCTCCTATGACGTCTCTCTAGGGTGAAGATGTCACCTATAAACGACCTTTCAAAAGGCTTTTTCAAGTAATTTTTTGTACCGTTTTACTACCTCTAAAATATCGGCTAAACGATGCTTAAACGCAGATTACCGCTTTAATACCGCTTATTCATTAGGTGAGTTTTTTTGAGTATATTGCTACTCAATTAATCATTATAAAATTTCAACAATGAAAAAGTACTTAAAGACCCTTTTTGCCGTAGCACTCTTTGCCTGGGCTACTTTGTTTAACACTGGCTGCTCAGAAGATGTCGATATAACTCCAATGGAGGTACTTGAACCATCGGTAGAGCTTAAAGATAACGTTCGCTCAGATAGTGGCGATGGCTCTGAAGAAGAAGATGAAGAGCAGGGCACAAACGTGCCACCACCACCACCAACGCCTCCGGCAGGCACCTGATAGGCGTTAAAAACCGCTTAAACTAAAAAAGGCATGTGATATTTTTCACTATGCCTTTTTTTATGCTATTTTGTATTGGTCTAAGAAAAACAACTATGGGTAATCGCACAATATCGGTCAGGCTGATTGCTGTATTCCTTTTAGTAAGCAGCACACTTCAAGGTCAGTCAATAGAATGGTTCAACTACTACGCCAATCAACTCACAGAAACTAATCCAGATTCCGCGTTCATTTTGCTAGACAAGGCCTTTGCTCTGGCCAAAGCAGAGAACGATATTTATAGCATGGCCATAAGCAAAAAGATTGCCGCTCATATATACAGCACCCAGCGAAAAAATGCCAGCGCTTATGTCCATAACATTGAGGCATTATCTTTGTTTGCGGAGGCAGATACTGCCGACTATTGGAACCAATACAGTGCTCACAGAAATTTAGGTCTATTACTGAATAGGATGAATGCCTTTAAGGATGCTGTAACGCATATGGATTCTGCGAGAATCTATTTTCAGAAGTATTTAGAAGAATTTCCAGAGAGAGCCGCAGAGAATAACGATTTTGAACAGCTCGATAAAATAGACCTTTTTCAGGCTAGATATTTGAGAAAGGCAGGGCAAACAAAAGAGTCTCATCTTATTCTCTCTAAACTGCTAGACAAAACCATTGAGAAAAACTGGGCGGTATATTCAGATGCTCACCACGAGCTGGGCATGACTTACCTTGAGTTTAACCAATACAATGAGGCAAAGGCACACTTTGAGCGCATTATAGACCTGCCAAACTTGCCTGAAAAAAAGTATGCCACGGCCCATCACAATATTGGCGTCTGCTACATGAAACTTGGCAAATACACAACCGCACTGGAGAACTACCAAAAGGCCATTGCCATGAACACGGAGTTAAAGCGAAACCGGTATTTGTTTGATGACCTGCTGGCTATGGGCGAATGCCAGTACCTAATGAAGCAGCCTAAACTGGCTCTGGCCAGCTTTGAAAGTGCCCTGAGCTACTTTAACGACATTGAGCAAGATGAACAGCTCTTTGCAATTTACCGGTGGATGGAAAAGGCAGGCGATGAGCTAGACCACCCCAACTATCGCGCCTGGGGCGATACTTACGATAGCCTGATGCAGGCCTACACCAAAGCCCAAACCGAAATTATGAACGAAGAGAAGCTCAGGCTGTTTGAGGCCGATGTGGAACGCCAGAAAATGCTGGTAAGAAAGAAACAGGAAAGAAAAGGGAGGCTAGTGGCACTTATTCCCTTTGCCGCGGTGCTTTTATGTGGAGGTATTTACCTACTTTACAGAAGAAGAAACAGACCTGTGATTATGAAGTACGATGAGGCTAGAGTTATGGCCGTGCAAGCCATTGAGCAGTTTAGCGCTGGCCACCGCAGCACTCTTAAATTCTACATTGATAGCCGCCCAGACTTTAAACACAGCTACACCACATTGCGCAAAGCCCTTAGCGAAACCGATAACTTTGAAAGCCCTAACGTTGTGCAAGCGGTAATAAACGATCTACAAGACAAAAGAGTAAGGGTGGTTAAATAACCACTAAGTTTGTATGTCATTCCCGCCTGCGCGGGAATCTCCTAATTATGAATGACATTATAGAAGGCGAAACCCAGGAAATTAAGAGAGAGCATTTAGCTGACTATCTGTATTGGTTAGCTGGGCTTTATGGTACGCCTGCTTTGGCTATGGAAATTGAGCAGGGAAAGAATGAGAAATTTCTTAAAATTACCTTTCTGAAAAGCTACAAGTGCAAACCGATCCCCACTTTTGAAGAAACCCTAACCCCAGCTAAATGGGTGAATCAAAAAGGTTGATTATTTAAAGTATCTTTTTATCTCTCTACCAAGCCACTCACCAACATGAACGGAAACACCATTACCTATCATTCTATAGGCAGCTGTTTCGCTGCAATTGAACTGGTACCAATCTGGCACTCCCTGCAAACGGGCATACTCACGCACTGAATAGGGTCTAACTCCCATAGTAAAGCGCTTGTCTTTCACTAACCTAGTGCTTTTGTCTTTGGCATAATGAGCTACACAGGTCGGGGCTAAATCGTTTTTAGAAGGGTCTGATATAATCGGAAGGTCTCTGTATTTACCATTCATTCTATTAATGATGGCCTGAGTGATCTTTACCTGTGGGTTTTCTTCCAAAATATCCTTAAGCTCAGTTCTTTTCTTAGCCACGGGTTCCCTCCAATTGAATGGCTTTCTACTGCCTATTATAATTAACCTGTGTCTTCTCTGAGGTAGCCATGTTTCAGATTTCACAGGGCAAAAGGTAGTTACCCAATAGTCGGGCAATTGTGTCATGGCTTCCATTACTATAGGGAAAGCTCTCATACCTGGTACATTCTCAGCAATGTATATTTCAGGCCTTTTAATGGCCATGTGGCGAAAGGCATGTAAGTAGAGTTCATCTCCTGTTCTGGCACCATGAATATCAGCAATAGTGCTATACTTGGTGCAGGGGTAAGTGAAAGCCATTACATCACAATCCTGTTCATCATTAACCAACTTTTGACTAATATCTAATTGATAAACTTTATGATTAAGGTTAGCTCTCTGAACAGAGCAACAATGTGAATCAATCTCATAAGACCCTTGAATTTCTAAGCCAGCCTGACATAAACCTATATCGAGAAGGCCAGCGCCTGAAAAGTAGCTATTAACTTTAATCATCTGACTTCTGACATCTTCTTACTGTTTTCTGATTACTGATTACCCCCCGACCCCTAAAGGGGAGGGCTTACTTATTCAATCCGGCCAAAAAGCTTGGCAGTACTTTATGTCTCATAATGGTTACGAGGGTGTTAAGCTCGTCTTCTGTGTGCTCTGCGAGTGCTTTCTTATATTTCTGCTGAAGTGCCCATGTATCGATAGCTGCAATACAAGCTTTGTGATCTCCGGGCTTTGCCCATCGCATTTTGTAAGCCATACCCATAAGGGCCTTGCGCTGCTTGTCTCCGGGTCCCGGTTTCCAATAGTCGGGTTGGGTACCGTTCAGGCTTTTAATGTGCTCCATCATGGCCGCTTGCTCAGCTGGTTTCATTTCCCTGATGCTGGAGGTTCGGCCTTCGGTATAGAACTCCACTATATCGGCCTTGTCTATACCGTGCTGCTTTATTACTGCGAAGAATTGTTTGTGGTTCATGTTATGGGTATTGAGTATTGGGTATTAAGTATTGAGATAATGGCTGAACCTCTTACTAGTAGCTATCCACTTTCTTAGGTCATCACTTACTGAGAATATTGGATGTTCAGCGCAGAAAATATTCTCCATTGCTTCAGTTATTGATATTCTTTCAAACCTATTAGACCATTTGAATTTCACTGAAAAAACAGGCCTCATAAGCCACTTCCTTTCCTTACTGCAATACTTGGTAAATTGCCAGTCTTGTTTAGTCTCCTTCACATTGTCCCAATCATAAACTGAACTATAAGCCTCTGACTTCTTATTTCTTATTTCTGACATCTTATTTATCTATTTCTTCAATTGGGTAAACTCCTTTACCGTTAAGGGCCGATGTGATCTGAGTATGCTGTGTGGTTGTGATGAAGTAGTTGCAAACGTGGTAGTTATTAATCTGGGCATGCCATATATTTTTGACTGGTCCTTTTGCTAGAAATCTTCCGCATTCGTGTCTTCTGTCACAGGTATTGTCTACGCAACTTACTGGCCGCTTCATATCTCTAATCCTACTTTCTTAAGTTCTTTGGCGATTGATTGCAGTTGCTTGATTTGGTGCAGGCAATCGTGATGTGCGGAGTGGGCTAAGTTGTTGCTTCTATCGAGCTTTTTTACTTCTGGGTAAAGACTTAGCAGTGTGCGCAGGTCGCGCTCGTTCCAGAACTTCCAGGGTACCTCCAGAGAGCAGGCCTTAAAGGCATCTCTGAGTAAGCCAAAGTCGAAGCGGGCACCTTTGCACCATACAATAACATCGGGCTTGCTCATCTGCATTATAAAAGCCCACAGCTCTAGCATTACCTGTTGCAATGGTCTGGCATTTTCTAGCATCTCCATAACAGCCTTTTGGTCTTGGTTAAGCCACCAGACAAGTGTATCTCCGCTAACGCGAAGGCCGAGGTCTAAACAGCTTTGAATGCTTACTTTCTGGTAGAACCTCGCAGCTGGAAAGCCTTCTTCATTGGGCTTGAATGGCACTGCTGCAATGCTGGTGATTACTGAGTTAGACTGATCGCCAAGCGTTTCAATGTCTATCATTATATGCTGCTTCATGGTCATTGGTGGATTAGTTAAGTTCTCTTTTAAGTCTTTCATGAACCATTCCGGTGATTTTGATTGAATCCATCCGGTTAATGTTAGAAGCCCAAAAGGCCTTTTTATGTCCTGTGCCTTTCTCGGTGAAGGCAATCACAAAAGCAGGCTCTTCAATGCCGTGCTTCTCGAATGTTTTGCGCAGGTCTTTTATCAGTTTCTTCAGGTCTCTTTGCATGATGGTGAATTAGTCATTAGTGAATTGATAAGTTCAGGTTTCAGCCCAATAGCTTCGAGCTGCTTGATTATTGCTTTGGCTTCTTCTCGCTTTTCTCTGATTATGTGGCCTAATACTTCCAGCGCTATTACATCGCTCACTTTCGATGAGAATGAATTGGTGCTTGACTTAGCCTCAAACTTCTGTTCTCTTCCTGGATAAGCAGGGTCAAGTCCAAACCCAATACCTGTAAATTCTGCTTTTCGTGGTGGAAATTGTGTCCATAAAGCATGGAATGCAGCATCCAATGCATCTGTGTAATCATTAGAGGAATTTGGCTTATCAGTTGGTTCTGGTTTAATCGTATTTGTGAAAGTCATGGCAAGTTTTACTTTGCCGTTTCCTTCTGCCAGTGCCTCAGCAGCTGCTTCAATCTTATGTATTTCTTTAGCTATGGAATTCAGATCTTCCAACTTCAACTTTATATCTAGTAAGGTCATCTCAAAAAGTGTTATCGTTAAAGTCTTCTAGTAGCTGGCCTATGGTTTTACCTTCGTGCTCTACTAGAATATCTGATGGCATTATTGTACCCGTAAGCTCTAATAGTGCCTCTAGTGTTTCATAGTCATTCATGGCAATATTGGCTAACCACTGAGTGGTTATTACTTGCTTAGGGTCTAGGTCTTGTATTATATCTGTCATTGGTTTTTGGGGTTTTATTGGCTTACTGGTGAGGTGGTAGCTGCCACAGTGACGGCAGTAATACATTCTCAAATAGCCCTTGGCTTTTTTAATGATGCCCTCGCACTGCTGCACTGTGAGCTTCTTTTTGCGAAGGCAAGAGTTTGCCCATGAGGCGTATTTGTCCATTATCTGTAGGGGTGAGTGTAGTTCCGTTGTTCTGGTGGCACAAAGTCCATTTTAATGCGCTCAAAGAAGTCGGTTTCTTCCTTCACCCATATTGGGCTGCCGTTCATGCAGATGTAGCCGTCTTCGGCAGTGTAGCCCGCCTCTCTAATCTTTCTAAGAAGAATAAACTGGTTAAAGTCATCGCTGCCAGTGCGCAGGGCGAAAATCCAACCCCAGTTCTGAGGGGTGCATAAAAACAGATCGAGCCTTACGGCTTCCGGCAGCATGCGCTGGGTGTACTTGCTATTAGGGGTAAGTTCTCCCTTAATGCATCTCCATTGGTTCACTACGGTGGCTATGCCTGTGCTAAAGATGCCTGTATCGAAAGGTTTAGGGATGGCTACTATCTCTATGTCTTTCACCATTGGCTTTTGCCTGCGAATGCTTCCGGCAATCTCAATGCGCTCGCAATGTGATGCCAGCTCTTGCTTTATCTTCTCTGCCAAACCTCTGGCATAAGAAAGCGGTATTCTGTCTTGCGCTTCGCTCATAACTATAGAATTTGAATAGCCAGAATGATAAGTAAGCCAACCACTAAGCCAGCTAACCCGAATAGTATTTTGTTGGGGATGAGGTTGGGTATTTCTTCCTCATCGGTAATTTGTTCTCTGAGATGGCAAATGTGACATAGATCGTTTCTACCATAATGGCCCGGTAGTACACAATGGCATATAGGAACCTCCACCCCCTTAACCCCGCCAGCGGGGGACATGCTGCCGTTGGAGTTGTCTGTGCTCCCCTTGAGGGGAGCCTGCCTGTCCGGTAGGCAGGCTGCCGAAGGCTGAGGGGTATCTTGAACAATTCTTACAATTGCCATCAGTTCCGAGGATAATAGAGTTAATCCATGTTCATCATGCATGTGGTCAAAAAGTTCCTGGAACATGTCTTTATCTACTTCGAGGTTACCAGTTTTCATAGCTGTAATCTTCAACTCCGGTAAACACTTTGGTTACTGTGGTTTGCTGGCCTGCTTCTACTGCTACTGTTGTGTAGCTGTAGCGGCCTTGTGGTGCCTCGGTGAGCATGGTGGCTACCAAGTATTGCCCAGGTTCTAGCTGTAGCTGGAAAACGCCTGTAAAGCGCTCTATTCTGTGAGCTGATGGATAAGGCACATTGCGCGTATCTCTTGCCCAGTCAGAATTAAGTAGTTCCAGCGCACTTTCTACATGCCAGCCCGTTTCTTCAATAGGCCATACCCAGAGTATGGACATTGCTGTATTATCGCCTGCACCGTTGCTGTTGCGTACCAGCACCTTTAATTCTCCGGTGGGGGTTGGTTCATCTTCTTGCGCGCAGCTGCTCAGCAGTGTAATGGTTATCAGTGCCCAGTAAATGGGTTTTAAATAGCTTTTCATTGTTGTTTATTTAGAAGGTTTTCGATTGATGAGTAGGAGTAAGTGAAGTCCGTCCAGTGAATGATCTTTCTTGTTACCTCACCGAAGTTTTTGGACTGATCGCCAAAGAAGAAATCCATCATGCTATAAGCATTTTCAAAGCCGTCATTAACAGCTATAATGTTCATTGCATTGAAATGAAAGATGAATACTTCATCTACAATTGCTAACATAGAACTGGGATTATTGACCAGCTTTATGGTTTGGGTAGAAGTGCAGACAGCCTCTTTAAAGCAGCTATAGTGTTTTGTTCTTACACCCGTAGCCATTTGAATACTGTTTCCGGCTTTCCATCTACCATTAGGGTCTTCTCTGAATGAGTGTATTTTAATCTCATCGAGAATTGGCTGCTTAAACTCTTTTTTAAATCCTAGTACCATATCTATTCTAGTTACAAGTGGAAATTACCAGCATAATCAGAACAATAATGGCGGCTGCCGCTACGGTGGCTATGGCTAGGTCTTTAT
>CEPH01042018.1_pt1 | contig 24433 bp, 25 predicted proteins | sample 530571 | NCBI WGS metagenome assembly CEPH01 (sample SAMEA2620413, study PRJEB7988) | marine metagenome | biome: marine biome (ENVO:00000447); feature: surface water layer (ENVO:00002042); material: "saline water (ENVO:00002010), including plankton (ENVO:xxxxxxxx)" | depth 5 m | reverse complement strand
AGATAAAGACGAAGAAGAAAGCGAAAAGATTGAAAAAGATAAAGACGGACAAGGCGAAGAAGGACCTCTCCTTCCGAAAGAAAGATTAAAAAAAATAATTGAGAACACAAATCCATCTAAAGAAGATTTGATCTTTTTTTATCACAATATTTTCAATGAGGATACTGTTGATGGCGGCATTTCAACATACTATAACAATAGAGGGAATGACTTTGTAAAAAGTACTGTTGAAAAAATTATTCTTTTTCTCAAACAAACCACAGAAGAAAATAAAGTATTTACAAATTATGATGAATTTCCGTTAAAAAAATATCGTAATAAAGGTTACGAAGGCACTGTCTCAGAGAAAGAAGCGCTTGAGGGCATGATGAAGTTTATTGATCAACAAGGAGCGCCATCAACGAATCAATCACAACCAAATGGTGACTATGTATTAGTTGGTCAAAACATAATTTCTTTTGACAATCCTTTTGTAATTGCAAGATGTGAGTTTCACGGGATTAACAATACACAAAATTTTCGTAACTCTTATGTGTATGATACGAGATTTTTATTCTCATTGATGATAAAATATTTTAAAACACTAGTGTATTTTTATGGATTAGCATATCGTACACATTTTCGAATTAAAGAGATGCAAGAAATACTAGATACACAACAACCAGATGAAGAGAGAACAAAAAAACTAAAAAAAGCTATAGAAGATTTTATAGAGATCGGTGAACACAACACTATAAAGATCAAGCCTCAAATTGATGAAGTAAGGGTAATTTTAAAAAATTTAAAAAAATCTGGAAAATCAAAAGGAAAACTAGAGACTCTGATGAAAGCATTTATCGAAAATGCTCCAAAACAAACACACACAGCAGATGATGATTGTGAAAAATTAGCCGCTGTTTTTATACCGGCAATGCAAAAATTTTATGAAATCTATGAAAAAACTTATGACTTTGTTGAAATGATGGACAACAAACAAATTATTCGCACGTACAGAATTGTTAAAAATAGCCCTGTATTTCTTGGCAAAAAGACAAAAAGTCTAAAAACACACGCTGGTATTGGAACTCCTGCGGCCATAGGGTTTGAAAAGACAAAGGGCGCTGGAGAAATTAGAAAAAAAATAGTCGACAAATTCGTGCAAGATTTAGAATTTAACTATCTTAGACAGAATAACATTGATAAAGAAGCAGCAAAAAAACTTATAGACGCTGCTTTAAAGGAAAAAGAAAACTTAGAAGGTACTGTAGCTACTCCTGAGAAGATCAATAAATTTTACAAGTTTTTAAACTTCACGGAACAAGATGTTATAAATTGGTATCAAACCAATATAGGAACACCAGGCAATAGCTTTAGTGTTCAAGAAAATAGAAAAAGAATAAAAATTAAAATTTTAAAGGAGAACAGAAATGCATAATGAAAATTGTGAGGAAAATTGCGAGCATGACCACAAGTGTGATTGCTGCGAACATTGCGAATGTTGCAAAGAACAAAAGCTAGGAGTAGTTGATGAGGCTCTTGGAAAAGCCGTATCTCGTAAACTTCTTGTTTTTGCTAGTGCAACTGCTTTGCTCATCTGGTCCGGACTCGATCCTGACACTTGGGCGATGATTGCTGCCATGTACATTGGTGGACAGTCAGTTATTGACGTTGCTAAAGTTTGGAAAGGATAAAAAAATGAAATTAACAACAAAATTATTAAAAAAATTAATCAAAGAAGAATTGACAAGACTAACAGAATCGGATGGTGTCCATGTTGATGTGATTTCACAAGACGAACAAGACGAGGACAGTATTGAAGCAGCATTAAAATATACCAAGAGTGAAACTGGTGTCGCCAGTTTGGAAAATCTCGCGGACGTTTATGGTGACTACGGTATCCTATACATAGAAGCCGGGGGCTCGATCGCAGAAATCGATTTAAGGGACATTTCTAGTGTCGAGGATGTCAGCGATAATTTAAGTGATTTTGACGAAGACGTTAAAGCTATGGTTCTGCAGAAAATTGAGAATGCGGAAAACCAATGACTTGGTGGGCAAAAACCGTAAATTTTGTAATAAAGTATTGGCAGTGGATCTTAATGATCATTACTGTCATTGCTTTCTATTTGCTTGGACGCTCAAAAGACGCAAAGAAACAGAAAGTAAAATTTTATGAAAAATGGAAAGATTTAGAAGAAAAACAACGCGAAGAACTTGTGGAGGACTTGGAAGACCTCGTGGAAACCAAAGACGCTTCTATTGCTGAAAACGTTCTAAATTTCGAGGAAAAAAAGCATAAGTTTTTAAGAGACTCGAAGAAGGTTAAGACCGAGGATTTCTTAAAATCAAAAGGCATTGAGAGGGAAGAATGATATTTTTAATTTCTCTTCTGTTTGCGGAAGAGCCAAAATACAAAGATATGAAAACAGGTGAAACTGTTCCATGGAATGGTCGCCTATTGAACGAAGCAGCGATGAGAATCCTTGTTGAAGATAGTGTAACAAAAGATTTAACATGTGATGCGCTTGTTGAGTTTAAAGTTAATGAGAACAAAATTTTAGAGAAATATCGCTATGATGTCTTGAAGTCCAAAACAGACGCGGAGATTGAGAAACTTAACGAACTAATTAGATTACAAGATGAACACATAGATGAACTGAGGCCCCAGAATAACATCTGGCCGCTCATTGGTGGATTTATTGCCGGTGCGGGAATTTCAGTTGGGATCATGTATGCTGTCAAGCCGGGATTAACTCAATGAAAATAAGAATTTTAAAAAGACTTAAAAAAATGATTTGCCCTGAGGCGACACAAGATTTAAAATTAAATACAAAAAATCGTGACGCCTCTATAAAAGCAGAACACATTCAGTACGGCCCACTTAATGTTGATGAGCCCGGTGATTACTGGAAAGACATTGCGGAGTATTGGAACACAACAGAAGAGGCTGCAAAAAAATCTCTGTGTGGAAACTGTACGGCGTTTGACATATCACCTAGAATGGATGAGTGTATGCCTGGACCTACTTCTGATGGAGAAGGAAGATTAGGTTATTGTTGGATGCATCATTTTAAGTGCCACTCCGCCAGAGCATGTAGAACTTGGGCTAAGGGTGGGCCAATAAAAGAGGACAAAATTTCAAAAGAATGGCAAAGAAAATATGAAAAGTAAAGATCCAAATTATGCCGTAAAGGTTGAGAAAGCCATAACAGAAAAATACGGCGCAGAAACAATCCAGCACCCAAAAAAGGGTTGGAACGATGAAAAAGAAAAAGAATATTTAGAAGAACTCAAAGGATTCTACAAATACGAAGAATCTGGTGTAAACGATGAGGAAGAGATAAATGGAGTTTTTATCCCAAAGAAACTAATTACGAAGAATTCTAAACGTTCTTGTCCTGTATGCAATGTTTACTCTTTCAAGTCCAATGATGATGTTTATATGTCAAAGTTTGACTGTTGTGAAAAATGTTACATTCAATATGTAGAAGGACGCGAAGAACGATGGAAAAAAGGATGGAGACCTAAAAATGGCTGAAACAACATTACAAATTATACAAGGGCTGTCACAAGCGGCAGCAAACGCTTACGATGGTGGACATGATGAGAGGTTTTCTCTAGATGGTCAAGTTCGTAAAGTTGGTCTTAAAAGAGAAGAAGGGTGTCCAATTATGGATAGCAGAGTTAATGATGGCTTCTCTGTTAAATTTTATGGAAACAAAATTTGCATTAATTATCAATCCGACATCAGGCTGCGTGATGTACATCAATCAAAAGATTTCGAGGGCGAAATGGTGCGTCAACTTAATCAAATTAAAAAATTTCTTCAAAAAGAATACAAGGCAGTAACCGGCAACTCAATTACTCTTACCGCTAGCGGAGAGCCAAAAATTCTAGTACAATCTGTCTCCAGAGTCAGGTCGTTTGTGCAGGCATACCAGCATTATAAAATTAGCAAAGTAAAAGAAGAGCCGATTATGGACCCTGCTGTTGAAAGCAGTCGTGCTATTACTAGAAAATTTTTAGAGCAAGTTAAAGCAGCAAAGCGACCACAAAATGAGTTCATCAAGAAAGGTGACAACGAGAAAAAATAATGGCTTTCTCTCTTTCTAAGAAAGAAATTGTAAAAGAAATTGTTAAATCTGGTAAAAACCCACAATACTTTATAAATAATTATTGTCGGATTTCCCACCCCATGCATGGGTTGATACCGTTTAAAACCTATCCTTATCAAGATGATTTGATAAATGATTTTAATGATTTTCGTTTTACTGTGATTCTTAAAGCAAGGCAGCTAGGTATTTCTACGATCTCAGCCGCTTATGCTGTTTGGTTTATGTTGTTTCACAGAGATAAAAACATACTTGTGATCGCCACAAAATTTCAAACCGCAGCAAACCTTGTAAAGAAAGTAAAAAACATAATGCAGTATCTGCCAGAATGGATGAGAGTTGCAAAAATTAAAGTTGATAATAGAACCTCTTTTGAACTCTCCAATGGATCACAAATCAAAGCAGCATCAACATCTGGAGATGCTGGTCGTTCGGAAGCACTGTCTTTGTTGATTATAGATGAGGCCGCTCACATTGACGGACTTGATGATCTATGGACAGGTCTCTATCCTACACTATCCACTGGTGGTCGCTGTATTGCACTATCTACTCCAAATGGTGTGGGAAACTGGTTTCACAAAACATACATAGCGGCTGCAAATGGAGAATCAGACTTTAAACCGGTTAATTTACCGTGGGATGTTCATCCCGAAAGAGATCAACAGTGGTTTGAAAAAGAAACTAAGAACATGTCTCGAAGACAAATAGCGCAAGAACTTGAGTGCAATTTTAACACCTCAGGTGATACTGTTATTCATCCAGATGATATTGCTTGGCTTCAAGAACAAATCAAAGAACCAACGTATAGGACAGGATATGATAGAAATTTTTGGATATGGGAAAAGTACCAGGAGGGAACTTCTTATTTACTTGTTGCCGATGTTGCTAGAGGCGATGGCGCTGACAACTCTGTTTTTCATGTACTCAATGTGAATAGAATGGAAATCGTAGCAGAGTATCAAGGTAAGCCTTCCTTAGATATGTATGCTCAAATGTTACATTCTGCTGGAATGGAATATGGAAAATGTCTTCTTGTTGTTGAAAATAATGGAATTGGTATTTCTGTATTTGAAAAGCTAAAAGATTTAGGATATGACAACCTTTATTATTCTGCGAAGGGAACGCATGAATTTGTAGATCCAGCACAAGGCGAGTTTATGAATAATGCTATTGGTGGGTTTACAACATCAACAAAAACTAGGCCTTTAATTGTAGCAAAACTAGAAGAATTTATTCGCAACAGAATAATAAAAATACCTTCAGCAAGAGCATTTGATGAGTTTAGGACTTTTATTTGGAACAACGGAAAACCACAAGCAATGAGATCTTATCATGATGACATCGTCATGTGTTTATCTATTATGTGCTGGGTAAGAGATACAGCACTTGAAGTGTCAGAAAAAGACTTACAATACAGAAAAGCAATGATTGATGGTATGTACATGAAAAAAAATGTTTTGAACACTACCATAAAAGGTCAAGATGGGTATAATGCTGATTTCGAAACTAAATATAAAGAAGAGTTAAAAATTGCTAGAAACTTTGCTTGGATTTTCAAAGGATAATAAATGGCTAAGAAAAAAAGAAATTTGGGAAAGAATCCCTATAATCCAGAGAATAGTCTTTTTAGATCTTTAACAAGATTATTTTCAGGACCTATAACACAAAGAAGGACACAACAAGGTCGTCAACTTAGAAGACGACAACTAGACATGTATTCCTCTAGATTTACATCTGCTAGTGGTAAACAATTTAAAAAACAAGAATACAACCCCATGAACATCATGGCTATTAACATGATCTCTAATAGAAATAGAGCAGAGCGCTATATTGATTTTGATCAAATGGAATATACACCGGAATGCGCGTCATCGTTAGATATTTACGCAGACGAAATGACAACGCACTCCGCACTACAGCCGATGTTAAGAATTAAGTGTCCGAACGACGAAATAAAAACTATTCTAAATGATTTGTACCATAATGTTCTCAACATTAATCACAATCTTTTTGGGTGGTGCCGAACTATGTGTAAATACGGAGATTTATTTCTTTACTTAGATATCGAAGAGGCCACTGGTATTAGAGCATGTATTGGTCTTCCTCCGCAAGAGATTGAAAGATTGGAAGGCGAAGATGATTCAAATCCAAATTATGTGCAATATCAGTGGAACTCTGCTGGTATGACATTGGAAAATTGGCAAATGGCTCATTTTCGCATTCTTGGCAACGATAAGCATGCCCCATACGGAACTTCTGTTCTAGAACCGGCACGCAGAATCTGGAGACAACTTACACTTCTAGAAGATGCTATGATGGCCTATCGTATTGTTCGAGCACCTGAGAGGCGTGTATTCAAAATTGATGTTGGAAACATTCCACCACAAGATGTGGAGCAATACATGCAAAAAGTAATGACACAAATGAAGCGACATCAAGTTACCGATCCTAAAACAGGACGACTTGATCTTCGTTACAATCCTCTGTCAATTGAAGAAGATTATTACATTCCTATTCGTGGTACGTCAAACACTGATATTGTAAACCTACCCGGTGGTGCTATGACTGCAACAATTGAAGATGTTAAATATTTGAGGGACAAATTATTTTCTGCTCTTAAGATACCACAATCCTACCTTACAATGGGTGATGGTGCCACAGAAGATAAAACAACGTTGGCACAAAAAGACATTAGATTTGCTAGAACAATTCAAAGACTACAAAGGGTTGTTATTGCCGAACTTGAAAAGATTGGTATCATCCATCTTTTTACAATGGGCTTTCGAAATGAAGATTTATTGTCTTTTGACTTAGGGCTGAACAATCCTTCAAAAATTGCAGAATTACAAGAACTCGAACATTGGGATAAAAAATTCTCTGTTGCTGGAAATGCAACAGATGGTTATTTCTCAAAACGCTGGGTAGCAGAACATTTATTTGGATTATCCGAAGAAGAGTTCATACGCATGCAGCGAGAAATGTTCTACGATAAAAAATTCTCTGCTAACCTAGAGGCCGCTGCTCAAGGTGGAGCCGATGCTGGAGGTGGCGGTGGTGGTCTTGGAGACCTAGGCACAGGTGGTGACGCTGGAGGCCTTGGAGACTTAGGCGCTGGTGGTGATGCTGGTGGAGGATTAGATTTAGGTGGTGATGCCGGAGACAAGGCTGCTGGGGACAAGAGCCCTGGTGCCGAAGGGGGTGATGAAAAAGATGATGTCATTCTGGCTGAGCCACCGGCTAAAAAAGACGATGAGCCAAAATATAAAAGAGGAAAATACAAAAGACACCAGACCTCTTATTCTAAAGGCGGAAGAAGCAAAAACATAAAAAATCAAGCCACAGGTGAATATGGAAACACGTACAGAACTACATTCCATGGAAAATCAGGGTTTGGTGGACTAGACTCTCTCGCTCGTGGTGTAACAGAAAGTATAAACGATAACGAAGAACAGAAACTATTTAATACATCAAAGCAGGTTGATACCTTAATTGAAAGTTTATTAAAAAAGGTGAAAGAAGATGAAACACAATAAGAAAAGAAATACCGCTTTTCTTTACGAATCTTTAGTAAAAGAATTAACAAAAGCCGTTGTAAGACAACTTGGCGATAGAAAACAAAAAATTACAAAGATTATTAAAGAAAACTTCTGCAAGGGGTCTCCACTGTATAAAGACCTTAGTTTGTACAAATCAATTTTAGAAAATAAGGATAAAATGACAAAAGATTTTACTGATCGTTTTTTGTTTGAAACAAAAAAAGATTATAACTCTTTGGATCGTAAGTCTATTTTTAACGCCCAGACCAAATTAATTTCTCAAATTAATCAACAATTGGGCAGTGATGTTTTTAATAATTTTGTTTCAAATTACAAAGATATTGCAACAGTTGGCTCATGGTTTCAAGACAACAAATCTACTGCTAAAAATCGATTGATAGTAGAAACAAAAGTTAAAGCACTGCTAATTCCATCAGAAACCAGCAAAAAACAAATGAAGCACATTGACAATTTGACATATAAAACTTTTGTAAGTAAGTTTAACGACACATACAAAAACTGCCTCAAAGAAAATCAAAAACTTCTTCTAACAAAATACATTACATCTTTTTCTGATAATGGCATGGGGCTAAAAGTTTTTGTCAATGAAGAACTAAGCCACCTAAAAGAAACAATACAAGAAAAGCTAATTAGCAAAAATCAAACAGATAATAATCATAAAAAACTCACAGAAGTATTGGGGGTATTGAAAAGTTTCAAGGAACAACCATTGACTGAAAAAATGGTTAAAAAACTTTTCTACATACAAGATTTATTGGAGGAAGTTTAGATGGTTCGAATTAATTTAGTAAAGGCAGGTGAAACAGAAGTGATAACATCAGACGACAAAGATGTATCAGTTGATGTAAAACCAACAGTTTCAATAAAAGTAATGCAGTCCAACGTAAAAACTCATGTTTTTGAATTGAATGCTAGGGAATCATTAGATGGAAACATTATGATTTTTGATCATAAAGACATTGACATAGTATTAATGCAAGAAAAGAAAAAAATTGTAGCATTTGCTAAAGAAATGTTAACAGATAATGTGTACGGCGCAGAGTCTAGAATGTTTGAATTTCTTAAAAAAAAGGGAATTGTAGCGTATGACTCAATTCAAGGTGGTAACATTTACGGCTCCATGGAAGCGCAAATTTTAGAGTCAAAAAAATTTAACCCTGTAAAAAGTGCTTTGGTTAACATCGCACAGTGGTTCAAAGAAGAAACTCCAATGATGAAAGGTATGGAAGCATATGATCAAATGATGGATGACACATTACTACAACCGGACAGAGAGCACTCTACTGAACTTGGCGAAGTCCCGCAGGCGGCCGATAAAGGTTCTATTGTTACCAACAACATGTTTGCGCCTTACCTTTATGGTCGTTACACTTACTAGAGGTGATAGTGAATTTATTATATTTTATTTTAGCATGTTACGGTATGACTTTTATTCTCGTTTATGGAAAAATTTTTGAGGATTTGAGACCAAAGAAAGATTACACAAAAAAATGGAACACGTTATTTCATTGCCCACTTTGTATGGGGTTTTGGACCGGCGTGTTTATGTGGGCGATAAATGGTTTTACGGAACTATTTACATTTGAATATTCATTTATCAATGCATTTGTTTGCGGCTGTATCTCAGCGGGTACAAGTTACATTCTATCAATGATTGTTGATGATTTTGGATTTAGAACTGGAGATAAAAATGACTAAAAAATGGATGTTACAACCTGTTCGTCGTTGCTGTTCAGGTTCCTGACGCGAGCGGAGAGAGACCGCACAATTGGAGAAAAAAAATGAGATTAACTGCGAAAAGACTCAAACAATTAATCAAAGAAGAATATGATGAAATGCAAGACATACCAGCATCAGATCCGCTATTTGATTTAGAAAGAGCACTAGAAAATGCTGCCGAAAAAACATCGGATGTAAAATTAAATTCTATGATAGATAAACTTTTAGAAGAGGTAAGGAAACACAATGAAAAAAATTCTGCTAACTGAGTTTAATGAACTGTGTAAAGACGGTATCTGTCGAGACCTTCTTAACGAACGAGAAAAAAGAGAGATGGATAATGGTGTTATTTATCTATCAGGCCGTATTCAAACCGCTGATAAAAAGAATGGTAATGGAAGATCTTATCCGTATGAAGTTTTGAAAAGAGAGATGGACAACTACAAAAAATTAGTTGCTGATAATCGTGCATGCGGAGAACTTGACCATCCTGATGATTCTGTTATTAATTTAAAAAATGTGTCTCACATTGTCACAGATTGTTGGTGGGAAGGCAAAGATGTCATGGGCAAAATTAAAGTTCTTGACACTCCTTCTGGTCGTATTCTTAAGGACCTGATTAACGCTGGTGTCAAATTAGGCATCTCTTCTCGTGGACTTGGCTCCGTTAAAGAATCAATGGGCGGAGGAATTGTTGTACAAGAAGACTTTGAACTTATTTGCTTTGACATTGTCTCAGAGCCCTCTACGCCAAACGCTTATGTTTATCCTAAGCAACAAGGTAAGATGTACGAGAATAAAATTAACGAAGCCAAGCAAAACATCGTTGATGATTTATTTAAAAAAATCTTGGAAGACTGATGGATAAGATATTTGAAAACTGGAATAGATTTGTCAATGAAATTGAAGCGAGAGGAGATGTCGGCAGCGGCAGGGTAGATGTTAATTGGGCTGCTGGTGAAGCAGATAAAGTGACGGATGAAAAAAAACCATTTCAAGATATGATGGTAAAAGTTGCTCCCAGTGGAGATCATACAAAAATTATTTTTTATTCTGAGGGAGATGCTATTGGGTATGTATCTTTAGTTAAATTTGAAGATGGTCATAAAGTGTCAACGCTTTCAATAAAACAAGAAAAAGAAAGGCAAGGTTTTAGTAAAAAATTCTATGATTACCTGATATCAAATCATGGTCCACTATATTCTGGCGATAGTCAGACAGGGGCTGCTCGTGGATTATGGGCAAGTTTAGCAAGAAGATACAAGGGTAGAGTAGTAGCTGTGGATGTAAAAACTGGACAAGAATATAAAACCGTGGAAGTTGATCAAAAAGAAAAACCACAGTTTAAAGAACTAGCTATTCTAGACGGAGACCAAAAAATCTACACTTACCCGCCAGAAAAAAATAATATTTATTTGAGGATTAAATGAAAAAAAACGAACTAAAGAAAATTTTAAAGCCGCTAATTAAAGAGTGCGTTAAAGAAGTAATCTTTGAAGAAGGTGCTCTCTCTACTATCATTAGTGAAGTTATGAAAGGGACCTCAGGGTCTCAGCAAATTTTTGAGACGCAAACACAACAACCCAAGCAAGACTTTGCTATACAAGAGAAAAAATTGAAAGAAGTAAAACAAAGAAAGAAAAAACTATTAGATTCTATTGGAAAAGACGCTTATAATGGTGTTAATCTTTTTGAGGGGACATCGCCCGCGCCAGCACCAACATCAGGCCAAGGGCAAGACCCTCTGTCCGGTGTCGCTCCGAGTGATCCCGGTGTTGATATTTCTTCTATTTTTTCCGGACACTCAGCAAAGATTTGGCAAAAATTATCAGGAAAGAATTGATGGCTACAAATCACAAGGTCAAGCCCCGCAGAAATGAGAGTGGAGAAAGACTAATCAGGCGTTTTACAAGAAAAATAAAGAAACTTGGACTCCTAGAAGAGGTCAAAGATAGAAGGCACCACAAGAAGCCTTCTGATGTTCGGCGTAGAGCAAAGCAACGTGCAATCGCTCGACGAAAGAAAAAAGAACAAAAAGAGAAGAATTCAACTAGTTAATTTAGTTTTTTGGAGAAAATATGTCAAGTTTTCAATATACAGTAGGTTTAAATAATGTCGGATCCTATCAAGTTGCAGGAAAACCTTATCTTACAGCATCAACAGTAACAGAAGAAGTTAAAACAGTAAGTTTTCCAAACGTAACAAAAAACATTATAATACACAACACAGGGTCTTCAAACGATCTACATTTTTATTTTCTTTCCTCGCCAAGTGTAAAATTGATACTTCCGGCAGATAAAAAATTAAGCATGGATGTCAAATGTAAAGAACTTTATGTTTCTGCCTCAACACAAACAGGGTTTCAGTTGTTTGCGGAACTAACAAACATTCCGGCTGCTAGAATGTTTTCATTGACTGGCTTGGAGGGAGTATAATGGCTAATAATATTTACAATCCAGGGTTGTATCACGCCGGAGCATACATTGCCTCCGGTAGACCTTTCGGAGCAACAGGTTCTTTAACCAGTGAGTCTGAGATTATTACTTTTCCGCATGTAACAAAAGAAGTGACAGTGCTAAATAGACATGGCGCTGGTTCTCTTTATGTTTATTTTCATACTGGGAGCGCTACATCAAATAAATTCTTAATAACAGCAGGGAACCAACAAACATTTCCTGTTAAGTCCGATAAAATAATTCTAAGTGCATCTCAAGGAGTGACTGCTACTTATACACTTTACGCTTCACTAACAGGAATTACCTCAAGTTACATGTATAGCTTGACAGGTTCAGGCGTAACGGAGTAATAATGAGTGATAAGTTTAAATATACAGCCGGTCTTCACAATGTTGGCTCGTACTTAGTCGCGGGGTCTCCGTATGTTACATCTTCAGCAGTAGAAGAAGATACTGAGAAACAAATTACTTTTCCAAGAGTTACAAACAATGTAACAGTTAAATTAGACTCTGCTGCTGGGGAAAACTTAAACAGTCTTCATTTGTCTGCTTCAAACGGAGACCTAAGTTATCTTATCAATGATACCTCAAGTGCATGGAATCCAACCGATGGAGATTCTATTACTTTATCTGTCTGGATTAGTGGTTCTGGGCAAACAACTGCATCTGATAATGGTATGGTTTTTGGCCACGCTAGTAATCCTGCTGATACTGCTAAGTTTTCTTTGCGCGAAAAAGATAAAAAAATACAAATCGTTACAAAAGACAATTCTGGAACTGCTCAATCTAGATTATCTGCTGTGATTTTTCCAACTGATGGCTGGATACACATTGCTGGTGTTTTGGCTAACAATCGATTGGAATTATTTATAAATGGTGTGTCTGTCGGCACAGACACTGGTCCTTTTACCACAGAAGGTGATCACATGGCTGCGCCTTTTCAATTGGGTGGCTCACAGAATGTCGAAGGGGAATACAAATTCAGAGATGCAATTATTTGGGATAACGCACTCAGCGACTCACAAGTTAATGATCTCTACCAAGCCAGTGCATCATACGATGACCCGAGATTTAGTCCAGCAGGTATTTCCAAATTAGCGTGGATGAAGCCAACCGAAAGCGCCGGATTGCGTTCCCCTGCAATAGACACACTTACAAACCATGGAACAGTATTTGGCCCATGGACACTCGATGGTTCTGGTTCGGGTGAAATCATAGAGATTTCTTCTGACTCTCCATTCGCTGGCCAGGCTGGCTCCGGTGGAGAACTGCGGATTCACTATCGATCAACCGGTTCTCTTCCAAATGTTGCAAACAAAAAACACTATTGGACACTCGATGACCAAAATGAAGAGATTAAAATGAATGTGAAAACAAAAGAAATTTATTTATCTGCTGTGAATGGAGATTGTGATTTTTCCATTCATGCAGATCTAACGAACATTCCAGCAGCAAGAATGTATGAGCATACAGGGTCGGGAGTAGATGAATAATGGCGGAATTTGGATGGGCATATGTAAGCGGATCTAATTTACCGCAAGGTCCTAATAAATCAGTACAAGTTAAAAATGGTGATGAATTTAATGGTAATTCTAATTTCACATACGACGTTAGCACCAATGAATTAATACTTTCCGGAAACATGCAGATCTCCGGAACTTTATTTGTAAACGAATTCACAACAAACGTTACAAACAAAAATGTTATTAATCTTTCATCTACAGGATCAACACAAATCGGAGATACTGCTGATGACATTCATTCCTTCACAGGAACTGTAAATGTTGCAGGTGCCCTAAGTTCTTCGTTGAACATCTCAGCCTCTGCTTTTTATGGAGACGGATCAAACCTAAGTGGCCTCTCTTCAACACTAGCAGAGGTTACAACAAACGGCAATACAACAACAAATCAAATTTCTGTTGCTGCTTTAACTGCGTCTACTGGTGGTGCTTTGATAACAGGTAGTTTGTTTGTTAGTGCTTCAACCCATCCTCTATATCTATCAGGCTTGCAAGCAGGAGACAGACTAGACGCAAACAGTTATTTGGCTTTGGACTCTTCCGGTAGAATTATTTTAACTTCATCGTTGACATCAACGCAAACATCTCAAATTGCAGCAGCCGGCTCAAGTGATGGTAACATTGGAGACCCAGAAGATGGAAGCTATACTGACGGTCTCTTCACAGATTTTGCCAGCAATACTCCTGTTGGAACTGCTGTTGATCGCTTTAATGAAGTACTTAAGATTTTAGCTCCAAGTCCTGCTCCAAGTCTAAGATCAGCACGGGCGGATGAAACTAATGGTGTTTCTGCGAAACTTTCTTTTGATAGCAGCAATGCTATAAGCGGCTATACTCACTATTCAGCAGGCTTAACATACACTAATGAATCGAATGCCTTGGCAACTATTTTTTCAGGTGTCTCGCAAAACTCTACTTTTCAGCCGGCCACATCTGCGGAGATCACTAACGCAAAAACAAATGTTTTTGGAAACGGTACACATTTTCAACTAGGGATATACAATAATCAAGAAATAACAGGAACACTTAATTATGATGTTGGCCCAAGTATAACTAATGGATATGTAGCTTTTGCCTCTGGTGCTTTTGGAAATGCCGAAACAGGATCATTGGTGCTGACACTTAATGGTGCGACTATACATTCTTTGGATTTATCAACAAACGTTGGCACAGGAAACCCTGCCACCGGATCAGCCACTAGCCTAAATTCGTCTGGGTCTGGGTTTATAAATCTTTCAGTAACAGCCTCTTCGTTTGATGGAAACAATTCAGAATGGTACATTTTTAAGCATCGTACCGCAGGCTTTAAGGTGGCTGTTGCAGATCAAGCATCTGGTAGTAACATTGCCATTGTATACCATCAAATTGGTTCAACCTATAATTATGTCAATGGAATTGTATGGATTAATGATCCGGCCGGCGCAGCCGCAGCACTGTCTGTTACAAACAATAGAATAGAAGATGTTTCTCTTGTTGGATCAAAATATGTTTCTGGTGTTAAATACAACACTGATTTAACAGCAAATTACAAAGCAGATATCCTAAACATGTATAAAAATGTTTTTCCTTCGGATAGCAATACCATAACTTTTACACCAACAAACTCAACAACTCCATCAGCACAGTCTGTTCCAAACATTGGAGGATCAGAAGACAACACAAAGACTCTAGGTATCACTGCTAGTGTAAATTATAACGGAACCTACCTTTTAAATGGAACAATAGGAATGAGTTTAAATGCTACACATCCTTTAAAATCTAATCTATCAACTGCTGGATCTACTACAATAACAGGTATGTTGATCGACGCAGATACAAGTAGCCCTAACTCAAATCTTTCTGAGACATTTGAAGATGAAGATTTTAGGATTTCTTCCGGGTCTTATGACACACAAGGAGCAGTTTCATCAGGGACATGGGACTCAACTGCTCACATGACATCTTCTGGAAAGGCTGGACATGATGATGGTATGTTAATCTATAATAGAAGACTTTATAACCCGAGAGATGGTGATGTACCAAACAATGGTAATTTTTCTACATTAGCAAATGTTGCTAGTGGGCAACCGAACTATTCTGGTCAAACTGGGATTAGAACTTATTTTCGAAAGATTCAAAACACATCAGGCGCTACAATCTATAGTGCCAAAATAACATCTCAAAAAAACGGATTTAAGTTTAATGAAGACTCTGTTCCTTTTGACTCTAACGATGCACACTTTCTAGCAAAAATACCAGGTAAGACCGGGTGGATGAACATTTCAGAAAATTTTGCTTATGGCTCAGTAGGCGACGGTGATGGCTGTTATGTTTCAACAGCAACAGCAAATAGCAATAGAATTAACACCTTTAACTCTGTTCATGTTATTACTTTTGGTACCGCTAGTATTGCGGACGATGAATATTTTTTGATAAAAATAGAAACCAATAACATGGCCGGGTATGTTTCACAATTAGACTTTCAACTTGGGGCCTCCGCCGAAACTGCGGCTACCCCTCAGGCACTCTCAGACATTGATGCGAATGATACCGGTACATCGGCTAAGTTATCTTTTGGGTCTTCGAACGCGATTTCTGGTTACAGTAATGTTGCTGGGTCTGGTGTAGGTTCTATGTCTACTATTAATTCAAATGGTGATTATACTGTTAGTGGAGACAGAAGAGGTATTTTTTCTGCGGTCACTACAATTGATGGCGAAATAAACGATGCAATTGCGGCGGATGGCGGAAATGATTTTCCTGCTAAAGCATTTTTTAATGCCTATTCTGGTTCTTTAATTCTAGAAGTTAATGGATCAGAGGTACACAGTATCGATTTATCTAGCACACTCTCTGCTATTAACACTGTTAATGGAAGTAGTTCGCGACTTAGTGTATCGGCAGTTGACTTTTCTACAACATCAGATGGTGTACCTGATTATTTGAAGCCATACAGAACCGGTACTTACGAAGTATCATCAGGTAACCAAAGAGCCGGTTGGAACTATGCGAGATTAATTCATAGAACAAACTCGGACGCAACAACAAATTATGTTGAATGGGTTGTTGATGCCTCTGGTGCTGTGGATAATACCGCTGTGTCTTCTCCTGTTCTATCTGATTTTAACCATAATGACATTTACTATCAATCAGGAATAAAATATTTTGCCTCAAGGCCCTCTGCTAGTTTTTCATATTCTGGTTCAAATTTTTATAGTAATGTATACAGTAATGCATCGGATGCTATTTCTTTTGGGACAACAACAAATTCTTCCATTGCAAACATAAGAGCAGTCGGTAGTGGCCTTACGACATTTGATTCCGCAGTTAGTCAAGCATCGATGCCGGCTTTAAATAATAATGCAAATTGTGAAACAACAACAATAGAAGTAACAGGAACTGTTTTATTTGATAACCTAACATCAATAAGCGGCGGACTAGGTATTTTTACAGATCATGATGTCTCTGTTGCTTCTACATTAAAGCATCCTTTTAAAACAAACAAGACTACATCAACTGCTTCTAAAACATCATTTATGAAATATTCCGGATCTATTGGTAGTACTACTCTTACTAATAATGAATATTTCAATACAGAAGACTACAGAATTGTTTCTGGAAACTACGACAATCAGGCTGCAGCAATCGACGCTGGAAATACTTGGAACTCTCAGACAGCCATGAATAATGGTGGATCACATGATGATGGTATGGTGTCTGTAAATGGGTTTGCAATCTCCCCGTTTCAAATTGGAAAGGCTGGAGATACTAGAAACAATGCCGAGGGTTCTACCGGCTTACAAGCCCCAGCAGGAAACCCAAACTATTCAACCCTAACAAACAATACAAGAACTTTCTATAGACTGTATAGATATACCGGAGCATCAACTGTTGCTAGTTTTACAATAACATTGTATGGAGACGCTAATCTTGTGGGTAAATCTGGAACCTATGCTGCATCTCTTGGAGCAAATAAAAATTGTTTTGTTGAGCTAAAAGTTCCATTTGATCCTAACTTTTCTGGAGCAGACGATCAATCAACTGGATGGGCAGATGTTGCAAGAATTTTTGACTCTGGTAATCAACCAAATAATGATGGTGCCGGAATTAGAGCAGGAAGTTTTTCTGGTGAAGATCAATCGATTGATACCAACGGATTAGCTGTGTCCTTAACTTTAGGAACAAGAAGAATAAAACAAAATCAATATTTTATTGTAAAAATTTCTGCTCATAAAGATTGGACAGGATACTTGTCCAGAATACAGGTGGCGTACTAATGGCAAAAACAAATGTAACATTTACTAACTTCGCTGCGAAGAAATTACTTGGCAAAACACAGGTTCGCCCATCTCTTACTGATGCCGAAGAAGCATTTCCTTCAAATGTCTCAGTGCCAGGGGGTGGTGTCTTTGCAGAATCAATACCTAGAGAGCCAGGTACTGATTTTTTTACACTCTATTCAGCATCTGCCGGTGCACCTGCAACAGTTGAAAGGGTCTATTTTGATTGTGTTGCGATTTCAGATGGTTTTTACGATGCAGATGCTGCTGACGCAGACGGTGGGGATGAGTCACAAAGTGCTGGTGATCACGCTTATTATTTAAAACTACCATCAAATTACCAAACAACATCATCAAATCCAAATAAAGGAAGTGGAAACTTTATCAACGATAAAAGAATTTACTTGTCTCGTGGTGGGCTTCAATTAGTACCACCATTTACAACAGACGCTGGTCTTCCTGGATCCAGTGGTAATAACAGATACTTTGTAGAGTTATACACTGGAGATCCAACAAATCCAGCAAATAAAATTTCATCCACAGATGCAATTGACTGGCAGTTTGATTACTACTCTGGAATCATCTTCATACAGGATTATCAAGCATCTAAAATTCCAGTTACAGCATCTGCTTATTTGTATGTTGGAAAATACTTAGATGAAAAACTTGAAGGTGTTGGCAGCACAATTGTCAAAGACGAAGGCTCCAACATAACCACTGCTGTTACTTCCTTTGACTTTGTAGGAGCAGGTGTAACTGCAACAAATTCTAGTAACAATGTAACAGTAACAATTCCCGGTGGTATAAATTATTCTAGAACCGCTGTGACAACGACCATAACAGCCTCAACTAGTGCTAGAATAATGGGTGTTTCTGCGTCTTCTGCTATAGAAATACGTTTACCAGCGGCATCTGGGTATAGCGCGGGTCAATTTTTTACCATTAAGGACGAAGCGGGGAACGCAAACACAAATAACATAACAGTACTAACAACCGGAGGAGAAACTATTGATGGTTCTACCTCTATTATTTTAGAATCACCACATGCTGCTGTCAATATTTACTCAGATGGTACTTCAAAATTCTTTGTTTACTAGTTTCTTTTGTAAAGATGATTGACTATTTATAGACGAAGACCTTGTGGTCTTTTTTTGCTATATTTTCTTGGAGGATTTTTTTATGGCTTATAAATTTCAAGTAGGGGCTGCAATTCTTAGCGGCTCTATTACACACAAACAAGCAGCAACGTTTAGCTCTGGTCTAAGCAATGCTGATCAAAACATTACAAATGTTGGAGACATTGCAATCGACAGTATCTCCGCAGACAATAACGAACTAGATATCGTTCTTACTGATAATCAAGCGAACGCTTTGGAAATCAAAGAAGGGTCAAACGTTTACATGAGGTTTGCAACCTCAAACGGTTCAGAAATAATTCATGCTTCAAAGCCAATGCTTTTTGGAGACGATACTCCATTAGGTTTCGGTGACAATCAAGAAGCTAGCATCGAATATGATGAAGACGGAGGCGACCAATTGCGAATCTCTGCTCCTGCTAATGGGGTAGTAATTGCTGGTACCACTCCAACTCTCGTTATTGGTGATGCTGGTGCTGAAGATACTAAGATTGTTTATGACGGTAATGCTCAAGACTATTACATTGGTCTTGATGACTCTGACGACAGTCTTAAAATTGGTCTTGGTGAAAGTGTTGGAACAAACGCTGCTATCACTCTTAACACTAGTGCAAATGCAACTTTTGCTGGAGATGTTACTGTTGCCGGTAACCTCACCGTTCAAGGTTCTTCTGTTGAAATTCAACAAGGTTTTGTTGTAACTTCTTCTGTGCAGTTTGAAGGTGCTACTCCAGACGGAAATGAAATCTCATTGACTTCTGCTGATCCTTCCGCAGATCGTACTATCACTCTTCCTGATTTGTCCGGACATGTTCCACTTATCGCTGATGCTGCTTCTGCTGCTTCTATTGCAGTTACTGCTGCAGAATTTGCTTTGCTTGATGGTGGTGCTACTGTTGGTACAGATTCTCTTGCTGACGCTGATGGTTTCTTGCACAATGATAATGGTACAATGAAGCAAACACAAGTTGTTAAGATTGCTGAATTGGCTTTCTCAAAGATTAGTGGTGATGCCACTGTTGCTTCCAATGGTGCTTTGACAATCGCTGCTGGCGCTGTTGAAGGCTCAATGGTTGCTGATGATCTTATCTCCGCACAAGACAATCTAGGTGGCACTGGTGTTGCTCAAGCAGACGAATTCTTGTTCTCTGACGACGGTACACTTAAGGCAATTACTTTCTCAAATCTTGAAGATGCAATCTTCGGAAATGTTTCTGGTGATATTGCCGTTGCTGCTGGTGGTGCTGCAACTATTCAAGCAAACGCTGTTGAGGGCTCTATGCTTAATAACAACATTGTTTCTGGTCTTGATGACATCGGTGCTGCTATTGCTGACACAGACGAAATGATTATTTCCGATGCAGGAACAATTAAAAGAACTGATTTTTCTCGTCTTAAGACATACATCGGTTCTGGTGTTGTTACCGTAACTGCATTTGGTGATGCAGACGCTACACTTGCTAAAGGTGTTAACTATGCTTCAGCAAACACTTCTGCTGCTCGTACTTTGACTCTTCCTGCTTCTGCTGGATTGAGCGCAGGCGATTCAGTAAGAGTTAAAGTTGCTGGTGTGTCTAGTGGTGCTGTTACAATCGCGCGTGCCGGTTCTCAAACAATTGACGGAAACCTAACCTCAGTTGTTCTTGAATCTGATAATGCTGCGATTGAATTAGTTTACGTAGCTGCTGATGATTGGAGAATCTTCTAATCTAAAGTCACAAGTTTTATCTTGGGGGTCGGGCTTTGCTCGGCCCTTTTTCTATTTATAAAAAGGAGATTTTTTATGGCTTACAATTTTTCAAAAGGCTCAACTGTTCAAGGTGATATTAAGGCAGCAGACGATACACAGAGAGATACAAAAATTGATTTTGGAGAAGATGAGATCGCCTTTCAGACAAGTGGCTCAACAAGACTACATGTTGCCAATAGTGTTATAACAACAACAGTCCCGGTGCATATATCTGGCTCAGAGACACAAGGCCTTAGATTAGCTAAAGGCGGATCAGACTATAGAGAAATTGTATTTGAAACCGATGGTGTTGATACCGCTAACATTAGTATTTCAAATGCTGAGAATCTTGTTATGCAAAACGAAACTAACGGAAAAGATATACAATTTTGGGTCAATCCTACTGTTGGATCTAGCGTTCAAGCAGTAACAATTAAAGAAAGCGGAAAAGTTGGAATCGGTACTACGAGCCCAAGCCATTTATTGGACATTGATGGAGACATTCGTATCAGGGGAAATGATGTACGTGATAACTCTGGTAATCCTGCTATAACTTTTGACGGATCTTCTAACACATCGATTGCCGGCAATCTTAGCACAAATGGTGGATACATCGCGCAACTTGACGTAGTTTCAAGTTCTCCGTTCACAGTTACGTCCGCACATCATTATCTAGCAGTGGACACCACATCACAGCGCACAATCAATTTACCATCAATTTCTTCTGATGATGTTGGAAGAATTTTGACAATATTTGATGCAGCAGGAAGAGCAAACATTAGTAACATTGGAATTGTTGCATCCGGTGGAGCGGACATAAGTGGAAACTCAACTTACGTTATAGATACTGCTGGTGGCGCTGTTACAATTATCTGTGCTAGCTCGGGTGCATGGGTTGTTATTAATAAAGTAACCTAATAGTCTTTTTCTTTGTTTTCCCACTATTTAGAGATGATACGTATTATTAGGAGTTAACTTTAATGTCTTCAATGTTAGAACAAGCAATCGTAGATGCACAGGCACTACGTGAAGCGGCGTTGAAAAACGCTGAGCAAGCACTTATAGAGAAGTTTGCACCTCAAATTAAAGAAGCAGTTGAAACTTTATTAGAGGGAGAAGAAACCCCAAGAAAGCAAAAAGTTTCTTATGAAGGTAAAAATTATACCCTCTATGAAGTAGAAGATGGGCAAGCCACAATTGTAAGAGAAGGTGAAAAGCCTTTTATAGTTGCAGAATCTGAATTGTCCGAAGCTATTGATGAAAAACTTCTTCAAGAGGAAGAGGGAAACATGGCAGGAAGCCAATCTTCATCGTCTTCAATAGAGGCCCCATTTGCCGGGTCTCCTCTAAACGACCCAGATCAAAAAGTTCAGTTTTCAATTGATGTTGAGGAGCCTGTTTATGTACTAGACTTAGAAGATCTTAAGCTAGAAACAGAAGCAGAAACAGATCAACAAGGACCTTCTGAATTGTCTGCTGATCTTGGACTCGGTGGAGATGATAAGACTGCTGATGAAGGCGGAGACGATCTTCTCGGAGACCTCAATCTTCAAGAGTCTTTGAGTGAAGACGAAGATGAAGATGCTCTTATTGAAGAGATTATGAATTTAATGAATGAAATAGATGACAATGAAATTCTAGAAGAAGAATTAATTGTTGACATGAAGGCTGTTAAAGATGGAACTTTCCAAACAGACGAGGGAAAACTACAGTATCAAAGAGAGATGCAACTAGCCCACGAACAGTCTACACAATTTAAAGAAGAGAATGAAGGTCTTAAAAAAGACAATGAAAAACTCAAAGAAACAATTAAACGATTTAAACACAAGAATAAGCAATATAAAGATGTTGTTGAGAAGTTATCTCAAAAAGTAAACGAGACACTTCTCTCAAATGCTAGATTGCTTTATTCAAATAAAACTTTAAGCGATGCCTCCCTGAATGAGCGACAAAAAACCAAAATTGTTGAAGCCATCGCAAAGGCGAAAAGTCCCGAAGAAGCAAAATCTCTTTGCGAGACTCTGAGTGCTACGGTAACTTCTAGTCGAGATAATAAATCTCCTAGAACCCTAAGCGAGTCCGTTCAAAGAAAATCAAATCTATCTGGAATTTTGCCACGTAGAAAGCAAGTTAACGAAACAGTTGAGCATACATTTGCTGAACACATGAAAAAACTTGCTGGCATTAAATAACAATAATTTAAGGAGGTTAAAATAATGTCTATAATTGAAACACTTACAGAAGGCATCGTAAACCGTGACATGAAGAAGGAAGGCTCTGCTCTTCTTTCCAAGTGGGGGAAAACCGGTCTACTTGAAGGTCTTCAAACCGAGCGCGAAAAGTCAACTATGGCTCGCTTGCTCGAAAACCAAGCAAAAGAACTTCTTCGCGAAGCCAACACTATGGGTGGCAGCGATGTTGAAGGTTTCGCTGCTGTTGCATTCCCAATCGTTCGTCGTGTATTCGCCGGACTTATCGCTAACGACCTTGTTAGTGTACAACCAATGAGCCTGCCTAGTGGTCTCATTTTCTTCCTTGACTTCAAGTTTGGTGAAGATTTGAATGGTGTAAACTCCTCACCAAGAACTCGTCTTGGTAATTCATCTGCTAACTCAATCTACGGTACTGATAAAGTCGGCGCAGATGTGATCACAGGTGTTAATCTAGTTGGCACTGGTAAAGAAGGATTCTCTGGACCGTTGCGCGATGGTGCTACTGGTTATGCTTATGCTTCTCCAACTGGAAGTAACGCCACTACCCCTCTTGCTTCTGAGATGAAAGAACTTTCTTTTAAACTTAACGGTGCTGTAACAGAAGCTAATGCAAAAATTCTTAAATATGATGCGGACCTCTTGTCTGTTACTGATTCTAGTTTAGGTATTGTTGTAGTCGAAGTCGACCAGGCTGCAATCGATCCAGGCGTAGGAGATCCAGATTATGATAATATGTCTCCATTTCTTTTGAACATTACTGCTGCTGCTGGTCTTTCTAGTGTTGCCGCTGTAACCAACCTTAAGAAGATTCGTCGACTAACACAAAAACTCTCTGCTGCTGAATCTAATTCTACCAACGCTGCGGTTCGTTTTGTGTTCTCTACATCAGATTCTTTGACACCACAGACGTTTACTAATGTGCCACAACCTGTTGCAATTGGAGACATTGTTTGTCCTATCAAAGACACAACTGCCGCAGGTGGTTCTGCCGCTGCTGGTGCAATTGATACATTCCAGATGCCTTTGGAAGCAAATGAAAACATTCCAGAGATCGACATCAAGGTTGATTCAACTGCGATCACAGCACAAACCAAGAAATTGAAAGCAAAATGGTCTCCAGAACTTGGACAAGACTTGAATGCTTATCACAACTTGGATGCTGAGGTTGAGTTGACTTCTATCCTTTCTGAGCAAATTGCTCTTGAAATCGATCGTGAAATTATCGCTGACCTTGTAAACGGCGCAACTGCTGCTACTTACTACTGGTCTCGTTCACCTGGATTGTTTGTAAATCGCGAAACTGGTGCTGAACTTGGTGCAACTGCTGCTGCTCCTGACTTCACTGGAACAGTAAGCGAATGGTATGAGACCCTCATTGAAACTATCAATGACGTTTCTGCTCAAATTCACCGTAAGACACTTCGTGGTGGAGCCAACTATGTTGTTTGTTCTCCTGAAGTTGCTAACATCCTTGAATTCACCAGCGGATTCCGTGCAAACGTTACTGCTGATGCTGACAAGGGAGAGATCGGTGCAGTAAATGTTGGATCTCTTAGTCGTAAGTTCGACGTTATCGTTGATCCTTACTTCCCACGTAACGTGATCCTTGTTGGACGTAAAGGAAATAGTTTCCTTGAGTCCGGGTACGTTTATGCTCCATACGTACCACTCCAAACTACACCTACAATCTTCGGTGTGGAAGACTTTGTACCACGTAAGGGCGTCATGACTCGCTATGCGAAGAAGATGGTTCG
>CEPH01086867.1_pt1 | contig 24667 bp, 27 predicted proteins | sample 530571 | NCBI WGS metagenome assembly CEPH01 (sample SAMEA2620413, study PRJEB7988) | marine metagenome | biome: marine biome (ENVO:00000447); feature: surface water layer (ENVO:00002042); material: "saline water (ENVO:00002010), including plankton (ENVO:xxxxxxxx)" | depth 5 m | reverse complement strand
CTTATAGGTCGGCACAAAACCGTGGCCTAAAAGCTCAAAATTGTTGGGTCTGCGGATGCCGCTCTTCGCCCGATTGATAGGCAGATCTAACTTGTTCTTTAAGAACAGGTAGACCTCATTTCCTATCTTTCTTGCTTCCGCCTTTGAATCAGCATAAACACTGAAATCATCGGCATAGCGGACAAACTTCAACCCTTTGGCTTTGAGATGCTTATCCAACAATATGTTGGAGAGCAATGGGCTAAGCGGGCTACCTTGTGGCATTCCTTTCCTGCGTCTGTGCAGCCTTCCATTGATCTGGATAGGTGCACGCAGCCATTTTCTGGGTGGTAGCCTTAAACCAAAAGGATAAGAAAGACTTTGTTAGAGTAGGCGAAAGTACCTACTTTTCAGGACTGTACGTAGACCACAGCAATACACTCCAGCTCACCAACCCTGGCTTAAAAGCCAAAAATATGATACCCTTCTGTGAATGCTGTACACACACTCTGAATGGAAAAGTGTTTGGCACAGAATAAAAAGCCTTACACTATTTTTTGAGAGGCATGCAGTCCACTCCACCCCAATAATTCATCCATAGAAATCCTAAACAACCACCACTAAACCCACCTACACAACCCTTATAACTAACTGATAACCATTTACATAAAACCAAAAAAGGCAATACAAACCCTCCGTTAGCTGACCTATGAACTATGCTAAAACTACTTCAATTGTTCTGGCCATGCTTATGGTTCTCTCAGCTTGCCAAAACAACCGATCTTCAAAACCTACCTATGTAATCGCGTACTCTTCGGCCGAATCCGGCAATGGAGAAATCTATCTGACCGATGCTGCCGGTCTGGCGAAAATTAAGCTCACCGATCATCCGGAAAATGATGGCTACCCGGCCTGGTCGCCCAGTGGTGAGCAAATTGCCCTATACGCCTACCATGACAACCGAACAACCTGGTCCATACACACCATAAACGCTGATGGCAGCAATAGAAAGCGGCTCACCCATACCAAGGGCATGTGGGACAGCTCCCCTAGCTGGTCGGCAGACGGCAAACAAATAGCTTTTGCCAGAGAGTATCCTGATGAGGCCGGAAATTGGCAGGAGGAAATATGGATAATGAACTCCGATGGCAGCAACCAGCGTCAGGTCATGTTGCTTGAGGGTGGCGGGCCTTATTTTACACCCGACAATAAGCTATTGTTTCACTCCAAAACCGGGCAAAGCGAAATTTGTATGGCCAATGCAGACGGAAGCGATTTAACTCAGCTAACCAGCAATAAAGCCGAAGACTGGCATCCGGAACTTTCGCCCGATGGCCAACAGATTGCCTTTATGTCGGACAGAGATGGAAATCACGAGATCTATATAATGAACATAGACGGCTCCGACCAAAGACGCATCACCCGAAACCCCGCCCGCGATTCCAGCCCCTCATGGTCGGCCGATGGTTCTAAACTTATATTTGCCAGAGAAGATGCCAGTGGCAATTATCACACCTATATGGTGAATAAAGATGGTACCATGGAAAGGAAGCTTATAGACAATGCAGGAACCCCGGTATGGCTCAAACTCAAGCGGTAAACCATTCGCTACATTAAGCTTAATCAGCCCCTCATTTTGGCCTTACTATAACCAGAAAAGTAATCATAAGGAAGAAGACCTGTTTTTATGGTTTCACCGCATTTCAACAATCTCTTTTCGGTAACTTACTTGAATTATTCTGGGCAAATAATATGGATTCAAAGCATCTTGAGGAGATAAAAAATACTAACTATGCTCTTGTTGCTCAACCTGAGAACAATTTCTTCTCGAGATAAAAAGACCTCATGTACACGTAAAAGATGGAGCGACACAACAAAAAACCACATCCTCAAAATCAACAATAACCCAAAAACCTTAGATGTAGAGGTATTTTTCAAACTTCTTGCAACTCTTGCCTAAGAACATGGGTTTATGAGCATAGTAAACCCACCCCAACCATGAGCGCTGTAGAGTTATTCGAAAAACAAAGAGCGGCCGGCTACAACCGGTTTGTTGAAACCTGGATCCCTAATTACAGATACTTTTTGAACCTCTTACCCAAATTATTGCTTCCGCTGAAGGAGCAAAAACTACTGGTGGTAGGTTGTGGCACCGGCAACGAAATTGAGCCTTTGGTTTCGGTTCATAAGAACTGGGATATTACAGGCATAGACCCTTCTCCGGAAATGATTGATCAGGCTCGCCAGAAGTTGCAGCCCTACTCCAACGTAAAGCTCATTGAGGGAGTAGTGCAAAACCTCAAAGACAGCGAACGGTATGGTGCCTCCACCCTGCTGCTGGTACTGCACTTTCTAAAAGATGATGGTAGCAAGCTGGAGCTGTTGCAGCAAATTGCTCAACGGTTGACCCCGGGAGCTCCTTTAATTCTTTTAGACATTACTGGCGACAGTCAACAAATAGAAGGAAACCTAAACGTTTTGCGTGCCATGATTCCTGAAGACGTGACTACGGAAGAAATTGAGCAGCGAATCAACCGAATTGCCAACGAACTCCACCATGTTTCCGAACCGCGGCTAAGTGAGTTACTTGTTCAGGCAGGGTTTACCTCTCCGCTACGATTCTTTCAGTCGGCTATTTACATGGGCTGGATGACCACCAAAGCCGGATGAGCTTTCGATTATCCGGACCTTGATTTCGTATGGTGCAAACCGAAGTTATTTAAGCAATGGCCGGTGATTTTCGAGCAAAAATGTTCCGTCTTCCTCTTTGCCCACATCAATACCCCACCGCTCCATCATAGGCGCTTCGAGGGCCTTCTGACGATACTCATCCGGGGTCATTATGGGAATGCTATAAATAATGGGGTAATAACGCTTGCAAGTTGGGCATACCATTAGCCCCTCCAGTACTTCGCCCGTTTCATCTTCATTGTATATATCTATGTGCAAATCGCTTTTATCAATAGGACAGCACAGTTTTTTAAGCATTGATTTTTGCATGGTTGCTAATTCTTTTTTATTGCTTTCAATTTATGGAGTAACGCTCTGTAGACACCAATTTGTCCGGCAGGATCTTCCGTATTCATAATACCGGAAATAATGGCCACACCATCGAAGGGCAGTTGAGCAAGTTTTTTGAGGTTATCGGGCCGAATGCCCCCGGACAGGAAAATAGGCAGGGAGCTAATGGATCGCGCCATTAGTACCGTTTCCGGCCTCACTATCTCACAGCTGTCTACAGAAGCGGAAGGGAATAAAGCGCAAAAGCTCACATAATCTGCCCCTTCACTTTGCGCCCACCGTATTCTTTCCACATTGTTGCCCACCGTAAATCCTACCAGAAGCCCCTTTAAAGCCTCTTTTATAGCAGGCCAATCTTGCGGTATGGTATCAAAATGCACTCCGGCTGCATTGCACTGCAGCGCAAGTTCCCAGTCTTCATTCATTAAGACAGGCGTACCGTACGGCTCGGCCATGTCTACAACCTCTTTGGCCAATTGTATTTTGTCGCTATGCGTAAACTCCGGGGGCCAATGGTTCCATAGCTGCAACACATCGACACCCGCCCTGAGCGCTTCTTGAAGCTTACTGAACAGCAGATTGCCTTGCATGGCCGGATCGGCCACTAGATAAACACCCTCCAACCGCTTCATTTCCACCCGGCTTTAAGGGCTTTGAAAAAAGCTCCCCAATAAGGGTCTTTACCCTCTACACTAAACTCAGACTGCCTTCCGTCAGCCTCTGTTATTCGATAAACTCCCTGTTGCGGAGTAAACTTTCCCACCACTGCAGACGGAATACCTTCCTGCTCGAGAGCTTTAATAAGTTGCGCTTCGCAGCCGGATTTAACCGCCATGGCCATAGCTCCCGCTCCAATGGAAAGTCTCGGGTCAATCTCAAACAACCGAGCCACTGCATCTACTTCAGGCTTTAGTGGCAAAGCCTCCCCCAACAGGTCTACACCACACTTGGATGCTCCGGCCATTTCGGCTATTGCCCCCAACACTCCCCCTTCCGTTACATCGTGCATGGCCTGTAGCCCTTTTTGTATTCCCAGGGTTTGAGCGGCCAACCGCGCCTCTTTGAGCACCGAAAGATTCCAAAAATTTGATTCAGCCTGCTGCTGCACCTCCGTGCCGCAATGCCGGCTCACACTTTCAGGAAAGGCCATGGCCAAAATGGCCGTAGAGGAAAGTGCCATGCTTTTAGTGAGTATAATGCTATCGCCAGGCTGCGCACCATTGCTGCTAAGAATCTGGTCGCGGGGAGCTGTAAGAAACATAGTTCCTCCTCCTGCTATGGTAGAGTTTTGTCCTTCAATTTGCCCGGTATGCCCCCCTGTAATGGCCACCCCCATTTGCTCGCAAAGCTCATGGATATGTCGCCAATAGTCCTGAAAGGCTGATAACCCCATGGCTGTAGGCAGGTTAAGGACAAACTGAGCGAACTGCGGAGCATGGCCGGTTGTACTCATATCGTTGGCCAGCAAATGCACAGAAAGCCAGGCCGAGGCTTTTGCCCCCATGGAGGGTATCCACGATAGCGGATCGCTGGAGGTGGCCATAGCCAAACCATTACCCAAGTCTATTATTGCGGTATCTACACCAAACTGTGGCCCTTGAATAACTCGTTGGCTAGCCGCACCGGTATAAGGAAACAGTTCCGACTTGAAAACCTGTTCATCTACCTTTCCACTCTCATCTACGAATGCCGCCATCACACATCATTGAGTTGAACATGAAGACCAAAAAAGTCGCCATAAGGCTGGTGCCACTGCTGCACCGGAAACCACTTGGGCAGCCCGGTAGCCTGCCACTTTATGCTATAATCTCTGTCGAACAATGCTTCATCAATAAGTTCTTTAAGACTGGAAGGCGTGTAGAAATGAGCCGTAACATAGTAGTTGTTTCTGCCAAAAACCTGCTGCACACGCCTCCTCACAAGCTTGGGCGTGTTGCGGTTCATCATACCAAATATGATTCCGTACTTCCCTACCCTAACGGCTTCGCGAATTACTTTCACAGGGTCTTTGTAATACTCAAATGTGGTAACGAAGGCCAGGGCATCGAAACTATGATCTTTGAAGGGCATATGGTGCGAGTCGGCCAACACCAGGTCGCCATCAAAGAGATGCACCCCTTGCCCCAGCATAAATGGTGAAATATCTCCCCCTGTGGCCTCTATACCTATTTCTTTCCACCACCGGGTAAAACGCGTGGTACCACAGCCAAACTCAAGAAGGGTTTTCACCCTTGAATCGCTTTTTATCAGGTTTTCCAGGGTTTTCTTTTGCCACACCTCTTGCCTTTTATAAGGGCCTTCGTAGTACATTTCGTAATGATCGGTGTCATCGCGATTGAAGAACCACTCCTTACGCCCCTGCCAGTTGCGCAACTCACCGGTGGCTACATCGAATTTTTGCTTTTTTTCAATATTACTCATTGATCAACAGTATTGTTGATCGGATGAATGCCTGAAAAACAGAAGGATAATGATAATGGACATCATTACAATTCCCTACGCTGGCATTATCCAGATCAGGTTAGCGGGTATAATCTCAGCCGTGCCGAATTTCCGACACAACACCCCGGTTGTAACATTAACTAATGCAAAGGTATACAGCGGTAGCAGTTTGCAAAACGCTGCTCCTCTTTTCCGGAAAATATTTTATAACAGCCACACCCGGAGAGCTACATTGTATATGGCCAAGCCTGATTATCTTTAGCTCATGACTTTTAGCCTGCAACCCTCTTTGGCCAATGAAAAAGTGCGCCTGGAACCATTACTTCCTTCCGACTTTGACGCTCTTTATGCAGTAGCCTCCGACCCGGAGCTTTGGAAACAACACCCTAACCAAAACCGATGGCAGAAGCCGGTGTTCGAAAACTTTTTTAAGGGAGCCATAGAAAGCAAAGGGGCTTTTAAAATTATAGATAGCCAAACGGGTGATGTTATTGGAAGCACCAGACTATACGATTACAATGCGAAGCAGAACAGCATACTTATAGGCTATACCTTTTTTGCTAAAAACAGGTGGGGAAAGGGATATAACCATGCCACTAAAACCCTGATGCTGGACTACTTATTTGAACATATCAGCCGGGTCGATTTTCACATTGGTGCACAAAACTTTAGATCGCAATCTTCTATTGAAAAACTGGGGGCAAAAAAGATCGATGAACTTGAGGTAGCCTACTATGGTGAAGCGCCCAAACTGAACTTTGTGTACCGAATATTGCGCAACGACTGGCTCAAATGGAGAGAGAATTAACTCCTTAAAAATAGACTCCTGCTCAACGACCCCAGGCAGCTTACAAAACCCTCATTTGTAACTTAGCGCGATTAGTGTCGTAAATCTATTTAATTTTCTATATTTAATAGAAACATAGGTGCAACATGATTACTCAATACAACTTGCAAAGCAGTACCCTGTTGGGGCCCGGAAAGTCTTCAGGACCAACCCGGGAGGTTCAGCTTAGCTTGTTCATGATTCTTGTAGTATTTGCCGTAGATCTTATCATTCCTCTTGGAGTAGCCGTGGGTATATTGTATGTCTGTTCAATGGCAGTCATATTAAGCCAAAAGCCTAAAACACTACTTTATTTCTCTATACTCATCTCAATACTTATTTGGTTAATCCCGCTTATTACCATCAACAACCAAACCACATGGATGGCCTTTGCAAACCGTGGCATTTCTACGCTGGCCATATGGGTTATGTACATTATTGGAATACGGCACTCTCGGTTAAGTTTACAAGTACAAAAGCACAACCGGGAACTGGCCCACAAAAACAAAGAGCTGGAACAGTTTACCTATGTGGCCTCTCACGACCTGCAAGAACCACTGCGCACCGTTACTAACTTCACTAAAATTCTGGTTGAAGACTACGGCACCAAGCTAGACGATACAGGCAAAAAAAGCCTGAAATTCATTAGCGAGTCGGCTACCAGAATGCGACAACTGGTAAAGGACTTACTGGACTACAGCCGAATAGGTCAGGAAAGGCAGCTTACCATGGTAGACTGCCATAGTCTTCTGGTTCATATTCAGAAAGATCTTTCTTCGGTACTGGAATCTACCCACACCACCCTGGTTTTGGGTGAGCTGCCCGAGGTAAGAGGTTACCAAACAGAACTTCGGCTTCTATTTCAAAACCTCATTAGCAATGCTATTAAGTTCAGAAAAAAGGAGGTAGCCCCGCAAATTCAAATTACTGCAAAAGAAGACAACGGATGGGTCTTTGCCATACAAGACAATGGTATTGGTATATCTAAAAAACACCAGGAAAAGATCTTCACCATTTTTCAACGTATTCATTCCAGAGAAGCTTATGAAGGCACCGGCATTGGCCTGGCCCATTGCCGCAAGATAGCTGAGGTGCACAAGGGCAGAATCTGGGTTGAATCTGAGCCTGACCAGGGCAGCACTTTCTATTTTTATTTACCAAAACTATGACCCATGAAGCCCATACTCAACTCTATTTTGCTCATCGATGACAGCGAATCTGACAACTTCTTTCATCAGCGCGTCATCAATCAAATAGGATGCACCAACCATATAGTAGCTGTTGAAAGTGGGCAGGCCGCTTTAGACTACCTCACCTCCAAAGTAGGCGGAGAGCATCCTCAGCCCGATCTTATCTTTCTGGACATTAACATGCCCGGCATGAACGGCTGGGAGTTTATTGAGGAGTATGACAAGCTGGACCCCAAATACAAAGGCAATGTAATTGTAGTAATGCTCACCACCTCTCTAAACCCGGACGACAAACACAGGGCAGAGGATATTGAGAACATAAAAACCTTTATGAGTAAACCCCTAACCAAAGAAATGGTGAACAACCTGCTGCTAAAGCATTTTAAAGACCGGCTTTAGTAGACTTTCAGTTACCTTTACAAAGCCTAAAGCATTAATTTACGGCAGGAGCAACTGCCAAAGCCACTGTTGTATGCAAGACTCCTTATTCCGGCACATCAATAGATTTGTGGGTATTTCTCAAGAAGAGTTCGGCCAGATCTTGGGCTATTTCGATCCCATAACTACAGAAAAGAAAGAGAATTTAACCCACTCAGGCCACCTCTGCGATCACCTCTTTTTTGTAGCAAAAGGATGTGTGCATGCCTTTTTTACCGATCGCCAAGGAGTAGAAAAGACCATTATGTTTGCCATTGAAGATTGGTGGATTACTGATTTTCTGGCCTTTCACCACCAGAAGAATACAGATCTAAGCATTCAGGCTATTGAACCCAGCGAATTATGGCATATCTCTTACGCCAACTACCAACAGCTCCTCCGGGCCCATCCTTTACTGGAAGTATATTTTCGCAACGTATACGAAATTGCCTACGGAGCCTCTGTAGTTCGCACCAAATATGTTTTCGACTATTCGAAAAAGGAAATATTTAATCACTTTAGAAGAGACTTTCCTGAGTTTGTCAATAGGGTGCCTCAGTATATGGTTGCCACCTACCTGGGCCTTACCCCGGAGTATTTAAGCAAAATAAGGGCGGAGAAGCTTTCTTAAACCAGTTCAAGTTTTTTGGTTCGCAGGGCCTATACATTTGCTCAAAACAAAAGCAAATGAACAAGAGAATTCAGATTGAAGAAGTTGAGCCAAAGAGCTATGAAGGCATGTTTGCCCTGGAGAACTATATAAAAAACTGTGGAATTTCCGGCAAAATGGTTCACCTGATTAAAATGCGGGCATCGCAAATTAACGGCTGCGCATTTTGCATAGACATGCACAGCAAAGAGGCTCTTAAAGATGGTGAAACTGCCAGGAGGCTTTTTCTCTTAAATGCCTGGCAAGAAACCACACTTTTTACACCGGAAGAGCGCATTGTGTTGAAAATTACCGAAGAGGTAACCTTAATACATAAAGGAGGCCTAAGCACAGAAACCTATAATGAAGCTGTCGCCACTCTTGGCGAAAACTACCTGGCTCAGGTAATTATGACTGTTGTGGCCATTAATGGCTGGAACAGAATAGCCGTTAGCACTCACAAACCCATCAATTGAGCACTATGAAAAAGACCAGCCTACTCATACTAACTATCTTTTGTGGCCTAATCAGTTGCCAGGATCACAAAAACCTGCCCTCTAAATCTTTCAACAATGAGTTACCCATCATAGGGCTACTCATTTTTGAAGGAGTACTAATGACAGAGGTCACCGCTCCAATGGATGTTTTTTCCAAACCCGATCAAGATGGCACACCGCTGTTCAATGTCGTCACCATTGCCCAAACTCCCGAACCGATAACCACCGAAGAGGGACTAACCATAATACCCGACTATACTTTTGCCACTGCGCCCTCTCTCAACGTGCTCTTTGTGCCCAGTGCCTACGATATGTGGTCTATGGTGCGCAACCAAACACTTCTGGAGTTTATAAGAGCCAAAAATGAAGAAACCACCTACACGGTAAGCAATTGTGCGGGAGCTCAGCTCATAGGAGCGTCTGGCATTGCCAATGGAAAGAAAATAGTAACCTGGATTGGCGGAGGAGAACAATTACAGAAAGACTACCCCAAACTGCTGGTTCAGAACGACAGCCTTGTAACCTATATTGAAGATGGAAAATTTTCATCTTCAAACGGCAATCTGGCCACTTACGTGTCGTCTTTAGAACTTCTGGAAAAAATGACAACGCAAGAACACCGCCATTTTGTAGAGTCCTATTTATACCTAAACCGACTGAAAATGTGGGAGTAAGCAGAATTTCATATATTCGAATTCCATGGCCAAATTAGCAGCCAACATTTGGGTAGTGTGGCAGGGTCATCTACCTGAAAGACAGTGTATTTATTTTAAAGATTTTTTGATTCTTAGGTTTTAATATCAGAATCACTTCCCTATATTTGCAGTCCGAATTTTGAAAGCATAGAGAAATGGCTAAGAAAGGCAATAGAGTTCAGGTGATATTAGAGTGCACAGAGCACAAAGAAAGCGGCATGCCAGGAACATCTAGATACATCACCACCAAGAACAGAAAGAACACAACTGAAAGATTGGAGTTGAAGAAATACAATCCAATTTTGAAGAAACATACCGTTCACAAAGAAATTAAGTAATCATGGCTAAGAAAGTAGTTGCAACCCTAAAGAAAGAAGGTGGTGTAAAATACGCCAAAGTGATCAAAGCAGTAAAATCTCCTAAAACTGGTGCATATACCTTTAAAGAAGAGATGGTTACTGAAGATATGGTTAAATCTGTTTTAGCCGATAAATAAGAAATTGCATTTATCAATTATATTAAAGTCCCGTTAAGGGACTTTTTTGTTTACTATTCTTTTCGTCATTCTGAACCTGCTTTTGTCGGCAAACAAGCTAGTTTCAGAATCTTTGTATACGGGAGAATATATTCCGAAATAATTTCGGGAACGTACTTTAGCTATATAGGCTTATATAAGATAACTTCATCAAACCTTACTGTTATGGCACTATTCGGTTTATTTTCTAAAGAGAAAAAAGAGAAGCTCGATCAGGGACTCGAAAAGACTAAAGAAAGCTTATTTAGTAAGCTCGGTCGTGCCGTAGCCGGAAAATCTAAGGTAGACGATGAAGTACTCGATGAGCTGGAAGAAATACTAATAACCAGCGATGTTGGTGTAGAAACTACCGTAAAGATTATTGAGCGCATTGAAGAACGAGTGGCACGAGACAAGTACATGAACACTACCGAGCTCGATCGCATTTTGCGCGAAGAAATTGCCGAACTGCTAGCCGAAAACAATACCCAGGATCTTGCCGACTTCAAACTACCTGAAGGCCACAAACCACATGTTATTTTGGTGGTAGGTGTGAATGGTGTGGGTAAAACAACCACCATTGGCAAACTAGCCGCTCAATTCAAGAGCAAAGGTAAATCTGTTGTACTGGGTGCTGCCGATACCTTTAGAGCCGCAGCTGTAGACCAGTTAAAGCTTTGGGGCGAAAGAGTGGGCGTACCCGTGGTAGCACACGGCATGAATACTGATCCAAGCGCAGTAGCTTTCGATGCCGTAAAGCAAGGGGTTGAAACCGGTGCCGACCTTGTGATTGTAGACACTGCCGGAAGGCTTCATACCAAGGTAAACCTGATGAACGAGCTGACGAAGATCAAACGCGTGATGCAGAAATTCATCCCTGAAGCTCCTCACGAGATTCTGTTGGTGCTCGATGGCTCTACTGGTCAAAATGCCTTTATTCAGGCCAAAGAATTTACCAAAGCCACCGAAGTTTCTGCTTTGGCCATTACCAAGCTCGATGGCACAGCCAAAGGTGGAGTAGTGATTGGCATCTCAGACCAATTCAAAATCCCTGTGAAGTACATTGGCGTTGGTGAGAAGGTAGAAGATCTACAGGTTTTCAATAAAGCTGAGTTTGTAGACTCTCTTTTTAAGAAATAGACAGATCGATTAGCCTTCAAGGATTAGCCTTTAGCGCTTTCAACACAGACTCAATATTGTATCTAAAAAGGGTCTCCTGCTGATAGGAACCTCCATATAGATATCCATTTTCCTCATCTACAGATAAATTCCAAAGTTTATCAGGGCAGGCCAGCTGAGCTTTTAAGTTTCCTTCCCAATCAAAAATGCGAATAGTGGTAGGGTGAAACTCAGCCCACTTTTCCACAGAAACATCATAATAGAGTGTAAATAAGAAGTCTTTCGTGGCAGCCGTTCCATAATAATAATCCCTGTACTGCCTAGGGACAGATTTCGAGGGTGTAATAATGTCTGAATAGTTGTAAAGAGCATACTTTTCAGGGTCTCGGTAAGACATAATAAATTGTCCATCTCTGTCGAAAATGTCTAACCGATCATAGTAATCCATTGCAACGGCAAAACGAGATTGGTCAGGCTTCATTGAAAGAGAAACACTGTTAAAGTTTGCCCATTTTTTCCATCGTTCCTCATCAAGTATATTATTGACTTTGGGATACTCACCATAGGCTTTAATTTCACCGTTCTTTAACATTACCAAGGGAGCCATATTGGTTCCGTCATAATAACCAGGTTGATGACCTACTAAACCCACTGAGTCAACAACGAAAAGTGCATTCATAAAGTCATATTCGGGTCTATGTGTCACTTTTCTTTCAATTATGGTCTTGCCTTGTTGAAGGCTCTTGGTAATATTGATAAGACTTATCCTAAACCTTGGTGGGTCATTTACCCAAATCAAATAATCTCCATCTCTCTCTAAATATTGACCCCAGTAACTAGCTCCATAGAATGTATCAGGCCCTTCCCTTCCCCGCTCACCTATCTCACCTAAAAACTCAAGATCAGATGAATTGTAAACAGTAAAAACCACCCTATCAGCCCTATTTTGATCTTGCTTAATGAGTAAATATGAGCCTACTATAAAGGGAGCCAAACCAATCTCTTTCTCAAGAAATTGTTCACTGACAAGACTGTCCACCATTATCTTCTCCTCTACAATGCTACTTGAAGAGTAGTTTGAACAACTAATGGTAATGGAAAAAGTAATAAGAAGTAATAAGCATGCCGTTGCTTTCATATTGAATGTGTTACTTCGGAATATATCAAATTCCTGAACGTTTGCGTACAATTTACTGCACTTTATCGGTCAAACCCTTTGTGTATTAAATCATAATTATTTGATTTTCAACACATTAAATTCATGGCACTCATCTTGTTCCAAGAATAACGGATAGAAAACATTTGTACATTAACGAACAACTTATGAGTGCTATAGCTATACAAATTCCGCAAATCTCTGGCGAGCAAGACATTGAAGTGGAAGTAAAAATCAACGGCCAAAAGCGTTCTTACAATTACAGGGTAGAAGTATTCTACTGGGCCGACTGCGACAACCCAAGCGATGACAGAGTAGACTGCATCCGGCAAATTCTGGCTAAGTACGACTCAGAGTGGGAGCTTTATCAAATTGGTCTTCCAACAGATGAGTTAGTACCAATTACTTTCAGAAAGAGAAGAGGTTAGTTTCAAGTTTTAAGTTCAAAGTTTTATGTCTGGGTGACCGAACTTTGAACGTTAAACCTAAAACTTAAAACTTGCCAATTCTTGTTACCTTTGCCCTCCAAATTCATTGATTACCATGAAGGTTAAGGGGCTGAAGAAAGATAAAGTCAACATTGTAACACTAGGTTGTTCTAAAAACCTGGTGGATTCTGAAGTTATGTTGACCCAATTGAGGGGAAATGGCATTAGAACCACTCACGAATCTAAAAAGGACGATGCAAACATCGTCATCATCAATACCTGTGGCTTTATAGATAATGCCAAGCAGGAGTCTATTGACACGATTCTGCGATATGTAGATGCCAAGGAAGAAGGGCTGGTAGAGAAGGTCTATGTAACAGGTTGCCTTTCACACCGCTACAAAGACGATCTGGAAAAGGAAATTCCTCAGGTAGACGCTTTTTTCGGCACCATGGAATTGCCCGCTCTGCTAAAGAAGTTCAAGGCTGACTATAAGCACGAACTGCTTGGCGATAGAATTACCACCACCTCTAAGCACTATGCCTATCTGAAAATCGCTGAGGGCTGCGATAGGCCCTGCTCTTTTTGCGCTATACCTTTAATGCGTGGTGGGCACAAGTCCAGGCCGATAGAAGAACTCGTTACCGAAGCTAAAAACCTGGCCAAAAATGGCACCAAGGAGCTTTTGCTCATTGCCCAAGATTCTACTTATTACGGCCTTGATCTCTACAAAAAGAGAAATCTGGCAGAACTAATGCAGCGACTCTCCGATGTGGAGGGTATTGATTGGATAAGGCTTCATTATGCATTCCCGACAGGCTTCCCTATGGACGTGCTGGATGTGATGGCCGAACGCCCGAACATTTGCAATTACCTGGACATTCCTCTTCAGCATGGCTCTACCAAAATGCTCAAATTAATGCGCAGAGGCACTACCCGCGAAAAAACGGAAGCCTTGCTGGCCGAAATGCGATCAAGAGTACCAGACATTGCCATAAGAACCACCCTTATTGCAGGGCACCCGGGAGAAACCGAAGAAGACTTTGCCGACATGGTAGACTTTGTAGAAAAATCAAGGTTCGACCGGCTGGGCATATTCACTTATTCGCACGAAGAAAACACCCATGCCTTCTCAATGACCGATGATGTGCCTGACGAAGTGAAACAAGAAAGAGCCAATCACGTTATGCAGGTTCAGGAGCAAATTTCCTATGAAATAAACCAGGCTAAAATCGGGAAAACGTTTAAAGTATTGATCGATAGAAAAGAAAGCGGAAGCTTTATTGGGAGAACCGAACATGACTCTCCCGAAGTTGACAATGAGGTTTATATAGACGCTAAAAAGCATTACCTGAGAGTTGGAGATTTTGCCCAGATTAAAATAACCGATGCCACTGAATTTGACCTTTATGGCGAACCGTTGCTGTAGTTATTGCACATTTTTAGAACTTGAAGCGTACTAAGACAGTTACCTTCAACATAAACCAATAGTATGAGCACTTTAACCGAGACTGACTGTCTGCTATCAACGATAGAATTTTCGAAGACCAACAGTTTTTCATCGTTTTTTTTAGACTACATCTCCAACAAAGAAGAGCTCAAACCTTTTCATAACGGCCTACCTTCTTTAGCCAATCTTAGACAGCAAATTGAAAAGAGGAACTTCCCTGTAGAACACCGCTCGGTGGTGTCTGCAGTACTCTTCGACCAATACGCTGATACTAAGGCCTCTGAAATGACGCTAGCCAACATAAAGGCACTGGAAGATCAAAAAACCTTTACTATAACTACGGGCCATCAGCTCAATATTTTCACCGGGCCTCTGTACTTTATATACAAAATTGTTACCGTTATCAATGCCTGTCAAAGGCTAAAGCAAACCTACCCTGAATACAACTTCGTACCGGTATACTGGATGGCCTCCGAAGACCATGACTTTGAGGAAATATCGCACTTCAGACTCAACGGTAAAAAACTGGAATGGAAGACCAATCAGCAGGGAGCCGTTGGCCGATTTCACCTCAAGGAAATGAACAGCATCTTTGAACAGGTAATTGGCATGCCTCAGTTTTTTGTTGAAGCCTATCAGAAAAAAAATCTTGCGGCAGCCGTAAGGCATTATGTCAATGCGCTGTTTGGAGACAAAGGGCTTGTGATTGTAGATGCCGATGACCGACAGCTCAAACACCTCTTTAAACCGGTAATAACTGCCGACCTTTTTGATCACAGCCCCCAAAAAGAAGCTCAACACACCACCGAACAACTAGAGAAAATCGGTTACTCTACCCAGGTATTCCCCAGGGAAATCAACTTGTTTTACCTAAAGGAGAATATCAGGGCACGGATAGTGAAGGCTAAAGGTGCCTATGAAGTGTTGGGCACAGGCATTCGGTTCAGTGCTGATCAACTGGAAGACGAAGTAGAGAATCACCCGGAGCGGTTTAGCCCAAATGTGCTCCTCAGGCCTCTTTATCAGGAGTTTCTCCTCCCCAACCTGGCCTATGTAGGTGGCCCCAGTGAGCTTGTATATTGGCTTCAGCTAAAAAGTGTTTTCGATCGGTTCAACACTACCTTTCCGCTCTTAATGCCACGCAACTTCGCAGCCGTAATAGACAAAAACAGCTTGCGTAAGATTGAACAAGCTCAACTCAGCTGGGAAGACTTGTTCAAAGATGAGCACAGCCTTGTCAATGAAAAGGTAAGGGAGCAGACTACTTTTCAGCTCGATCTTGCCGAGCAAAAGCAAAAACTCAATCAGCTGTTCGATGATGCCCACCGGCAGGCCATTGCTATTGACCCTACGTTAGATAAAATGGTAAAAGGTCAGCACAGGCGAGCCGAAAAGACCCTTGAAAAGGTTGAACAAAAAATACTCAAGGCCGAAAGAAGAAACCAGGAAGTTCTGGTAAACCGAATATATGCCATCAAAGAAACATTGTTTCCGGGCGGAAGCCCCCAGGAACGAAAAGACAACTTCCTGAACTTCTACATGACCGACCCGGGCTTTATTGAAAAGTGTTTTGATGCTTTTGATCCCTTCGATTATCGCTTCCACCTTATTAAAGCCAATGAATAAACAGGTTTTGCGCAGTATGTTTCTGGAAAAAAGGCTTACGCTAAGGCCTGCAGAATACGCTCTGCGTAATACCCTGATGATAGAAAACTGCAAGCAGTTTTTAACGGCCTATAGCGAGCTTAAGCATGTACACATTTTCGGTTCAATGCCTACCAAATTAGAACCCGATACTGCTCCGCTGATCGACTGGCTGCTCTTGGAGCAGAAGCAGGTCTATAGCAGCAAAACTCATTGGAAGAAAAGAAGCCTGAGCCATCACCCCATAAATCATTCGGCTGACTTCCGGCCAGACTCAAGGGGAATTCCTGAACCTACGAGCAGCCAAGAAGCACAGGCTACTTTGTTCGATTTGGTTTTTGTACCATTGATAAGTTTCGATGAATCGGGCAATAGGATTGGCTATGGAGCCGGCTTGTACGATCGCTTCTTGGCCGAACTGAAGCCTGAATGTAAAAAGGTGGGATTGGCCATAACCCCACCTTTGAACACTATTCCTTATGCCGATACTCACGACATTCCCTTAAGTGCCTGTATTAATCACCTGGGCATCTATACCTTTTGAGCCCTAACGACTTCTTTTCAACAGCTTGACACTGGCCTTTCTATTGGCGTTTACAGCCTCGAAAATATAAACTCCATCTGCCGAAGATCGCAAATCGAGCCTGATTTGAGTTCCTCTCTGATACTGTTTCACTTCATTCATGGTCACGCTTCTGCCCTGAGCATCTATGACCTGATAGCTTACCGCTCCCGAGAAAGTTCGCGGTAATACCAGATGAAACACTCCATTGGAAGGGTTAGCGTCTACCACAATTGTGGTGGCATTTTGTATCAACTCATTGTCGATAGAAGCAATTACATTTTCAATGGTATAGGTTTCTTTTTGAGTGAAACTACCATCAAAATCATTGCCTGCCAGGTCTTGTACATCTTGAGAGGACACAAAATTGATATCAATTACCCCATCGGCCGCAATATTAGAAACCGTCACGGTAAATACCCTGGTACCGGTAACTGCCAGCAGTTCGCTTATCTCTGCCGAAGGAGCACTGGAAGACAACTCCAAATCGCTTATATCCATATTCTGTACATTTTCAGTAAAGGTTAGGGTAAACGAAACGGTGTTCTGGTTGGTAACTTCAGTGCCGGGATCATTGCGGGTGAGTGATGCACCGGGGGCTGTCACATCGGTAATAGTATACGTTTGTTCCGATTCTATAGTACCGGCAAAGGCGTTGCCCGAAGTATCTTCAATATCGTTTGAAGCGGCCACTCCCAAGCCCAAGGTTCCGGAACCTCCTATATCTCTCACGGTAACCCTGAATACCTGACCGGCTGTAACCACCGCCACGTTGTCTACTACACCCGAAGCTGTTCCGGTAGTCTCAAAATCATCTGCGCTAATATTAATGACTTCTTCATCGAAGGTGACTTCAAACTCTACTGATGTACCATCTGTGGCCTCTGTGGCCGGATTGAAACGGTTGATGGAAACTATTTTTGGAGCCTGGCCATCCAGGTTTAAAGAAACTACATTTGAAAGCCCGGTTCCTTCCACTCCCTGAATACCCAGGCGCAACTGATAATCGCCACCTTCGGCCACAGTTAGTTCTGCGGAGTTGGCTCCATCAATTTCCTGTCCGTTTCGAAGCCATTGATAGCTCATTGGAAAACTGGCATTATACGATATGTTGCCGCGTAAAGTAACCGCTCGACCATTTTCGCTAACGGAGTAATTGATGTTTGCCACCACTCCTTCCACATCGTAGTACCCATAAAAACAACCGTTACCATGGGTGCTGACCATAATCATGCCTTCTACCGGACGAGCCACAATGTTTGCTACGACTACATTACCAATGCTTTGTGATGCTTGCTGTGTCCAAACCGTATTGTCACCGTCCAGTGCCTTTGTCATGTATAACCCTACAGAAGTTCCTACAAAGTAGTAGTTCCCCCCTGCACCATCGGGCATTATCTCTACAGCTCTCACAGATGGCCCGGCTCCCGAACCATCGGGATTTTCTTCCAGATTACCCGAAATAGAATGCCAGCTTTGTCCTCCGTTTTCGGTGTACCAAACACTCACCAAACCATAGTTGGAGTATGTAACAATTACCTTATCGGCATCTTGAGGGTCCACAGCTATGCCCGAAATATTGGCAAAAGGCAGACCGTTTGATATTAACTGCGCCTCAGTTTGATCGGCCAGATCTTTTGTATTGGCCACCTTATATACCCCGCCTTGTCGAGTACCGAAGTAAAGTACTCCCTCGGGCTGAAAAGACACATCGAGAGCCGATACCTGCTGAGTGGCCAGGTTGGTATTAATTATAGTAGACCACTGCCCTTCTCCCGGATTGTTTCGCACATCGTTGGTGAAAAACACTCGGCCTCTTGCGGCCACAAATACCTGGTCTTGATGCACAGGATTTACATGGTATGGATTGACGAACAGATAATCACTGTCATTGTCGGTCGGTGAAATATTGCCTACAAAATTATATTCATTGCCCTGCAGCTCATATCGAATAAGGTTTCCTCGCTGAGATGACGCAAAAATGGAGTTATAGTTAATGGCCGTAAAGGCACCATCTCCTCCAAAAACTTCTACCCAATTCTCCTTGGCATTAGAGGTGAATTTTGCCCAGGTTCCATTGTCTTGCATTCCTCCGGCCAACTGCGGATCGCCCAGATCAAACTGGTGAATATCGGCATGATAAAACTGCGTGGTAATGTAGCCATTGTTCAGGCTCTTCCAGGTAATGGGATTGTTGGCACTTACATTGGCCTTATTGTTCTCGGTTAGATGCAAACCTCCATCGGTAGCCGAAATCATACGGTTCGGGTTAGAAGGAAAGAATGCATAGGCATGATTATCGGGGTGATGATTGGGATACCGCGGAAAACTGTTCGGGTTATTGTCGTTGTTGTAGCCTCCCACCTGTTTGGTTTGAGCAGTGGTACCAAAGCCATTGGTAGACCTGATTAGGTTTACCCCACCAAGGAATATAACGTTCGGGTCACTGGGGTGCACGGCAGCGTATAGATCATATCCTCCCTGCGAGCCATGCCCGGCCCCTACATCTCCGGTACTCACATTGATGTTGGCTGAAAGATCGGTCCAGAAGTTTGCCGATTCATTATAGGCAAACAGCCTGTTGCCGCTCACAAAGTACACTTTGTTTTCATCGTTAGGGTCGATGGCAATCTCAAAGCGGTCGAAGCTACTTGGGAAATTGGAAGGTGGCTGGATTTTGGTCCAGCTCAAACCATCATCAGACTTATAAAATCCATCTTCACGATTGTTACCATTAAAGCTACTGTTAGCAATGGCCGCATATACTTTTCCGGAAGAGCTTACGGCTACATCAGAAAAGTTATTTCCGGTATTGTTAGCTCCAAGCACCACTTCAAACGTTTCGAAGCCATCGGTACTGCGAATAATTTCGCTGAGCCCGGCCGCATAAATTTCTGTGCCCGAAGAGGCCGACTTATCGATGGCTAGCTGATGGATGATACTAAAGCGGTCGGTGCTGGTTACCACATCACTCTCAGAGGTACCGGCTTTTGCCGTTGCCTGAATGAGCGACCAGGTTTCTCCGCCATCGGTAGATTTATAAATGCCATTTCCCAGATAAAACGCCCCGCTAGCCGAGGCCGAATTGCCAGTGAATTCCCCGGTAGAGTAATACCACTCATTGGTTTTACCGGTTCGGGTGTCTTGCACTATACTGGTAATAGCTGGGTGCTGCTGCAAACCGCTCTTTCTGGCCCAGGTCTGCCCCTGATCAGTACTTTTCCATACCCCCCCGGCAATTCCACCGGCCACTATTATGTTTTCATCGGTAGCATCAATAACTACTGCGCGGGTTCGGCCTCCAATATTATATGGCCCCACATTGGTAAAGTTCTGGCTATTCTGGGCTTTGGCTTGTTTGCCAAAAGAAAACGGACTCACACTGCTGGGGCTCGCATTTACAGCTTGGCTGAGTTTGGTTTTAGCATATTCCAGCTCTCGTTCATAAATATTTTCCGGCAACCGCCCTGTTCTGGGGTCTACGAGTTGGCCCATTTCAAACTCCAGGCGTTCAATGGGGTTTTCACTTTCGTCTTCCTCCAACCGATCCATCAATTCGGTGGGAATGGCTCCCATGCTCAACGACCGGACAGAGTAGCTGTATTTCTGTTCAACAGGCCGATTTGTAAACACCGCAACGGCCAGCAAAAACAGTCCTGCACTGCCAACCAGTAATTTCTTCCAATTCCTCTTCATTCTATTCTATAATCATATTTAAGACCAAACTCCCCTCCGGTCGGTTAATGGGAGAAAGGACATCCAGGATCACTTCACTATTATTTTTAAATCGGGCATTGGTAGGGGCAATTAGCGTTACCTTTTCTCCAATGCGTGGCTCTATGCCCGCAAAAGTGCCCCCCTGATCTACCACCTGCAGAATCTCTACAGTATAGCTAAGCCTATCGCCCACTTTTTCAGGAGTGCCTAACACTTTGCCTTTTATTCGTAGGGCGTCTTTTCTCATGCTTTCGGTTTGTGCCTGAATTACCCCGTTTTCGTTGGTTGGAAACTGACTTTTAGTACATGAAAAGGTAAGCAAGCCAATTATTACGTAAGGTAGAAATGATGATGCATAGCACCATTTTTTGAATATCATTGGTAGTAGTTTTATCTCGAAATATACACAATATTGAGAACGGACAAGAGAGAAAACCTACTCAATTTTAGCACTTAGATCTTTCTGGCGCGTACCATCTCCTTTTTACCGGGAGGCCCTTTTAAAGTCTCTACTTCCATGCCCAATCCGGCCAGATTTCGTTTAAACTGCCCTTGCGCACAATAAGTCACCAAAAAAACCTCCATTGGCCATCTTATTATAGATACTTTCAAGTGGCTCAATACCCCAAAGTTCGGCTTGCTTGCTGGGAGCAAAAGCATCATAAAACACCAGGTTGAATTTCTCGTCTGTGGTAAAATCTTCCAACTTGCAGGGTTGTTTCAACAAACTAAAATTGGGAGCTAAAATCTGCTTTTCAGACCACTCCGCTTGATGAAGCCTAAGCAAGTCGGCTTTGGTAAGGCTTCCATTCAGTACTTCTGCATAATTTAAGCCACTGTAAATCTCTTCTGGCAGAGGGTAAGGCTCCAAACTGGTTACATGAAAATCATTCTGAGCGTGCTTTAGAGCATAGTCCCAAACCAGCATTACATTTAAACCCGTACCAAAACCAACTTCCAAAATATGGAAAACCTTGAAGCCCGTGGCCAACATACGTTGAATACCTTCCTTAATGAACACATGAAGAGATTCGCTCAAAGCACCATGGGTTGAATGATAGGTTTCTTTGAGTTCGGGGTTATACAAAGAATGAGACCCATCTGAGGTAACTATGAGCTTAACCGAACCACTCATGATTTATAAATCAATACGGTAGCGTAGGCAGCCACCCCTTCTTCCTTCCCCACAAAACCCAGTTTTTCGGTAGTGGTAGCTTTTATGGAAACATCCTCTTCCTCCACTGCCATAACTTCGGCAAGGCAAGCCTTCATGGCCGGGATATGAGGATTAACCTTGGGTCTTTGAAGGCAAATTGTTGAATCGATGTTAGAAATCTCGTAACCCGCCCCTCGAATAAGCTCCATTACGCGCCTAAGCAGAACCTTACTATCAATACCCTTAAACTGTGGGTCAGTGTCTGCAAAATGATATCCAATATCGCGCATATTGGCAGCCCCAAGCAGGGCATCGCATATCACATGAATTAGCACATCGGCATCGGAATGCCCCACAGCGCCATGAGTATGTGGCACTTGAATTCCGCCTAACCAAAACGCTTTGCCTTCTTCTAACCGATGTACATCGTAACCGAACCCTACCCTAATTTTCATTACTTAATTGATTTGATTTGTACCTTAAAACAGAGGCATTCTCTCGCACAAGCAAATGCTCAGCCTGCCTTTGTATATCTTCCGGCCTAACTTTTCGAATCATCTCCCTTTCCTGATTCACCAGATTGGCATCTCCCAACATTTCTGCATAAGCAAGGTTCATGGCTCTATTGAGTAGTTCCAGTTCTGAGAAGACTAAAGTCGACTCTGCTTTGTTTTTAACCTTTTCAACCTCTGCTTTTCCGAGCTCATGTTGTTTAAAATCTTCAATCAGATTCCAAATAGCCTCTTCACCCTCTTCAATGGGGTGTCCCCCATTGAGCTTACCTTCAATGACCAACAATCCCGGATCTACCGATCCGGAAACATGGGCCGATATACTGTTGAATATTCTCTTTTTCTGAAGTAGCTGCTGATATAACCTGGACGATTTACCCCTACCCAACACATCGCTCAAAAGGTCTGTGGCATGATACTGAGGATCGGTTCTGCCGGGCATATGGAAGGTCATATAAAGCGCATCAACCGGAACATTTTCTTCTACTTCGAGCTGCCTGTACTCTGACTGAACAGGCTCGGGGGGAATATTGCGTTTCACCTCAGCTCCTGCAGGTATTGGCCCAAACCATTTTTCGGCCAAACGCTGAACCTCTACCAACGAAACATCTCCGGCCACAACTAAAACAGCATTGTTGGGTAGATAGTAAGTGTAAAAGAACTCTTTCACATCGGCCATGGTGGCCTGCTCTATGTGGGCAATCTCTTTGCCTATGGTAGCCCAACGGTAAGGATGTTCCTTATAAGCCAGCGGACGCAATTTGAGCCAGGCATCTCCATAGGGCTGATTAAGATATCGCTGTTTGAATTCTTCTATAACTACCGACCTTTGCACCTCCAGCACCTTCGGATCGAATGACAAGCTGAGCATACGGTCTGACTCCAGCCAGAAGGCTGTTTCCAGATTAACAGCCGGCAGGGTGATATAATAGTTGGTAATGTCGTTGCTTGTAAAGGCATTATTGTCGCCACCTACACGCTGTAAGGGTTCATCAAACTGAGGCACATGACGAGACCCCCCGAACATTAAATGCTCAAATAAATGTGCAAAACCAGTTTTTTCAGGGTGCTCGTCTCTGGCTCCAACCTTATAAAGTAAATTGAATGCAGCCATAGGTGTGCTATGATCTTCATGAACGATCACCTTCAGCCCGTTGTCCAGAGTAAAACTTTCGAATGGAATCATGTCAGACAGCGAAATTAAAAATAATGCCCCTTAATTTTCGCAATCGGCCCTTTACTTTATTTTTGTTCGCTATATCACCCACCTATGAGATTTAACAAGAGCGGTTACAGCAACGAAGAACTCCTTCATCTATACAAGGAACTTATTACCCCAAGGCTAATAGAAGAGAAAATGCTCATCTTGCTAAGGCAGGGAAAAATCAGCAAATGGTTTTCCGGCATTGGGCAAGAAGCCGTATCAGTAGGTGCTGTTCAAGCCCTGAATCAAGACGAATACATTCTACCAATGCATAGAAACCTGGGGGTATTCACCGGTAGAAACGTTCCCTTCAGCCGACTTTTCGCTCAGTTTCAAGGCAAACTAAGTGGCTTTACCAAGGGTAGAGATCGTTCTTTTCATTTCGGCTCCCGAGAACACCATATTGTGGGAATGATCTCACACCTGGGACCTCAAATGGCACTGGCCGATGGGATAGCCCTTGCCAATCGTCTGAAGGAAGACAAAAAAGCAACACTGGTCTTTACCGGTGACGGAGCCAGTTCGGAGGGCGACTTCCACGAAGCCCTCAATGTGGCAGCCGTATGGGATCTGCCGGTCATTTTTGTAATCGAAAACAATGGCTATGGTCTTTCTACACCAAGCCATGAGCAATTTAAATTCGACAGCTTTCTCTCCAAAGGCCCGGCTTACGGAATTGAAGCTGTACAAGTAGATGGCAACAACATACTGGAGGTTCACAAAACGGTGAGTCAGTGGGCCAAAGAAATTCGCAAAAACCCCAGACCTGTTATTGTTGAGGCACTCACTTTTCGTATGCGCGGCCACGAAGAAGCCAGCGGCACCAAATATGTGCCCAAAGCACTCATGGAACACTGGGCCAAGAAAGATCCGGTGGAAAACTACGAGCAGTACCTTCTTAAAGGAAAAATACTCACTGAAAAGCTTATTGATAATTACAAAGCAGAAATAAAGGCCGAAATTGACAAAGGCCTTGACACAGCCTATGCCGAAAGCCTGCCTGAGTTTAAGGAAGAAACAGAACTTAGCGATATGTTCTTCCCGTATGAAACTCGTGCAAAGGCTCCTGAAAGCAAGACGAAAACAGAAAAGCGTTTTGTAGACGCCATTTCAGATGGACTAAAACAAAGCCTGGAGCGGTTTGAAAACCTGGTGGTTATGGGGCAGGACATTGCCGAATACGGAGGCGTTTTCAAGATTACAGAGGGCTTTATTGATACTTTTGGTAAAGACCGAATTAGAAATACACCGCTATGTGAATCGGCTATAATTGGCACAGGACTGGGGTTGAGCATTAACGGCTACAAGTCGGTAGTAGAAATGCAGTTTGCTGACTTTGTAACCTGCGGATTTAACCAGATAGTGAATAACCTGGCCAAAATCCATTACCGCTGGGGGCAACAGGCCGATGTGGTGGTGAGAATGCCTACGGGGGCCGGAGTTGGGGCGGGTCCCTTCCACTCACAATCGAACGAAGCCTGGTTTTTTC
>CEPH01086847.1_pt1 | contig 24780 bp, 24 predicted proteins | sample 530571 | NCBI WGS metagenome assembly CEPH01 (sample SAMEA2620413, study PRJEB7988) | marine metagenome | biome: marine biome (ENVO:00000447); feature: surface water layer (ENVO:00002042); material: "saline water (ENVO:00002010), including plankton (ENVO:xxxxxxxx)" | depth 5 m | reverse complement strand
CCATCCATGCTGTCGATTACAATACAGAACTTTTCTTTATCTGGATTATTTTTCACTAAGCCTCTCAAGAAATCTATCATGGTATCCATAATGTGACACTCAAGAACCAAACATGTGCCTATAACCCAATCTTCTGCCGAATAGACAAATTTAATCCCTGCCCTATCTTTGATTTGTTTGCTTAGTCTGCCTTCAGCCATTACAAAAAGACCTTTGGAATTTTCTATTGTCTTGAGCATGTTATGCATAACATGCAGAGCTTCATTTGTTTTGCCTCCTTCATTAGCTCCAAGGAATCTGTGTAACCCAGATCCAAAACCACCACCCAAAACGTGATCCAGAATCATGGACCCACTGGAGACTAGATATGGTTCTGCTGTCTCTTGTAAATTGTAGTGATAATCTTTGTTTGATTTAAGGAATGCTTCTGTATATTCTATTGAACCGCTTTTTTTCTTCATCTTATTCATCTAAAAATTCTTTTAATGTTTTTATATTTTTACTCAATATATCTTCTCCAGATTTAACTCGATTGTCAACAAATTTATCCTTTTCTGGAGGTTTGTAATAAAACTCCCTATACTTCCTTAATAAATATTCTTTACCTTCTTTGGTTAAAAAATATTTAATACTATTTTTAAATTGAAAGGGTGGCTTGACCTTTGATAAAAAATCAAGGTCGTTGTTAAAACCCTCAAATATCTTCTTGACAACAGACATTTCCAAGGCGTAGCTACTAGGCTTTTGATTGCCTAGCATTCTTTTTAAGAATGATCTCTTACATTCCGCAAAAGTCGGGGTTTTTTTGATTGCAAAAAGCTCTACTATCCGCTCGTTTTTTTTGGCGGCACTAAAAGTAAAGCCACATGAGCAAGTTTTTTTAGCAGCTCCAACTATGTCTTGGCACTCAGGACACTTCTTTTTACCCTTGGGCATATACAAAATATACACCAATCAGATAGAGCGTCAATCTAAAAAGAAAATCACCCACTTGGTTTATTAAATATTGTAAAATTACATATGTCATTTTTTTTGCGTGTAACTATAAGTAGTGATTAAATTATCTGTATGTTTTTTTATTTTAAATTATTTTTTAATAATTTTTTGTAAGGGTCAACAAAGTTATTCCAACTACATAGGCTTCCAAGTAGAAAGAATTAGAGCAAATTCTTTAACTTTAATAGGTCTTAATACTCCTAGAATACCAAACACCCCTGATACTAGGAAAATATCAGAACTTTTTGGTCTTTATAATAGTTCAAACTTAAATGCCAACGCTAACCATCAAGAGGCAGATATAATTTGGGTTCAAAAAGGTGGACAATGGATTCAAGTTTTTTATAGTGATAGAGATTTAGAGTTCCCCCCAATAACACAAGGGTGGAGAGCGGTAGGTTGGGGCGATACAGATATGTCTGGATTAGTCATCGAAAAAGGATTTTTTATAGAATCAAAACAAAATGTTGACTGGGGTTTAGCTATAGGAGGTTATGTAAACATAACAGATCAAGTTCATGTGGGAGTAGAATCATTTAGTATAGTAAATAGAGGGACACCTATACCCATCACATTTGCAGAGGCAAATATACAAAATTCAAAGGGTTTTAAAAAAGGTAACCAATCAGAGGCAGATTTAATTTGGATTCAGAACGAAGGGGTTTGGGAGGCTTACTATTATGCTGTTGATAGTGAATTCCCTCCTCTAACCGAAGGTTGGAAAAAAATAGGTTCTGGCAATGAGGATTACAATTATCAGCTTATTACTTCTTCCGCTTTTCTTTTAGACACACAAGGCTCTGATAAAGTGATAAGAATACAATCTCCATCTAATTTTCACAGGATATCTAAAGAAACAGATCCTTTGGCTCCGACTAAAGCAGACATACAGCCAAGATTCCAATGGGGTTTTGGTCAGTTAGCCAACAGGTTATATTTTGTTGGTTCTTGGAATGGTAAGATAGGTATAAGATACACCACAGAAATATATGACCCAGCGGGATGGTGGACCTTATCAGTAACAGATGGCAACAATAATGTTTTAAATAATTCAGCGACTATAGGATCTGAATTAACATGGGGAGTTGCGCGAGTAATAAGTGAATATATAAACTGATAAGTATCAGGTCGAGCGATATTTTTTCAAATAAGCGATTATAAATCTAACATATCAATATCATGACGAACCATTTTTTCTACAAGCTGTATAAAACTTGTTTGAGGAGACCAACCAAGTTCTTCTCTAGCTTTCGTTGAATCACCTAAAAGTAAATCAACTTCTGCTGGTCGGTAAAACTGTGGGTCAACCTCCATGAGAAGGTCAGAGCCGTGATAATATTTTGTTTCATCGCCTTCTCCCTCCCATCTGCACATAGATCTATGAAAGCCAGCAAAGTTAAATGCCTCTTCTACAAACTCTCTGATTGTATGAGTTTCATTAGAAGATAAAACATAATCACGAACATTATTCCTGTCTTGATTTAGCATACGCCATATGCCCATTACAAAATCCTCTGCATCACTCCAGTCTCTTCTGGAATCTACATTGCCAAGCCTTAAGGGTTCAAAAGATTTATTGATTACATACTCCTTTGAGATACGAGCGACATTTTTTGTGATTTTCCTAGTCACAAATTCTTCACCTCTTCTAACGCCCTCATGATTAAAAAGCCAACCTTGGACGGCGTATATATCATAGGAGTCTCTGTAAACTTTGACTAAGTGTCTAGCGGCACATTTAGACGCTCCATATGGGCTTCTAGGTCGTAAAGGATGCTCTTCTGATTGAGGTTCTATAATTACATCCCCAAACTCTTCAGAGCTACCTGCGTTGTAATATCGACAATGTGGGGCGTGGCGACGAATTGACTCCAATTGATGTAAAACGGACATACAATTAGTTTGCATGTGATTAAAAGGCATGTCCCAACTACTGCCAACAAAGGAGTTGGCTGCAAAATTAATAAAATAATCAGGCTTATGTTCTAAAATTACTTTTTCTGTATTTTGAGGATCTGTTACATCTAAATCAATAAGAAAAAATCTAGAGTTATCTAAAAGGTGTTCTATGTTTTGATGATTTTTTACACTTAATCTTCTAACTCCTCCAATTATTGTATGATCAGTATTTTCTAAAAGATAGTCTGCCATATGGCTACCATCTTGACCAGTTACTCCTGTGATTATAACTTTTTTCATTTAGATATTATTTAATTGAGAAACTAATTTATCAACATTACTTTTACTTAATTTATTAAAAAGGCCAACATATAACCCATGTTCATGTAAATAAACTGAGTTAGGATAATCTTTTAAGGCATTTTTGTTTTTAAAAAATTCCTGATAACATGTTTGATAACCTAAATATCCTGAGATAATAGGGCGATGTTCAATCCCTAAATTTTTACATATTTGAAGTGCTTTTTCTTTATTTGTTTTTTTACAAATTATAGGTAAACAAAATGGGATATGTTCAGCGTGAACTGACTCTTGTGGTAAATAAAATTTGTTAAGGTCTAATTTGTCTTTAAAAAAGCTATACAATTTTTTTCTTTTTTCTGAATACTTGTATATTCTTTTAAAGTCCAACATTCCAACAAAAGCATTCAAGTCTGTGTTTCTAAAATTGTTTCCTAAACTATAAAAATCAAACAAAGAATCAACTTTATCATTTTCATATAAAGTTGTATCTATACCATAAGCACTTAAGCTTCTAACCATACCGTGGTTTCTATTAATAATATAATATTCATACTCTTGTTTTGAGTTTGTGAAAATAAAACCACCTTCAATAGATTGAATTTGATGACCAAAATATGTGGATGTTGTAGAAGTGAAAAATGAAGAAACATTTTGGTCTTTAAATTTACCAAAAGTATTTTCGCAATTATCAAAATTTATATTGACATCATATTCTTTATTTACTTTTTTGTAAAAATCCATATCTGGAGTAAATCCAATAAGAGATGTCGGAAAAATACAAGCTATTTTAGCTTTGTTATTGATAACAAAACTTTCAAGTTTATCTTTATTTATAGAAAAATCTGTTAAATTTACATCTATAAATTCAGGTTTAAATCCAGCTTTAATCCAAGGAGAACATGATGTTTGCCAAGTTGTAGAGGGTAATACTACGATATTTTTATCTGCACAAATTCTTTTTTGATAATCTGCCAATAACGTATTGGCAGTAGAGCCACTAGAAACGTAAACAGCAAAATTACAACCAACATACTCTGCTATTTTTTCTTCAAATTCTTTAACTTTGCACCCTTGAGTCCATCTATTCGATGGGTTCAAAATAAAACTAGCTATTTTTAATCTATCTAAAAAAGAAAAATTATTTACATTTAAAGGCCATTTCATAGATCGTCTATTTTTTCTAAAATTTTTTCTTTTTTTATATTATCGCAACCATCTTTGGCAAATAAATTTATAGCTTGTCTACTGACTGGAGCTAAAGCTAAAAAATTTCTATGATGATTGGTTTGCCAATTAGTTAAAAGATTTATTTGAGGTATTTTATTGTATGCTCCTAAAACCCACATTGATCCAGAGTCAGTCCCTATAGCAAATCCACAACACAAAGAAAGTTGCACTTGTTTAAAAAAAGAAAGATTTGTAAATCTTTTATAACGCTTGCTGTCACTAAGATTAGGCTCATTATCCATTCCAAAATGAAATACGTTATATCCCTTATGTGTTAAAGTTTTTATTAATGAACCCCACCAATCTTTGCTTGGACTTCTTTCTACTCCAGCCATTTGAGTTGCTCCGTATCCAGCAAAAGGCCAAATACATATGTTTTTAGAATCATATTTTTCTGGGCTTTCCCAATATTGATAAAGTTTAGGATATTTATCTAAAACTTCATTTGGGTTTATTCCTCCCATATATAAAGTTTCATCTACACAATTTCTATAATTATACCAATCTTGTTCTAATATGAAGGGATGTTCAGGAACTGGATTTATAAAAATATGACAATGTTGTTTAATTATTTGATAGTCATTGTTGCCTAAATCTTCTCTGTTATCGCTTATCTTTATTTTAGTTATTCTCTCGTCTTTTAAGTATAATTCTTTTGCCTGTTGACATTTTTTAGCAATAGAAAAAATTAAATTGTATTTTCCATATTTTTCATCAAAATAATTTAACATCGGGAGAGCCATAATTGTATCCCCTATTAAGCTCATTCTAATCCCAAAAATTGTAGGATTGTCTTTAAAAGGTCTAATGATTAAAGAATTCATGAATATCCTATTTTATTTTCAGTTTGTTCCAATTTAAAGAATTTTTTTTGAAGCTTGCTTTTGCATAAAAATCTTTCATAGTTTAACTCATCTACGTAGCTAGCTTTAACTTTATCTTTTTTTGCTTTGTCAACAGCGTCAAATGTTTCTTTATTTATATTTAGTAAATCTTCATACTCTTTAGAACTCAAAATTTCTGAATGTAGTTTTGATCCTACTTGCATTTTTATAATATAAGAACAATCCATAAAGTTAGATATTGTCTCTTCAGAATCTTTTTTAAAAGCTTTTACTTTTAATATTGACAAGTAATCATATGCATATGATTCATCTACAATTAGGGAAATCATTTATTTTTTTTATAAAGGTTTATAATGTTTTGAGCTATAGAGAATTTAGAAAACTTCTGTTGAACCCAAGGAGTCCACTCATCAATAATAACACTTTGGTAATGAGTAAAGTGATTAACGAGAGAGTTGTAGGTAAATGTTACTGATTCTACTGTTGGCTCTGCTACACAAAAATCTGGACAAAGAGAAGAATTTGGATTGTCTTTGCAAACGAGAGGCACTGCTCCTGCTGCCATCGCTTCTAGGGCAGGTAATCCTAATCCTTCAAACTTAGATGGAAGAGCAACTATTTTAGCAGAATTGTAGAGTTGGTTTAGTGATACATCGCTTACTAATCCTAAATAATTGCCACTAGTAGATCCTCCTGTTGGTCCTACTACACATTTTTCTATATTTTGCAGTAAATCAAATCTTTTATTAGGATCACTGAACCTGCCAACATATAAGCAGTTAATTTTTCTTTCCATGCTTGAGTCGAAAAAAACGTCTTTTATTGGGTTCCATATAACTGGAGCACCTATTCCTATGTCTCTTAATTGCTCTTTAACTGGCTCACTAATACAGGTAACAATATTAGCCTGAGATAACTCTTCTTTTAAGCGTTCTATTGGAAAGTCGGGTATGTGAGGGGGTATATCTAAAACATTGAAGATTTTAAATCCACTGTTAGATAAAGCGGAGTCTTTGTGTTCTGAATCTACACTGCTATAGTCAAAATTGTTTGCGTAAACGAAGTCATAATCGTCTCCTGTTACAATTTTATGTCCAATACCTTTGAAGCCCTCTGCGATGCGAGGAATTTGGCACCAGTATTCTTTGGCTCCATATAGTTTTACTTTGAGCATATTACTTTAGGAATGGGTATGTTATGTTTTTTATGAAAATCTAAATCAAATTCTAAAGATTCTTTTTCGCTATTCCATCTGTATCCACAATGACCAAAATGCTTATGTTGATATTCGACTTTCCTTTTCCCTATCTTGTCATTCAGCCAAGTAAAATGTTTTATTATCGCTACAGACTCTGGTATGACCGTTAAACTCTCCACATCGTCATATTTTATATACTTATTATCAAATATGTAACAAATGTCATTATCCCAATAAAATTTATCTAACTCAATAAAGTTTTCTAGTTCTGGGATAACTATTTTTGTTTTAAATATTCTTGGAGGACAAAAAGGTTCCTCTAAGTAGTGATCAGTGTCGAATACATAATTTCTTAAACTTATTTTAAATAAGCTTTTGCTAGAACTTTCCACATACTTTTTTATTTCTTCAATATCTCGTTTAGTATAAAACTCATCAGAGTCAACTAGCCATATGTAATCTAAATTATATTTTTTTAAATTATCTAGAGCTAAATTTCTAGCGTCCGCTTCTGATATAAATTTAGGAGAGTCTACTAAATATTTAAGTTCACCAGAACTAACTAATTCTCTTAGTATATCAGTAGTGCCATCCTCAAATGAGTCTATATTCTTATACTCTGCAAAGGGGACTGATACAGCAGAAACAACGCAGTTTTGATCCTGTAAGAATGGTCTTATTGAATCAAGGGTATAATCTTCTGTATTATACCCACAATATATTATTCCATATTTTTTCATACAGTGGGCCAAAGTGGTTGTGTTAATTTGTGTGGTTTTTTTCTAGGATCTCCAGATTCTATCTTTTCACATACAAAATTTTCTTTTTTAACACCTGTTTTTCTGAAATCCCAAATCTCTCCCCAAAAATTTTTATTTATTTTATTTTTTGCTTCTAAGTCAAGATACCCTAGATGAATAATCTTTATTCCATTTTGAGTCATAGGTAGTTTGCCAATACATGGTATTAAGTTAGAGTTTTTATCTATAAGTTCACAGGTGTCACTTTTTTCTGGATCGAAACTACCGTTATTTTTGATGGCAAATCCTACCGAGCCTCTAAATGATCCTTGTTTTTTATGTAAATACCACTTATATCCTATGTTCACATAACTATCTAAATCTTCATAAAGATCAACTGTAGGTATCATTATGCAGCAAGGAAAGTCATGTCTATCTACTTCCTCTATAAGTTCAACCAGTTGAGTTTTGTTGCCAGATATTCTTTCATCAAAATCAAGTTGTATGACAACTTCATTACTGCAATTTTGAAGAGAGTTATTTTTCAAAATCCCATCCCAATAAATGTCTTTTTCTGGATCAATATCCATAGAAAAAACTTTTGTATTTTCATGGAATCTACCAGATAGAATATTTCTTTTTAACTCATCCTCTTGTTTATTTAAAGTTGTAATAACCACCTCATCAACATAACAAAACCAGTTTGCCAAAGCTTCTTCGATAGAAAAACTAAAATTATCTAAGTTAAAAATAGTAGTATAAAGAGAGATCATTAGAATTTTATTTTTTTAAAGCAGCTGAAGTCATGTTTGTCTACAATTCCAATTTTTTGACCCAATATTTTGTATCTATACCAATCATTTAAAAATTTATCAAAGTTTATACAGTCTCTTATAGTGCGTGTTAATTTACTTCTAAAACATTTTTCTAGAGATTTTAAATCATAGGGATAAAATCCCAATCTAGATACTTCATTAAAAAGAGTCTCTCTATTTTCATATCTTTTACGTATTAAATTTTGATTGTTTTCAAATCCAAGAACTAAATGATTTGTGTTGGGGTATACATAATACTTCATATTATGCTCAACAAAATGATACGGGTTTAGTCTTTTTTCACCTCTAACATTTTTTTGATATTCTTTTTCCCAAAAATGTTGATTAGATAGTTCCAGAGTCTTAGAACAACCAATTATGCCCTCATGTGGATTATTTACAAAGGCTGTCTGCTCTTTTAGTTTAAACAAAAACCTTTTATTGTAAAGGTATGCTCCGTCTACATCTAAATCATTTAAGTCTGCACACAGTTTTTTTAAATTTTTAGTGAAAGTAGGGGAAAGTCGTTCAAGTGTATCTATCGTTAAAAACCAATCTCCAAATTTCATAGGGCCTTGATATAGACTATGATTTCTACTAAAGTCTAATCTACTACACCATTTAGTATAAATTATTTCACCCTCCCCCTTGACTGACTCTAAATAACATGACCCTTCATCCTTTGGATAATGAAAGGTCCAAACCAAACCATCAAAATCATCTTTGATTGGTTCTATCAATTCTTTAAGGTCTTGTTCATGACCCTCTGTGGTGACCCCTATTAGCCAGAGCTTCATCCTATATGATACGAATAAATTTTATTTGGATTAAAAAAAGAAAATGGAGTATCTGAATTTGTCAATGTTTTTAAAAGATCTCCTGACATCAATTCGCAATGATAAGATCCAAGTCTATCTAAATAATTTTGACCAGCTTTCCAAGCAGCAAAAATTTCACTAGTTCTACTTATGTTAGGTTGAAATGTAAATGTAGGGCCATACTCAGTATAGTTGATGGCTTGAGTAAATATATTTTCACTCTCTTTGTTAAATTCTCCCTCTGGATCGCAAAATTTTTCCGCACCATTAAATCTAACGCAGAGTTGATCTGGATTATTATCCAAAAACTTTATAGACTCTCTAATAGCAGACTCCAAGGATGTCTCACCCCAATCCCATCGCTCATCATTAGTTTTAAAAAGCCAATCATCTTCCAGCCACAGAGAATATTTTTGTTTTCTAATTTCTAAGTCCGAATATGCTGTATAAATATCTTTAAAATACCCTGCGGAGTGAGACAGGTGATTTTCAGAATGGTGGACTATATCTTCTTTTGATTCTATAACCCTAATATTATGATGTGAACAAAAGGATTTTATTTCATCTGTTATGTGCTCCTCCCCATCTCTTGATTTAAGGTGAAGAAGTTTGTTGGAGAAAATTGACAGGTCTATCTTACTATTAAGGTTATTAATGCAATCTTGATAAGTGTGTCTACCACTATGACCCATAGTGGTGCTAAAAACAATAAGATTTAAGGGAAGTGTAGACATAGAAACCTCTGGGTCTAGGGGCGACCCAGAGGTTCACTATGACCTCAAGGAAATAAATCCTCGACCTGCCATATTGTAAGATAGAGACCTTATTATGTCAACTATTCTTCAATAATCTCTTCGCTGATTTTGCCTAATATGTAGGCTAGGGTTTCATCAGTATTTGTGTCAGGACTTATATCCTCCTTTATTATCGTGTCTAGGTCAGTCATAGTATGACTATCTACACACAAATTTTACAAACGGGAATTAAGATTCACAGGAAGAGCAGTTCAAAATAGATCTAGCCAACTCTTGACTGGGGTTAGCGCTTCTTTGATAGTAGAAACTTTTTAGTCCCTGCTCCCAGCCAAATATTAGTAATTCGCTAACTTGTTTTGCTGGACATTTAGGAGAAATCATTACGTTTAGACTCTGACCCTGATCAATGTATTTTTGCCTTTGAGCAGCCTGTATCACAATCTCTTTTTGAGATATCTCTCCAAAAGTCTTAAATACGTCTTTCTCTTGATCGGAAAGAAAATCTAGGTGTTGAACAGAGCCTCCTTTAACTAGGATGGATTTCCAAGTAGTGGCATTGTTTTTACCCTTCTGTTCTAAAAGATCCTCTAGATAAGGATTTTTATATGTAAATTTACCTTTAGCTAGATCTTTAGTAAAATAATTACTATTCAAGGGTTCAATAGAAGGAGAAACTTGGCCCAAAATAAAAGAGCTAGAAGTAGTGGGAGCTATAGCCATTGTAGTCATATTCCTTCTGCCATATCCCCTAAGATACTCTGGCTCTCCAAACTCTTCTGCTAGTTTATGTGTGGCTCTATCGCATCTCTCTCTAATAATATTATGAACTTCTGCATTTAAAAACTGGGCCTCTAATCCTTCAAATGGAATCATTTTGGATTGTAAGAGTGAGTGCCAGCCAAGAACACCAACTCCGATAGCTCTTTGTCTTTTAGCAAAATTATGGCAAGACTTCATGAACGGTATGTTCTCTGTCTTATAGATATACTCTTCCATAACAGCATCTAAAAACTGAACTAAAGTCTCAACAGCATCAGTTTCTTTTATTTCATCCCATCTAAGCAAATTTAGGGAAGAAAGACAGCAGACAAAGGACTCATCCTCTGAAGAGTGCAATGATATTTCACTGCAAAGATTAGAGGCATGGATTTTGAGTCCCTTGTCTTTATATGCCTGTGGAGCATTGTTGTTGGCGTTGTCTGTAAAAAATATATACGGGTATCCTGTTTCAAATCTCTTTTTTATGATGTTTGCCCAAACTTTACGCTTGTCTTTATCTCCATCGACCATCGACTGCATCCATTTGTCATCAATGCAAACAGCAAATGACATTTGTTGAATTGCATTGCCTTCGCTCCTAATCATTAGGAACTCATCAATATCAGGATGATCGACAGGGAGATATGCGGCAAAAGATCCTCTTCTTACATGACCTTGAGATACTATTGAAGCAACTTTATCGAAAAGCTCCATGAAGTAAACTGCTCCAGCAGAAGTCCCTCCAACACTAATAGATTTTCCTCTAGCCCTGAGATCACCAAAATAACCAGAAGTTCCAGAACCGTGCTTGGTCTGCATGCCAACTTCAGCCTGTTTTCTTAAAATAGAGTCCATCTTGTCGTTGATGAAAACCCCATTGCAGGATATTGGAAGACCTCTATCTCTTCCAAAATTAGACCAAACAGGACTAGCTAGGGAGTAGAACCCACGCTTCATGTAGTCCTCAAATTTATCTGCAAAGCCTCCCTGTCTGAGATATTTCTCAGCAGCCTCTGCTATGCTCCTAATCCTCTTTTTAGCTGTTTCTCCTTTTCTAAGGTATCCTCTTTCAAGAAATTGTTTTGAATCGTCGTTTAGCCAATAATAATCTTTCATTAGAATAGATCGTCTGCGTCAAATGTTTGCGAGTTTTTCGCGTATTCTACGGGTCGAGTATGGAAAAAGTCTGTAGCATTATTGCCAAGCAATTCTTCCTCAAACCAGATTGTATTGACCAAGATTTTTTTGTCAACATCAAATGCAGGTCTAAATCCAATTTGTTCTAATGACTCATTGATTCTGTTCTTAATAAATTCTTTTAAAATAGGCGCACTTATACCTTTTTCATTGTATCCATTAACCATCCAGTCAACAATTTGCGACTCCGCTTTAAATGCAGCATGAGACTCCTTGATTATCCTCTCCTCTAATTCCTCGTTAAAAAGCTCTGGATGCTCATTTCTAATAGTATTGATAATCTTAATGCCAGCCAAAGCATGAATATTTTCCTCATTCCTAGTATATTTAACCTGCTGACCAGTATCTTTTAGCACGTTTCTATATCTATTGAACCAGTTGATTACATAAAACTGGCTAAATAAAGACACATTCTCTACAAAAAGAGTAAATAAAATTAAAGAGTAAACATACTGCTGCTTTGAGTCCTTGTAGAACTTATGGTTATACTTTCTTAAATAGTTAACCCGTCCCTCAATAAAATCTAGTTTAAGATTCCGCTCAAATACATCTTCCAAGCCTAAAACTTTCAGAAGTCTCTCATAAGCATTATTGTGAATGACCTCCACATTAGCCATTACAAACCCAAGGTCTGTCAGGCTCGGATGGGGTAAGTTGTCCCCCAATTTACTCCAGAATTTTTTAACAGCAACCTCAATCTGCCCAATGGCAGATAGCGTCCTGATAATCATTTCTCTCTCCGTGTCATTTAGCTCAACAGCAAAATCTTGCACATCGCTGGTAAAACTAAATTCCTTATCTGTCCAAAACCCATTATGCATAGCCTCAATAAACTCCTGCGCCCAAGGGTAGTGATCAGGCTTCCTAGATACTTGTTCTTCAAAAATCATTTCGTAAAGTTACACATGTTAGATTGGGCGAAGAACTGGGTCAATGTCTTTTTCTGAAAAAATGTCGAAGACATTAAATTAATATAACGTATCCTTAACGTATGTAATATTTATTTAATAACGTATCCAATACGTTCGTATCCCATACGTTCTAAAGAGTAGGGTAAATCCATTTTTTTAGGTGTCAAGAAAAAAATTTCACTTGATATTTTAATATTTAATTGTATATTAATAAAAGCTAGTTGATCGAAGACCTTACAGATTCAGCCCTAACAGAGATGATTAGGTCAGAAAATAACGAAAAAGCTCTAAATGAGCTTATTTCTAGGCATTCTGGCATATATGTGGACATGATAAAGAGATTTGGCTCAAACTGCCTAACTCAGAATCAAATCCAAGACATAATGAGGGATAAAGATTACACTATCTACAAGGCTGCTTTAGAATATGACGAAAATAAAGCTAAGTTTTCTACTCATTTAGCCAATAAGACAAAGTATATGTGTTTAACACAGAAGACTAAAAACAAGAATAGTAAAGTCTTCAATAACTTTGAAGAAATTAAATTTTGTCAAAAAGACAAATCAGCAACTCCAGATGAGTCTTGCAGAATAAATGATTCTTTCTCTAGGATTCTTAATCTTATTGATAAGCACAAGGATCAGAGGTTAAAAGTAATATTCCATGAACGGTATTTTTGTGGAGAACGGGGCAAATTAAAACCTTGGAAAGATGTAGCTAAAAAAATAAATCTTTCGGCTCAAGGATGCATCAACATACATGATAAAGCTATAAAAGAATTCAATTACAAGATTGAAAATGAAAAAATTAAATTTTGATGGACCAATAAATTCTCTGAGCTTGGGAAATGTAAGTATAAATTTTCTAAGAGAAATTCAAAAAAGAGATTTAGAAGTATCTTTATACCCCGTAGGAGACCAAGGTAACTTTGATGCATATGATAAGGTTGGTGAAGAATTCAAGCAGTGGATTTCTAATATCGCTACAAACAGATTAAAAAAACTTCACACATCTTCAAAATCACTAAAGGTTTGGCACATCAATGGATCAGAAAGAGTTTTGCCAAATCAATATTTATACACTTTTTATGAAACAGATTCTCCCACAGAAGAGGAGGTGAATATTGTTAATCTTCAGAAGCACACATTCTTTTCTTGCTCTGAAGCAGCTGAGATTTTTAAGGGTAAAGGATGCGATAATGTATCATATGTTCCTTTGGGATTTGATGGGGATTTTCATGTTACAGACAAGAAGTATCTAGAAGATACTATACATTTTGGTCTAGTTGGTAAATTTGAAAGAAGAAAAAATACACAAGCTATCATTCAACTCTGGACAGATAAATTTGGGAATAACCCTAAGTATCAACTTTCTTGTTTAGTTCATAATCCGTTTCTTAATGAAGATCAGATGAATCAAGCAATACAATCTTCTCTTAGAGGTCAAAATTGGTCAAATGTTAATTTCTTGCCTCATTTGAAGACTAATTCTGAAATGAATGACTTCATAAACTCCATAGATATTGATCTTTCTGGCCTTTCTAATGGAGAGGGATGGAATCTACCCTCTTTTAACGCTACAGCTTTAGGAAAATGGTCAATAGTCAGTAACTGTTCTGCCCATAAAGATTGGGCCACAGAAGAAAATTCTATCCTTGTTGACCCAGTAGGTAAGCAACCATGTTATGATAATTTCTTTTTCAAAGAGGGTAATACATTTAATCAGGGACAGTATTATAAATTGAATGGAGATTCTATACTAGAATCCTTTGATAAAGCTATTGATAAAGTGGGTCAAATCAACACAGAAGGGACAAAACTTCGTGACAGTTTTACATACTCAAAGACTATTGATGCTATTCTTTCACACATGTATAGCGATTCTTGATTGGTATAAAAATTGATAAGAGATTATTATGTATTACAAACTTAATAAAAAATTTATGGATTACTTTGACCAATTTGAAACTACTAAACATGCTAAAATAAAAGATAGCGGTGATGTCTATATTGGTGAATTTGAACTAGCTGGCTTCTCAAAAGATGACATCGAAATTGTTGCTACTGATGATGACCTTCAAATTCATGCAAAGAATGATAAAAGAGAAAAAAAATTCAATTTAACACTGTATAGTGCAGTATCTATCTCAGACATCTCTTCTGAGACTAAAGATGGATTACTAACAGTTACCATGCCTAAAAAATGTGTTAGTGAACAAGTAAAAATTAAAGTAAAATAATGCCAATTTACGTCTACAAACACCCAACTGAGGAGAGATATGAGGAGATCATTCAGACTATGAGTGAGCCTCATGTCTTCTCCAAAGACGGTGTAGAGTGGAAAAGAGTATTTTTACCAACTCGTTGTTCAATATCAGCAAATGCTGACCCATTTAATTCAAACTCTTTTGTGGAGAAAACTGCAAACATGAAAGGCACGTTTGGGGATATGATGGATTACTCAAAAGAACTTAGCGAAAAGAGAGCTGAGAAATCTGGTGGAGAAGACCCAATCAAAAGGCAGCATTTCAATAGATACGAAAAAGAAGTAGGCAAGAAGCATATCGCTGATAAAAAAACTTCTTATGAAAATAAATCAGTAAAAATTGATTTTGATTAAATTGCTGTTCCTGAAATAGCTACGCCAGCCCAACTACCTCCAACAAAAACACAAAGGGTTGACCCAGATATTGCTAATGCTCCAGTTGCTAGGGCGGTAGATGGCCCAGCCCCCATATTTCGCCCCTCCCATTTTGGCAGTTGGAAACCAGTGGCAAATCTTTGAACTCCAGTTATGGTTCTGCCGCCATTTAGTAGATCTTCATTTACTATAGTAGAACCACTTAAAGTAGCATCACTTAACACATCAAGTTTTCCGCTAAATATCCCAGATGAATCGAAACTCGCGGCTCCTTCAAAGTAATTATCTCCTGCTTCGAAAAAGTGCCCATTCGCAAATTGAACAGTAAGGGTATTTTGATCATTTACAGTTAAGGTGGTGGCTGCGCTGTCTTTTATTACAGCAGATCCAGTTGCCACCTTGCCAAATGTAACGCTATTACCAGCGACTATCGTATTGTTTTGACTCCCAGTTTGAAAGATTGTTGATTTTGTATTTATAGCAACATTATTTATCCCACTGATATTTGAACCCTGCGTCAGTAGTGCAATATTATTGAAATTATTGACATCTTGCCCCATTTCAGTAGAACCACCTAAAAATAAAAGGTTACCGCTGTCTGGATCAAATACATTAGAACCAGTATGCCCTAGTCCAAAAACCCTTTTGCCATTTGTAAGAACTTGCCCAGTAAAAGCAAAGTTTCCTGTTAAATTTTTAGATAAATTCATCTGAACACCAGTGTCAGTCTGGGTTATATTCAGATCTCCAGAATCACTAAAAAAAGTGGCTAATTGGATCTGTTCAGGTTGAATTTTGTTAAACGGCATGATACAATAGATTATCTTTTATAAATTACACGAATTCAATGAAATTTACTCTTTATAAGCCAAACTCTAAAAATACAGGAGCTGCTTTCAGTTTTGATCTAGCCAAAGACAAAAAAGGAAATGCAGTCATGTATGTATCTATGATTCAACAGCATAGCTGGAATGATAAGACGAAAAGTGGCTCTTTTAAAGAAAACGCTAAGAATCCTGAAAAATCTGGCACAATCAAACTATCAGCAAATGAGGCTGGAGAAGTCCTTTCTTCATTTAAGACTAGAATCCCTTTTGTCGCTTTTCACAGAAGAAACGATGATACAACCATAATTAAATTCACTCCTTGGGATAAGAAAAGAAAGATCATGGGCAAGGATGGAGATACTTGGCACGAAACTCCTGCATTTGGAGTTAGCGTCACACGCAATTCTTCTATGACCTTTAAGCTTCCTTTGGAAGCTGGAGAAACAGAGGTCTTATCAGAATTACTAAAAAAATATATTTTGGAATCCTTTACTGTGGTAGACGCATATAAACCTCAAGCACCCAAAGAAGAAACTCAAGAAGACACATTAGATACTGAAGATTCAGATGTCCCATTCTAAAAAACTAAAGGTATTGTTCCATTCTAACCATAGTCGATTGGTTACTGGATTTGGAAAAAATACTAGAAACATTATGATGGGTCTTCACAATGACCCAGATATAGAAGTTATTGAAGCAGCTAATGGAGCTAAGTTTGGGGCAGACCTTTTGACACCTTGGAAATCTTATGGAACTCATCCTAGTGATGTAGCCACCCTTCAAGCCATACAGGGAGATGGCCCAAAAGAAAGAATGGCTCAGTATGGATTCTATACGATAGATAAAATCATAGAAGAATCTAAACCCGATATATATCTTGGAGTTGAAGATATATGGGCTTTCACAGAATATCAAAATAAACCTTGGTGGAATAAAATAAATAAAGTTCTCTGGACTACATTGGATAGCTTGCCAATCTTAGATCAGGCTCTTCAAATGGAACCCCTTGCTGATAAAATGCTTGTGTGGGCCTCTTTTGCTGAAAAAGAGATGAAGAGACTAGGACACAAAAATGTAGAAACAATTCACGGTGCAATTGACTATACTAATTTCAAGCCCCTTGACAATAGATCTGAAATAAGAAAAAAGTTTGGCATAGATGATTCTTATGTAATTGGATTCGTTTTTAAAAATCAATTACGGAAATCTGTTCCTAATTTGCTACAAGGTTTTAAAATATTTAAAGAAAAAAACCCAGACATAAAAGCAAAGCTACTCCTGCACACTGATTGGGGCGAAATAGGACAAGGGTGGGATATTCCTAGATATATCAATGAAATGGGAATTGATCCCGAAGATGTATTATCTACTTATGTTTGCCACGCTTGTGATTTTTACTTTGTATCTCATTACCAAGGAGAAGAAAAAAATTGTCCTAGATGTAAAGCCGAGAAAACATTCAAAACAAAAAACAGTAACAAGGGTATTGGTGAAGTCGAGTTAAATGAGCTTTACAATTGCATGGACGTATACTGCCATCCTTTTACCAGTGGTGGTCAAGAGCTTCCTATCCAAGAGGCTAAATCTGCTGGGTTGATTACATTGGTAACAGAGTATTCCTGTGGAACAGATTCCTGCTATGAAAAACAAGGAGGTATTCCTTTAAAATGGAACGAGTATAGAGAACCTTCCACTCAATTTATTAAGGCATCCACATGCCCAAAAGATATAGCACAAAAACTTGAAAAAGTTTACAGGATGGATGACATAGAAAAACTTTCTATAATTTCATCTGGAATGAAATATGTGAAACAGTCTTATTCAATTAGCAGCATTTGTAAAAAACTTAAAGAGGTCTTTTTCAGTTTAGATAAACCAGAACCCAAAGAAAAAGAAGAAGATAAAAACACACAGAATCTAATTAGTCTAGAGGATGTTTTAGATAATGAAGGGGCTACAAATAGAATAGCAGTAGTGTTGCCACAATCTGCTGGAGATATTCTTATATTAAATTCTTTAATGGAAAACTTGAAATCATTATATCCAGAAAAAAATATCTATATCTTTACTAAGCCAGAATACTATCAAATGATTGAGGATAATCCTGCAATACACAAACTGCTTCCATATAATCCTCAAGTAGAAAATCTTTTATTCCTAGAGGGTAGGGGTGATCACGAAGGATATTTTGAAATGGCCTTCCTACCTAACATTGGAACACAAAGACATTTGAATTATCTTCACAACGGAAAAGATAAAACACAATTTCAATTAAGATGAGTCACCTAGCAGAAGAATACGCAAAATCATGTGGTGTCAAAATAGGAAAGCCTGTTTTAAAACCTCACTACTTCCCAATTATGTATGACAAATACATAACTATTCATAATGACAAAAAAGTTCAATCTAAAGAATATGACATGTGGCCCGATGTTATAGAGTTACTTAAATCTAAATTAAATGACATAAAGATTATACAGATTGGATCGCACGGAGAAGAAAGAATACAAGGCGTTGATGATCATGTTCCAACAAACTCGTTAAAACAATGCTCTTACATCATAAAGAATTCTTTAGGTCATGTAGGAATTGATAGCGTTCCTGTTCATATAGCATCTGCACTAGATAAACCCGTTGTTGGCATATATGCTCATACTTATGCTAATACTTGTAATCCATTGTGGAACAAAAATTCTAAATTTATAACCATTGAATCTGATCGGGGTGGCAGGAAACCCTCCTTTTCATTGGAGGAGCACCCCAAAACAATTAATTTTATTAAACCAGAAACTATAGCTCAATCTGTTCTAGATGTTCTCGGCATAGATAAAAACATAAATCACAAAACTGTTTATATTGGAGAAAAATACATGAGCAATTTTGTAGAGGTAATACCTACAATTCAAACAAACGTGACAGCTTCTTTGATAGATGTTAGAATGGATTATGCTCACAACGAACAAGTCCTAGCCAACATTCTACAGAGAAATAAAGTCGAGGTTACTACCAAAAAACCTATAAGTGAAAATCTCGTAAGGTCTGGTAGAATTAAAAAAATTGTTTATCAGGCAGATTCTTTTAATCAAGATTTCTTAAAATTATTGAAGTCTTCTGCCATTCCTCATGTTATTACCTGCACATCCTCTAAAAATCTTGCAGATGAAAGATCTAAAAATTTTGATACTTTGATAAATTATCTTGATCTAAGCGATCTAATAAAGACTAACAAAAATAAGATTGATCACAAAAATCCAAATTCTCTTAAAATAAAAAGCAATAAAAAAGTTGTTTGTGGAGACAAGATTTACGACAGTTTTTTTGATCTGAATGATCGTAAAAATTTAGATCATTTTTTCATTGACCTAGATTTCTTCAGAGTTTACTCTGATTGAGATGAGTAAGAAAAAGATCTACGGACCAGATATCTACAAGCGTAATGAGCACGGATTGCTTGAGAATGTAGATTACGAATTTAATGAAGATGGCTCTGTAAACTGGAGAGCTATGATCAAGGAGGAGTTCTTGTATCCAAACAAAGATTGGTTTACCTCAAGAAAAAAAGACGTTCCTAATTCTGTAGAGGGTCTTTCCGATAAGCAGCTTCTAATCATGCTTGGAGGCATCAAAGAGCTGGCTAAAATGAGAGGATACTCCACAGTGGCTTTTGATGTGACTCAGCCTTCAGATGGATATGTATGTGCTAGATGCACAATAAACTGGGACAAGAATTATGAGACACAAGATGAAGTGGCATACCAAGACTATGCTAATGCCACTCTTGCAAATACAGATAACTTCTGTGCTAAATTCCTAGAAACAATAGCTTGTAACCGAGCTTTTGTGCGTTGTGTTCGTAATTATCTTAATATCCATATTGTGGGCGCAGATGAGATTGACAAGTCAAAAGGAGCTAATAATTCAAACACCGTAGAATATGATTCCTCTAGTGATGCAGTAATGCTCCCTCTGACCCCTTCAGGGGCGCTACAGAAGGCTTTAGGAGATAAGTTGGGTGACAGCTCATTTGATAGCTTCAAGACGTTTCTGAGGCAACTGTGGAAGGACGATGCCTACAGGAATGAAGACGCAAAGGATTGGTCTTCTTATGAGGATCTACCCGCAAAAGAATGTAGGAAAATAATTTCAATAATAAAGAAATTATAATCCAAGAAGATTTCTTTGAGAAGAAGTAAAACTTCTTGGCATGGTAGATTTTGGAGTCAAAGCCTCCTGACCCTCTGTCACTAAGAACTGCTGATCTGGTGGTATCAGTTTAATGGTTGATTCATTTATTGTTGTTTGAATCCCATTTGAACCTACAGATATTGATATTGAATTCATAGTAGGCTCAAAATTAGGAATATGTAATCCATAAAGCGTCCTACTAGAAGAGCTTGGTTTATCGAAAGTGTTTCTATAAACACCTCTAACCTCTCTTAACAATTTCATTTCTGGAGTTGACCCAGATAGTGAAGATAGTGTTAATTTGTTTAGATTACTATAATTAGGAGACTCATAAGAATTAAACTTAAGATCAAACCTATCAAACAAATCTGATATTTTCTGATCATTTTCACTTGATGCTGCTATATCGTCATCTTCTTGCTCTTCTCCTTCTTCGTTGTCTTTATTAACCCTAGTCTTACTTCTTACATAAGTTGCTTTTAAAAACTTTTTCTTCCTAGTTGACTGTCTATAGTTAACACTTGATTTTTTGATTATTTTTCTAACATTTTTAATTAATGACAAACCAAGAGGATTAAAATCTCGTTGTATAAACTCACCATCACCAACATTAGTTGGACCCCCTATATATCTTTTTCCTCTTTTATTTGGAAACTCTACTATTTCAATGTAATCAGTAAACAGGTCATAATCAACAGGTTCTCCTCCGACTACATTATCTGCACCATCAAGTTTTTTAGGTTCTCTTTCTAGTTTCTTTATAGCTCTAAATCCTATAAAATGAAAATCGTGAACTGTTACTACTTTTCTTTTTTTATCATCAGAAGTTTGAACCGCATTTGCAAAATCTGAAATCAAAGCATTCTCAATACCCATAAATTCTAGTAAAGCATTTATATCTGAAAGCTCTGAAATAGCGTCGATCCTAGTGTCTTTATGAAATGGTCCTAATATTGTTGTCCCACTTGAGTTGCTAAAGTCCATCCTCTCTGACTTATATTGACTATATCCATTGGATATGTAAATAGCTCCACCCAATTTAAAATATAACTTTAAAAAAGTATATAATTTTGTTTTTGATGGAAACGGCAAAGGAGATACAGTTTTACCATTGTTGTCTTGCGGTATTAATTCATAATAACAAAACTCATTAATAACCCGATTTAATCTTCCTCCCTTTGGTCTTAATCCTGATTTAGCTAAAGGCTTTAGCTTATTATAAATGGTGGGATCTGTTCCATTACGATCTCTAAATAAAATTTGACCCTTAAAGGGATCATCGTCGTATGTAAAAAAGTTTGCGCCTCTAGGATATGTGAATCTTCTAAATTGTATAAAATTTCTCTTAAAATCACCACCAACTTTTAATCTATTTTTTCTTGGCCTTTGTTCATATAGATTAAAAACTGTTCTATAAGCATCATCATCAACACCAGCTATAATTCCATCAAGAGGATCAAATCTAGGTGATCCATGAGTTACTTGAGCTGAATCAGCCTCTTCCATCAACTCAGATATTCTACAAAAAACTATAAACAAATAAGCAAATTTATTAAAGACATCCTCTGATTCGTTTTGATCAAATAATGCAAAAAATGCTGCTATAACCGCTTCATTTAAAAGAGGCTTTTTCCCTTTGAGGTCTTCAAACCTAACTCTTTTTAAGAAAACTGGTCTTGGTCTGTCATCATCTTTTGGATCATTTCGATCTTTCTCTGTAGAGCCGTTATATACGTTAACAATTCTGTTAAATATATTACTCTGAGTAAATGAAGCTGAAATAACATTAGAATCACTAGAGTCTGTGTGATCTGTTATGGGTATAGATGCAGCTTTTTCTGTGTTTATAAATCTTATAAATCCAGTTTCTGGGTCTATATACCAAAAGAATCCAAGATAACTAGCTACAGAACTTATGACACTAGATAAAGTCCCATTAGCTTCGAATAGTATAGATTCCAAATTCTCTGTTGGTAGACCAATAACTCTCAAGCCGACCAAACTAAGCATTTGCTCAAATTCTTTTAAGGTATAACCAAGCTTTAAGTCGTATTGAGCTAGGTCTGGTGCAGACTTATAAGTAGCACTTATGAATTCTGAGTTTAAACAAAGTTCTTCTTTAAGTTGTTTATTATGATAAACTAAACTTATTTTTAAACCTTGGTAGTTTGCTGCTGATTCCACATTGTAAATTTTGCCTATTTCTAAAACAGAGCCATTTTTTACAGGATCTAGTGGCCTAAACGAATTTAGAGGACTATTTATTACTTCAGTGAAAAAAGGAAGAGGGCCTTCAAATTCATTTCCTCCTTCTGGCCCTATATTTAGACCCCTAACTAATACAACGTGAGAATCCAATATTAAGGTTGTTTTATCAACATACCTTCTAGTTATGGTTTTCTTTGTCGGATCTGCTGATACTGTTTTTGTTGTGCAGACAAAGTTTGTCATCATTCTAGATATATCTTCATTAGAGAAATTATTGACCTCTCCAATGTCTCCAATGACCGTGCCAGCTTCTCCTGATCCATCTACATTTTTAGGATTCACCGTAGTGGAAACGGAGGCAGTGTGTCCCCCACCAGCATTGGTGAAATTTAAGTCTAATTTTGTAATTGATTCTTTCATAAGGAGAGAAACTCATTTTTAACACTCACCTTAAATTTATCTCCAGCAAGAGACCCACTTATTAGAGCTTTTTTATCCTTCTCTATCATAGTTACACCTGTATATAGCTCCAGATAACTAGATTGAAGTTCTAGCATACCATTTATGTAAAAATTTGTCCTTTTTTCTATGAACTCAGATCCAAAGACATCTGGGGATATTCCTGTGATTGAATTTGATTTAGGTCTTTTTCTATAAGCAGTATACTTAAAATTTGATTTGTTATCTGCTGTAACAATTCCATTAGCTGTAGCAGAATTATTGAATAAGGTTGTTTTTACAGTGGCACTTTGAACCCCAACACCATTACCAGAGTAAACTTTTTGACCATTTAAAAAATAATCTATATCATTAAAAATATAACTACTGCCTATTGCATCATCAATGCTGTCTTTCAAGCTTTGCCCCAGATCTCCTGTAGTTATTACGGAAACGCCAGATATAAAATTATATATTAAGTTTGATTCCGATTTTACTGGAGCGCTTAACTCTCCTTTACCATTATCAAAAAATAATCTATTTCTATCTACAACATCTACCTGACTAGTATCTTTAATAAAAAAATCTCCAGTGTTTATTGAGAAGACTATTTCATTAGTAGCTTGCCCCGTGATAGGCACTTCTTGTGTTAAGGTCTGAGAATTTAAATTTAATTGAATTGTATTATTTTCCCTCAATAAAGATCTATCAAAAAAATGTTCGTTCTCAGCTCCAGCTGTATTTTTATTTAACAAATTAAAATTATCTGTAAAAAACTGAGCTGAATGACATCCAGATATTGTGGTATCACCAGTAAATATAACAGCATCGTAAATCATATTCTTTCTCCTAAATAATAAATATAATTTTTCTTAAACGTAGAACTTAATCCACCCATTTTTACACCAGATTCATGACCCCTTGGAGTAGACTCAATTGTTTCATAAAGAGGCTCTTGTATTACTCCACTAATTTTATCTAATAAACCTACTTGAAATCTAGATCCAAATAATTTTACACTTATGGTCCCAGCGCCAGATATACCTTTTTGTTCGATAAAGTCAGACACAGCTCCTTCAATATTTTGTAAACCTAACGTATCAAACGCGCCATCTCCAGTCGGTAGATATTGATAACCAGACTGTGGGTGCAGATATCCAACTTGTTCTTTCACAAAGTTTTTTACCCCACTGGCAGAAAGTGCAGAATCAAAAGTTCTGTATATAAAATATCTATCACCTTCTTTAACATTGCTTCCTGTGGGATCATCTGCAAAAATATTACCAGTCTCCATATATCTACCAGTCTGTATATTTATACTACCAGTATTCTCGTAATCATATCCTGTTATACCAGTTTGGTATTTAATAATTTGGTTGTATCCTGTTATTCTTCTTTGTTCTATTAATGGTTGTGTGCTTGTAAAATAATCTCCCACTAATCCGCTGCCCAATGAGAACATAACAGAAGGCGCTACATAACCAGATAATAAGCAGAAAGAATGAACATTTATCCCGCTTGCTGTTCCGAATTCTCCAGAGCAACCTGCTGCACCTTTTCTAAAGTATTGGTTTGATCCACCTATGTAAAATTCTTCATTGTTAGCAATCGAAGAAGTGTTTACGGTGAAATCCTCTTTCTGTATTTCGTTATTTAAATAATCGAATCTGCAAACACTAAGTTGATTAGAGCCTAGAGAAAAACTTATAACATTTCTTTTTGATAGTTCAAAAGAACTTGATGTCTTTATAAAATCTCCACCCTGATCGAAGCCTTGATAAAACAGTTGACCCCTATCTGTTACTCCAAAATTAAATCCTTTAGCGCCTGTTATGACTTGTCCATTTATTGTTTGAGATGTCTTTTCTAAAGAACCAAATAAAACTGAATTATCTACAGTATCCTTAAATTCAAAATCAAATGCAACAGAGCAATCATTATAAGGCAATGAATTTGTTCCTGTTACCTTTACATTTGACCCATTTAAATTTAACGTATCATGTAACAAAAAAGCGCCTC
>CEPH01047630.1_pt1 | contig 24975 bp, 34 predicted proteins | sample 530571 | NCBI WGS metagenome assembly CEPH01 (sample SAMEA2620413, study PRJEB7988) | marine metagenome | biome: marine biome (ENVO:00000447); feature: surface water layer (ENVO:00002042); material: "saline water (ENVO:00002010), including plankton (ENVO:xxxxxxxx)" | depth 5 m | reverse complement strand
CCGGTCGGCACCATCATCCACAACGTGGAGATGAAGCCGGGCAAGGGCGGGCAGATCGCCCGTTCGGCAGGTGCCTACGTCCAGCTGGTCGGTCGCGACCGTGGCATGGTCATCGTGCGCCTCAACTCGGGCGAGCAGCGTTACCTGCGCGCCGATTGCATGGGTACGGTTGGCGCGGTCTCGAACCCCGACAACCAGAACCAGAACTTCGGCAAGGCCGGTCGCACCCGCTGGAAGGGCCGTCGCCCGCTTACCCGCGGTGTCGCCAAGAACCCGGTCGATCACCCCCACGGTGGTGGTGAAGGCAAGACCAGCGGTGGCCGCCATCCGGTGACCCCGTGGGGCAAGCCGACCAAGGGCGCCCGCACCCGCAAGAACAAGCAGACGGACAAGATGATCATCCGTTCGCGCCACGCGAAGAAGAAGAGGTAATCGCAGCAATGGCACGTTCCGTTTGGAAAGGTCCGTTTGTGGAACTCAGCCTTCTGAAGAAGGCCGAGGACGCACAGGAAAAGGCCAGCACCGCGCCGATCAAAACCTGGTCGCGCCGCTCCACCATCCTGCCGCAGTTCGTTGGGCTGACGTTCAACGTCTACAACGGCCACAAGTTCATTCCCGTGTCCGTCTCGGAAGAGATGGTCGGCCACAAGCTCGGTGAATTTGCGCCCACGCGCACCTTCCCGGGTCACGCCGCAGACAAGAAGGGCAAGCGCTGATGAGCAAGCAGAAAGCTCCCCGTCGCGTCGCCGATAACGAGGCGCTGGCAGTTGGCACCACGATCCGTGGGTCGGCCCAGAAGCTGAACCTCGTTGCCGAGCTGATCCGCGGCAAGAAGGCTGAAGAGGCGTTGAACATCCTCGCCTTTTCGAAGAAGGCGATGGCCAAGGACGCGAGCAAGGTGCTCGCCTCCGCGATCGCCAATGCCGAAAACAACCACGATCTCGACGTCGACGCACTGGTCGTCGCCGAAGCGAGCGTGGGCAAGTCGATCACGATGAAGCGGTTTCACACGCGCGGTCGCGGCAAGTCGACCCGCATCCTGAAGCCCTTCAGCCGCCTGCGCATCGTCGTGCGCGAAGTCGAGGAAGCGTAAGATGGGCCAGAAGAGCAATCCGATCGGTCTGCGCCTGCAGATCAACCGCACCTGGGACAGCCGCTGGTACGCCGAAGGGCGTGACTATGCCAAGCTGCTCAAGGAAGACATCGAGATCCGCAAGCACATCGTGAACTCGCTGCCGCAGGCCGCGATTTCGAAGGTGGTGATCGAGCGTCCGGCCAAGCTGTGCCGCATCTCGATCTACGCTGCGCGCCCCGGTGTCATCATCGGCAAGAAGGGCGCCGACATCGAGAAGCTGCGCACGACGCTTTCGCGCATGACCGAAAGCGAAGTGAAGCTGAACATCGTCGAGATCCGCAAGCCGGAAATCGATGCCAAGCTCGTTGCGCAGGGCATTGCCGACCAGCTGGTTCGCCGTGTGGCCTTCCGCCGTGCGATGAAGCGCGCCGTGCAGTCCGCGCTGCGTTTGGGTGCCGAAGGTATCCGGATCACTTGCGGCGGCCGTCTCGGCGGTGCGGAAATCGCCCGCGTCGAATGGTATCGCGAAGGCCGCGTGCCGCTTCACACCCTGCGTGCCAACGTCGACTATGCCGAAGCCGAAGCGCTGACCGCATACGGCATCATCGGCATCAAGTGCTGGATCTTCAAGGGTGAGATCCTCGCCCACGATCCGACCGCGCAGGACCGCCTGATGATGGAAGCGCAGACTTCCGGCGTGCGTCCGGCGCGCTGATTGCAGGATTAGGAAAGAACCATGCTGCAACCGAAACGAACCAAGTATCGCAAGGCCTTCAAGGGCCGGATCCATGGCAATGCCAAGGGCGGTACCGAACTGAACTTCGGCTCTTACGGGCTGAAGGCGATGGAACCCGAGCGGATCACCGCTCGCCAGATCGAAGCGGCCCGCCGTGCGATCACGCGTCACATGAAGCGCCAGGGGCGCCTCTGGATCCGCGTGTTCCCCGACGTGCCCGTGTCCAAGAAGCCTGCCGAAGTCCGGCAGGGTAAGGGCAAGGGCTCGGTCGAATACTGGGCCGCACGTGTGAAGCCGGGCCGCATCCTGTTCGAACTCGACGGCGTGTCCGGCCCGCTGGCCGCCGAAGCGTTCGAACGTGCCGCCATGAAGCTGCCGATCAAGACCAAGGTTGTCGCGCGTCTGGGCGACACCTCGCACCTGGGAGGCGAATAGTGAGCACCACCGAAGATCTGCGCGCCAAGAGCGACGACCAGCTGACCGCGGAGCTTACCGAGCTCAAGCGTGAGGCGTTCAACCTGCGTTTCCAGGCAGCGACCAACCAGCTCGAGCGTCCCGCTCGCGTTCAGGAGGTCCGCAGGACGATCGCGCGCATCAAGACGCTGCAGAGCGAGCGCACCCGCGCCGCTGCGGCGAAGAGCAAGGCGTAAGGAGTAGACCATGCCCAAGCGTATTCTGATTGGTCGGGTCACTTCCACCAAGACCGACAAGACCGTGACCGTGCTTGTCGAACGCAAGGTGAAGCACCCGCTGTACGGGAAGATCATCCGGCGCTCGAAGAAGTATCACGCCCACGATGAGAAGAACGAGTACGAACTCGGCGACATCGTGCGGATCGAAGAGACCAAGCCGATCTCGAAGACCAAGACCTGGGCCGTGAAGGATCGGGTCGTCGCGGGTGGCGTGCAGGCGGTTGATGCCGACCTCGACGTCGAAGCCGCGAGCAACAGCTAAACAGACGTTTTAGGAACTGCCGGGCAGCTGTCCCGGCAAGCCAAGAGAAGGAACCGGATCGATGATCCAGATGCAGTCCAATCTCGACGTCGCGGACAACAGCGGCGCAAAGCGCGTCCAGTGCATCAAGGTGCTGGGTGGCTCTAAGCGTCGGTTCGCGAGCGTCGGCGACGTGATCGTGGTTTCCGTCAAGGAAGCCCAGCCGCGCGCGAAAGTGAAGAAGGGCGACGTTCACCGTGCGGTGATCGTTCGCACGAAGAAGGATGTCCGCCGCCCCGATGGCAGCGTGATCCGCTTCGACTCGAACGCCGCGGTGCTCGTCAACAAGAACGAAGAGCCGATCGGCACCCGTATCTTCGGCCCGGTGGTGCGCGAACTGCGCGGCCGCGGCTTCATGAAGATCATCTCGCTTGCTCCGGAGGTGCTGTAATGGGCATGGCCAAGATCAAGAAGGGCGACAACGTCGTCGTGCTTTCGGGCAAGGATAAGGGCAAGACCGGTACCGTCGCCCAGGTTCTGCCGAAAGACGGCAAGGTCGTGGTGGAAGGCATCAACATGATCGCCCGTCACCGCAAGCCGAGCCAGACGAACCCGCAGGGCGGGATCGATCGCTACGAAGCGCCGATGCACATCGCCAAGGTGGCGGTTGCCGATCCCAAGGACGGCAAGCCCACCCGCGTGCGCATCGAAGAACGCGACGGCAAGAAAGTGCGCGTCGCCGTGAAATCCGGGGAGACCATCGATGGCTGATTACACGCCCCGCATGAAGGCCAAGTACGAGAACGAAATCGTCAAGGCCATGACCGAGAAGTTCGGCTACACGAACCGTCTTCAGGTCCCCAAGCTCGAGAAGATCACGCTCAACATGGGTGTGGGCGAGGCGAGCCAGGACAAGAAGAAGGTCCAGACCGCAGCCGAGGAAATGGCGCTGATCGCGGGCCAGAAGCCCGTCATCACCAAGGCCAAGAAGTCGATCGCACAGTTCAAGCTGCGCGACGGCATGCCGATCGGTTGCAAGGTCAACCTGCGTCGTGACCGGATGTACGAATTCCTCGATCGTCTGGTGACGATCGCGATGCCGCGCATTCGCGACTTCCGTGGTCTGAACCCGAAGAGCTTCGACGGCCGTGGCAACTACGCCATGGGCCTGAAGGAGCAGATCATCTTCCCCGAGATCTCCTACGACCAGATCGAAAAGGTCCGGGGCATGGATATCATCGTGACCACCACCGCGAAGACCGACGAGGAAGCACGCGAACTGCTGCGCCTGTTCGGTTTCCCGTTCCCGGCCGAAGCAAAGGCCGACGAAGAGAAGGAGGCGGCGTGAGCCGCTCTCCGCTGAAGCAAGAAACGAAGAGAGCTTAAGTCCAATGGCGAAACTGAGTTCCATCAACAAGAACGAGCGTCGCAAGAAGCTCGTCAAGAAGTACGCGGACAAGTACGCAAAGCTTAAGGCGATTGCCGACGATACCTCGCTCGACGAGAGCGAGCGTCTCATCGCGCGCCTGAAGATGGCTGAAATCCCGCGCAACGCGAACCCGACCCGGGTCCGCAACCGCTGCTCCACGACCGGTCGCCCGCGCGGCTACTACCGCAAGTTCGGCATCAACCGCATCGAACTGCGGAACCTGGGCAACAAGGGCATGATCCCTGGCCTGACCAAGTCGAGCTGGTGAGGAATCGATAGATGGCTATGACCGATCCCCTGGGTGACATGCTCACCCGCATCCGCAACGGCCAGCAGGCGAAGAAGGACTCCGTCCTGTCGCCGGCGTCCAAGCTGCGCGCGAACGTGCTCGAAGTGCTCCAGCGCGAAGGCTACATTCGTGGCTATAGCGAAGACGACACCGGCAAGCACAAGGCGCTGCGGATCGAACTGAAATATTTCGAAGGCGAACCTGCGATCAAGCATGTCGCCCGCGTGTCCAAGCCGGGCCGTCGCATCTATTCGGCCAGCCGCGAGCTGCCGACGGTGCGCAATGGCCTTGGCATCACGATCGTCTCGACGCCGCGCGGCGTGCTTTCCGACGCGGAAGCTCGCAGCCAGAACGTCGGTGGCGAAGTGCTGGCGGAGGTGTTCTGATGAGCCGCATCGGTAAACGTCCGGTTGCGATCCCGAGTGGGGTCGAGGCCAAGATCGATAACGGCACCCTTTCGGTGAAGGGCCCCAAGGGCACCCTCACCATGGGCCTGTCGGACCTCGTGTCGTACAAGCTGGAAGACGGCTCGATCGCGGTCGACCCGGTCAACGACAGCAAGCCTGCGCGCAGCCACTGGGGCATGCAGCGTACGATGGTGTCGAACCTGGTCGAAGGCGTGACGGACGGCTTTTCCAAGACGCTGCAGATCAGCGGTGTCGGTTACCGTGCGAATGCCCAGGGCAAGACCCTGAAGCTGCAGCTCGGTTACAGCCACGACGTCGATCTCACGGTGCCCGAAGGCCTGAAGGTGGAAACGCCCGATCAGACCACGGTCATCATCAGCGGGATCGACAAGCAGGCCGTTGGCCAGTTCGCCGCTGAAATCCGCCGCTGGCGCAAGCCCGAGCCGTACAAGGGCAAGGGCATCAAGTACCAGGGCGAGTATATCTTCCGCAAGGAAGGGAAGAAGAAGTAAGATGGCAAAGCTTTCCCTCTTTGAACGTCGCCGCCAGCGCGTGCGCACCGCGCTTCGCAAGAACGCCGGTGGCAAGCCCCGCCTGTCGGTCCACCGCACCGGCAAGCACATTTACGCGCAGATCATCGACGATGCGGCGGGCAAGACGCTCGCCAGCGCATCGACGCTGGGCGTGAAAGGCTCGACCGCGAATATCGACGCCGCCAAGACGGTCGGCTCGAGCATCGCGGACGCCGCCAAGAAGGCGGGCGTGACCACGGTCGTGTTCGATCGCGGCGGGTTCCTGTTCCATGGCCGCGTCAAGGCGCTGGCCGATGCCGCCCGTGAAGGCGGGCTGGAGTTCTGATGATGGCTGACGAAAACAACACCGAAAGCACGCCCGAGCAGGCGCCCGGCGTTCCCGAAACCCCCGAAGTTGCGAAGGCCAAGGCCGACGCAAACGTCGCGGAAGCGGAAACCGAGCATGCGGTGACGAAGGAGGAGCCGGCGATCGCCGACACGCCTTCCGAGGCAGCCGACAACCAGAGCCCCGCACAGGGTGCCGAGGGTCAGCCCCGTCAGGGTCGTGGTGGCCGTGGTGGCGACAATCGCGGCGGTGGCCGTGATGGTGGCCGCGGTCGCGGTCGCGGTCGTGACGATCGTCGCGGCAAGCGCGAGGAAGAAGACGACGGCATCATCGAGAAGCTGGTTCACATCAACCGCGTCTCGAAGACGGTGAAGGGCGGTAAGCGCTTCGGTTTCGCCGCGCTCGTGGTGGTCGGCGACGGCCAGGGCCGCGTCGGCTTCGGCCACGGCAAGGCCCGCGAAGTGCCCGAGGCGATCAGCAAGGCTTCGGCCGCTGCGCGCAAGCACATGATCCGCGTCGCTCTCAAGGAAGGCCGCACGCTGCACCACGACGGCAAGGGCCGTTTCGGAGCCGGCAAGGTGACCGTCCGCACCGCGCCTCCGGGTACCGGCATCATCGCCGGTGGTCCGATGCGCGCCGTGTTCGAAAGCCTGGGTGTGGCCGACGTGGTGACCAAGTCGGTCGGTACGTCCAACCCCTACAACATGATCCGCGCAACCTTCGATGCGCTGCAGGATCAGAGCTCGCCCAAGTCGGTGGCGCAGCGTCGCGGCAAGAAGGTCGCGGACCTGCTGTCGCGCGGTGGCGCCAGCGAAGCGGAAGCCGAGGCGGATGCCGCGGCTCTCACGGAGTAATCACTGATGGCTAAGATCAAGCTCAAGCAGATCGGCTCGCCCATCCGGCGTCCCGAAAGCCAGAAGAAGATCCTTATCGGCCTGGGCCTGGGCAAGATGCACCGGGTGGTCGAACTGGAAGATACCCCCGAAGTGCGCGGCGCAATCGCAAAGCTGCCGCACATGGTGGAGGTGGTCGAGGGCTAAACGGCCCTTCGACTGGAATTGACGGCGGCGGCCCGCTCGGTGTAGCGGGCCGTTTCCATTTTTATCAGCGCGAAGAAAAGCGAAAGCGAGTGCATCATGGCATTTAAACTCAACGAGATCAGCGACAACGAAGGCGCCCGCAAGGGCCGCATGCGCATCGGCCGGGGCATCGGCTCGGGCAAGGGCAAGACCGGCGGGCGCGGCCAGAAGGGCCAGAAGGCCCGTGAAGGCGTCGCGATCAAGGGCTTCGAAGGCGGCCAGATGCCGCTGCACATGCGTCTGCCGAAGCGCGGGTTCAACAACCCCTTCGGTAAGGACTACGCGGAAGTGAACCTGGGCATGGTCCAGAAGTTCATCGACGCCAAGAAGCTCGACGCCAAGAAGGACATCGACCACGCAGCGCTCAAGGCCGCAGGCCTGGCCCGCGGTGGCAAGGACGGCGTACGTCTGCTGGCCAAGGGCGAGCTGACCACCAAGGCGACCTTCACGGTGGCCGGCGCCAGCAAGGGCGCGATCGAAGCGGTCGAGAAGGCCGGCGGCAAGGTGGAAGTCATCGCCGCCAAGCAGCCCGAACACGAGAAGAAGGCTGCTCGCACCAAGGCGAACAAGGAAGCGGGCTCCAAGGCCTGATTTCGGGTAATCGGGCGCGGGGGTTCGACAACCGCGCCCGCCACACCTATCTCTCTCTGCGGCAGCCGGCATAGCCCGGTCGAATTTGCAGGATCACGGTTTTCTCATGGCATCACGCGCCGATAATCTCGCGTCCAACCTCAGTTTGGCGAATTTCTCCAAGGCGACGGAACTGCGCCAGCGGATCTGGTTCACGGTCGTTGCCCTGATCGCGTTCCGCTTCCTCAGCTTCGTCCCTCTGCCGGGTGTGAACCCGCAGATCCTGGGCGACCTGTACGACCAGACGCGCGGCGGCGTGCTCGACCTGTTCAACACCTTCTCGGGCGGCAGCCTTGAGCGCATGAGCCTCATCGCGCTCGGCGTGATGCCCTACATCACCGCCTCGATCGTGGTGCAGATGGCCTCGGCCCTGCATCCCACGCTGATGGCGCTGAAGAAAGAAGGCGCGACCGGGCGCCAGAAGCTCAACCAGTACACCCGCTACGGCACGGTGTTCCTGTGTGTCATCCAGGGCTACTTCCTCGCCACCGGGCTCGAAAGCTATGGTGCGCAGAGCGGGCTGCAGGCGGTCGTCGACCCGGGCATCATGTTCCGCATCGGCGCGGTCATCAGCCTCGTGGGCGGAACCATGCTGCTGCTGTGGATCGGTGAACAGATTACCGCGCGCGGCATCGGCAACGGCGTCTCGCTGATCATTATGGCCGGCATCGTCGCCCAGTTCCCGAGCTTTGCGAGCAACATGTTCGAAGGCGGACGGACCGGCGCGATCAGCGCGGGCGTGATCATCGGCTTCATCGTCATGATCATCGGCCTGATCCTGTTCATCAGCTTCATGGAGCGCGCGCAGCGCCGTCTGCTGATCCAGTATCCCAAGCGTGCGACCCAGCGCGGCATGATGCAGGCGGATCGCAGCCACCTGCCGCTCAAGATCAATACCTCGGGCGTGATCCCGCCGATCTTCGCCAGCTCGCTGCTGCTGCTGCCGCTAACGATCAGCCAGTTCGCTGGCAGCTCGGTCGACCCCAACAGTGGGGTGGGGCGCACGATCAACCAGCTGAACTTCTACCTCCAGCACGGCCAGCCCATCTACATGGCGCTGTACGCGATCCTGATCGTGTTCTTCTGCTTCTTCTACACGGCGGTGGTGTTCAATCCGGAAGAAACTGCGGATAACCTGAAGAAAAATGGCGGGTTCATTCCCGGCATTCGCCCGGGCAAGCGGACTGCCGAATATCTGGATTATGTCCTGACCCGTATTACCGTGGTCGGCGCGGCGTACCTGACACTGGTCTGCGTGCTGCCCGAATACATGATCGCGCAGACCGGCATTCCGCTGTTCCTCGGCGGCACCAGCCTGCTGATCGTGGTCAACGTGACGGTGGATACGATCAGCCAGATCCAGTCACACCTGCTGGCACACCAGTATGGCGACCTTATCAAGAAGGCGAAGCTGAAGGGGCGGTTGCGCTAAGGCGCCCGCTGCCTCTAAGCCGCCTGCGCTGATCGAGCGTGGCGAGGGGACACAGGCATCATGAACATCATTCTTCTGGGGCCTCCGGGCGCAGGCAAGGGAACGCAGGCGCACCGGCTCGTGGATCATCACGGCATGCGCCAGCTGTCGACCGGCGACATGCTCCGTGCGGCGGTCAAGGCGGGCACGCCCGTGGGCAAGCAGGCCAAGGCGATCATGGATGCGGGCGAGCTCGTCTCCGACGATATCGTATCCGCGCTGATCGACGACGAGCTGGCCTCCATGTCGGCCGATACCGGCGCGATCTTCGACGGCTATCCGCGCACCCGCGCGCAGGCGGAGCAGCTGGATGCGCTGCTCGCCAAGCATGGCCGCAAGCTCGACCGGGTGATCGAGCTCCAGGTCGACGAGGAAGCGCTGGTCGACCGGATCACCGGCCGGTTCACCTGCGCCGCGTGCGGCGAGGGCTATCACGACCGGCACAAGCCGCCGCAGACCGAAGGCGTGTGCGACAAGTGCGGCAGCACCGAGTTCAAGCGCCGGCCCGACGACAACGAAGAGACCGTGCGTCACCGCATGGAGGTCTACCGCTCCGAAACCGCGCCGATCTTGCCCTATTACGAAGAGCAGGGCCTTGTTGCGCGGGTCGACGGGATGGGCTCGATCGAAGAGGTCAGCTCCAGCATCGACGCGCTGCTGGAAGGCTGATCTGCCTCCTAAGGCGGTTTCCTTTGCCGCGCGCCCGTGGAATAGCGGGCGCGTGAAAGGGAGCCTCTCGATGATCCGTACCGCCGCCAAAGCCCTGGCCCTGCTGGCCGCACCGCTGATTGCCGCCGTGCCTGCTGGTGCCGAGGTGACCGAAAGCTCGCCCACCCATTTCGTTGTCCGTCACGCGGTGGATGTCGACGTCACCCCCGAGGACGCGTGGCTCGCGCTGATCGCGCCGGGCGACTGGTGGAACGATGCCCACACCTGGTCTGCCGACGCATCGAACATGACGCTGACGCCGCAGGCGGGGGGCTGCTTCTGCGAGAAGATCCCGGCCGAGGACGGGCCCGACAGCTTCGGGCTGGAGGGCAGCGTTCAGCACATGATGGTGGTGCAGGCAGTGCCGCACAAAGTGCTGCGCATGCGGGGCGGGCTGGGGCCGTTGCAGAGCGAGCCGGTCGACGGGGTGATGACGATCACGCTTCAGCCGATTGAGGGCGAGGAGGGTGCGCCTGCGGGCACGCGGATCACGTGGGAATACGTCGTCGGCGGAACGATGCGGTTCAAGATCGACGAGATATCTAAGGCGGTTGACGGGGTGATCGGCGAACAGGTCCTCGGCCTGGCCAAGGCGCTGGGCGGTCCGATCGACGCAGCAGAGGAAGGGGACGGCGATTCGTTCGATTCGGCGTTCGGCGCGGGCACCGGGGAGGGCGAGGAGACGCCGACTACCGGCATTCCCGAAGGGCGCTGATCGTCCTCGTTGGCCGCTCGGTCGCGACCGAGCGGCGGCTGTGCCGCGCAGTTGTGGGGGACATCTGCCGCACGCCGGTTTTGACAGGGCCCCGCACACGGGCTAGATTCGGTCTCACGAACAGGGTCGCGTATGGTCGCTTTCGCGGCCGGCGCGATTATTCGCGCGTAGCTGTTGACGCTATGCGCTCTCACGCCTATGTGCGCCGTTCGTCCGATTCATTGCATCATTGCAGCACCGGCCCGGTCTTCGCGCCTGCCGGTTTTTGTCCGTCCGGATGGCGGTGATGCAGCGAACCGATGAAACTCGCGATGAGATAGGGGTGCACCGCTGTTGCGGATCGCCAAGCCCCTGTGGAGCATGGAGAAGTAAGTGGCTCGTATTGCCGGGGTCAATATCCCCACCAACAAGCGCGTGATCATTGCGCTTACCTATATTCACGGAATCGGCCGGACCAAGGCCGTCGAGATCGCCGACAAGCTCGGCATTGATCACAAGACCCGCGTGCAGGACCTCACCGACGAGGAAGTGCTGCGGATCCGTGAAACGATCGACGAAGAGCACACGGTGGAAGGCGACCTTCGCCGTCAGACCGCGATGAACATCAAGCGTCTGATGGACCTTCGTTCCTACCGCGGCCTGCGCCATCGCGCCGGTCTGCCCGTTCGCGGCCAGCGCACGCACACCAATGCGCGCACCCGCAAGGGCAAGGCCAAGCCGATCGCCGGCAAGAAGAAGTAAGCGCGCGAACAGCGCTTCACTTCGTCTCTCTTCTGTCTTCTTTCCTTAAGGGGAATATCCAATGGCACGCGAACCAGGCCGCATTCGGCGCCGCGAGCGGAAAAACATCTCCAGCGGCGTGGCGCACGTCAACGCCAGCTTCAACAACACCATGATCACCATCACCGATGCGCAGGGCAATGCGATCAGCTGGTCCAGCGCCGGGATGATGGGCTTCAAGGGCAGCCGCAAGTCGACTCCCTACGCCGCACAGGTCGCGGCGGACGATGCCGGCAAGAAGGCCGCCGAACACGGCGTCCGCACGCTGGAAGTCGAAGTAAAGGGCCCGGGTTCGGGCCGCGAAAGCGCGCTGCGTGCGCTGCAGGCGGTGGGCTTCACCATCACCAGCATCCGCGATGTGACGCCGATCCCGCACAACGGGGTCCGTCCGTCCAAGCGGCGTCGCGTCTGACCTGATCCTGCCCGGCGGTGGGAGCCGTTCCCTCCGCCGACATTTTCCGGGCCGGTCACGCTTCTTCCCCCACCGAGAAGCGCCCGGCCCCAGCCGATCTTGCATTCCTAGGGGACATCCATGGCCGTCAACACCAAGAACTGGCAGGAACTGAAAAAGCCCACCTCGCTCGAATTGAAGGACACCGGCGCCGACAAGAAGCGCAAGGCCACCTTCGTCGCCGAACCGCTCGAGCGCGGCTTCGGCCTGACGCTGGGCAATGCGCTGCGCCGCGTGCTGCTCTCCTCGCTTCAGGGTGCCGCGATCACCTCGATCAAGATCGAGAACGTGCTCCACGAATTCTCCAGCCTCGCTGGCGTTCGTGAAGACGTGACCGATATCGTCCTCAACGTGAAGCAGATCGCGCTCAAGATGGAAGGCGAGGGCCCCAAGCGCCTGCAGCTTTCCGCGACCGGTCCGGGTGCCGTCAAGGCAGGCGACATTGCCGTTTCCGGCGACATCGAGATCCTGAACAAGGATCTCGTGATCTGTCAGCTCGACGAAGGCGCGACGCTGAACATGGAGCTGACCGCGGATACCGGCAAGGGCTACGTCCCCGCCGTGCAGAACCGCCCGGCCGACGCGCCGATCGGTCTGATCCCCGTCGACTCGCTCTACTCGCCGATCAAGCAGGTGAGCTACAAGGTCGAGAATGCTCGCGTGGGCCAGGAACTGGACTATGACAAGCTCAACCTGACCATCGAAACCGACGGCACCGTCACCCCTGAAGACGCCGTGGCCTACGCCGCGCGCATCCTGCAGGACCAGCTGACCCTGTTCGTCCACTTCGAAGACGGAATTCCGCAGCCTTCCAGCCCGATGATCGGGATGGCCGCAGAGCCGCAGGAATCGGACGCCAACCAGCTCAACCGCTACCTTCTCAAGAAGGTCGACGAACTGGAACTGTCGGTCCGCTCGGCCAACTGCCTCAAGAACGACAACATCATCTACATCGGCGATCTGGTCCAGAAGACCGAAGCCGAGATGCTGCGCACGCCGAACTTCGGCCGCAAGTCGCTCAACGAGATCAAGGAAGTACTCTCCAGCATGGGCCTGCGCCTCGGGATGGACATCCCGGGCTGGCCGCCGGAGAACATCGAGGAAATGGCCAAGAAGCTCGAACAGGAACTGCTGGGCTAACTCCGCTTACGGGCATGGGCCGGACCCGCAATTCCGGCCCGTACCGGGGTACCTCGTACGGCCCCCTTACAAACGAAGGATTGAATAATGCGTCACGGTATTTCGCAGCGTAAGCTTGGTCGCAAGTCGGGCCACCGCACCGCCATGTTCCGCAACATGTCGGCCGCGCTGATCAAGCACGAGCAGATCGTCACCACGCTGCCCAAGGCGAAGGAACTGCGCCCCTACATCGAAAAGCTGATCACGCTGGCCAAGCGTGGCGGCCTTTCCAACCGTCGCCTGGCGATGGGGCGCCTGCAGGACGAAACCCAGCTGAAGAAGCTGTTCGACGTTCTGGCGGAGCGTTATTCGGACCGTGAAGGCGGTTACACCCGCATCATCAAGGCAGGCTACCGCGCTTCGGACAGCGCGCAGCTCGCGATCATCGAATTCGTCGATCGCGACGAAGATGCCAAGGGTCAGGATTCGGGCCCGGTGATGACCGAGGAAGACGAGTACGACGACGCGTAAGCGCTGCTCGCAAGACCAGTTCGAGAAGGGCCGCCGGGGCAACCCGCGCGGCCCTTTTCCTTTGGGCCACAACACTTACGGAACCCAAATCGGCGAAGCGCGGTTTCTCTCACCAAGGAGAAACGACATGCGTATTGCAATCGCTGCGTCGAGCGCACTCGCGCTCGCGCTCGCCGTGCCCGTACTGGCGCAGAACAACGGGAATGGAAACGGCAATGGAAATAGCCAGGGTGCCAAGGCCAATCCCGGGAAGGGCCCGGGCGCAGGCAAGGGCAATTCGGGCAACCCGCGCGGCGGCCCGCCCGCGATGCGGGGCAACGGAAACGGGCCGGGCAACGGCAAGGCCGAGCGCGGACAGGGCCCGGCTCCGGTGGCGCAGCGTGGCAATCCGACCGACCGCCTCGAGCGCGAGCTGGATCGCCGGGTCGATCGGCGGCTAGAGGATGAGGTCCGGCGCGGTGCCAACCGTGCCGCACGCGAGGTGACCGATCGCCTGGGCGGCGATGCTCGCGAAGTGCTCACGCGGTTCGACCGCGCGGATCGCCCGCTGCGCGGCTTCTGCCCGCCGGGGCTCGCCAAGAAGAACAATGGCTGTCAGCCCCCCGGGCAGGCCAAGAAGTTGCGGAGCGAGCGCTTCGGCGGCTACTACGGCTCCGCCTATCCGCAGCTTTCGGGCAGCGACTGGCAGTATTACGACGGCTACGCCTACCGCCCCTCGCGCGGGGGCGTGATCGATGCGCTGGTTCCGCTGGTCGGCGGGGCGCTGTTCAGCGGCAACCAGTGGCCGACCGCCTATGATCAGTACCAGGCACCCACCTATTATGCGGACTACTTCGGGCGCAATTCGGACGCCCGCTACTACTACGCCGATCAGACGCTGTTCTCGGTCGACCCGAAGGATCAGGCGATCATGGGTATCGCCGCACTTCTGACGGGTGACGACATCACTGTCGGCCAGCGCCTGCCTGCGGGGTACGATGCGTATAATGTGCCTTACGCCTATCGCGATCGCTATCGCGATGGACCCGATGCCATGTATCGCTACAGCGACGGCTATGTTTACCAGGTCGACCCCACGACCCGCGTGGTCGCTGCGGTCATCGATCTTTTGACGTGAGGATAATGATGAAGAAGACGATCATCCCCGCACTGGGGGCGCTTTCCCTCATGCTGGCCGGATGCGGTGCCGCAGACGAGGCGGCCGATCCCGTCGAATCCACTGCCACGGCAGGCTCGCAAGATCTGGCCGCCACCATCGCCGGGATCGACGACTTGTCGACCGCGGCTGAGGTGATCGGCAATGCAGGTCTGGAAGATCCCTTCGACGGAGCGGGTTCCTATACCGCCTTCCTGCCGAGCAACGCGGCCTTCGCTGCGCTGCCCGAGGGCGATCTGGAACGTCTCCGCTCCGATGAAGGCAGGCCTGAGGTGATCGCGCTCCTGCGTGGCCATCTGGCGGTCGGTGCGATATCGCGCGAAGATCTGGACAAGGCGCTCGATGAGAACGGCGGCTCTATCGAATTGGCGAGCGTCGCGGACGAGCCGATCCAGGTGCGCAAGATCGACGGGCAGATCCTCGTCGGCGATGGCGATGACGCCCCACACCTGACCAAGATCGCGGAAGCAGCGTCGAATGGCGTGGTCTACGTGATCGATGGATTCATCCCGCCCGAGAACTGATCCGATCCGCACGGCACGAGACAAGGGGCCGGGGGCATTCCTCCGGCCCCTTTTTCGTGTGCAGGCTTCCCTTTCGGCATTGCTGTGGCACACTCGCGCGCCATGATCCGGACCAGCCTCGCCGCGCTTGCGGCACTCGCCCTGCCTGCCTCGCTCGCGGCACAGTCGACCACGCAGGAACAGCTCGATGCGCGTTACGACCGTGCGCTTGCCGCCGGTTACAAGGCGCTGTTCCTGTGCAGCGCTCTCGCCAATGCGCAGCGCAACGGGGCGGAGCGGACGCCAGAGAGCGTCGAGGCGTGGGAGCTGACCGGCATCTATCCGCGGATCGACGCCATAATCGGCGATCTCGACTATTCGATCCTGCCCGATGCCGCAGGCCGCGTGGCGCTGGTCGAGGTCGATTGGGCGGAGGACATGCCGCCGCGCTTCGCCGAAGCCTCTCACGATCAGGGCTGCCGCCTCGCGCCGATCGGGCTGGAGGCTCCCACGCCGGAAATGCGCGTGCCGCCCCGGCCGGGCGAGGAGCAGGCGAGCGCCGATGCGACGCGACGTGGCGCTGGTCTGACAATCCCGATCGTGGCGGTCGAGACAGGTGAGCGGACGCCGAAGGCCCCGCCAAGCGCGCTCGACAAAGTGATCGGGCGTGCCTTCACCCCGGACTATGGCGATGGCGCGAGAACCACCGCCGTTGTGCTTCGCCACGGGGATAGCGGCGATGGCGTTATCGGGCAGGGGCGATACGCCCCCGGCTTCGGCATGGACACGCCCCAGCGTACCTGGTCTGTCGCCAAGAGCATTGCCGCGACGCTGATCGGCGCGGCGGTCCAGCGCGGCGATGCGCAGGTGACCGACGGGCTCGCCTTCGACCAGTGGCGGTGGGACGCGCGGCGGAGCATCACGATCGACAATTTCCTGCGCATGGCCTCGGGCCGGTACAGCGATACGCCGGGCAATCGGACCGACCCGCTCTACATGGGCGGCGCGCTGGTGGCGGAGAGCGCGACCGGATGGCCGCTGCTCCGCGAGCCGGGGACCGTGTTCCGCTATGCCAACAACGACACGCTGATGGCGGTCAAGGCGATCGAGGATACGTTCGATACCTATGATCCCGCCGACCTGTTCAGCGATATCGGGATGACCGGCACGGTCGCGGAGACCGACTGGGGGACGGACTATATCCTGTCGAGCCAGGTGTGGGCGACCGCGGACGATCTCGCCAAGCTCGGCCAGCTCTATCTGGACGACGGCGTGACGCAGAGCGGCAAGCGCCTGCTGCCGGAGAACTGGCGGCAGTATGTCTCCACGCCCAGCGGCCCGCAGCCCGATGGCGAGCTGGGCTATGGCGCGGGCTGGTGGCTGATGAACAAGAGCGAGGGTATCCCGCCGGACACCTTCGCCGCGATGGGCAACCGCGGGCAATATGTCGTCGTGGTGCCCAGCCGCGAGGTGGTGATCGTCCGGCGCGGGGAAGACCCTGTCGGCACCCGGTTCGACATCATCGCCTTCACCCGCGACGTACTCGCCGCGATGGAGTGATCCTGCGCAGCGAGTTGCACGCTGCCCTCTATCGCTTAGATATCCTGCACCAGTTTCCCCGACCAACGAGAGGACGCCACCCCATGCTTCGCAACAGCCTTCTTACCGGAGCCGCCACCGCACTGGTTGCGGTCGCGATGCCCGCCGCCGCGCAGGATCTGACCGCGCCTGACTATCCCGAAACCCGCACCGGCGATGTCGTGGAAGAGCAGTTCGGCCAGCAGGTGGCCGATCCCTATCGCTGGCTGGAGAACGATGTCCGCGAGGACCAGGAAGTCGCCGACTGGGTCGCGCGCGAGAATGCCGTGACCGACGCATTCCTCGCTCAGCTGCCTGGGCGCGATGTGCTGAAGAAGCGGATCACGCAGCTGACCGATTACGAGCGCTTCGGCCTGCCGACCGACAAGGACGGGCACTATTTCTACACCCGCAATAACGGCCTGCAGAACCAGAGCGTACTCTATGTGCGCGACGGGCTGGATGGTGAAGCACGCGTGCTGATCGACCCTAATGAATGGTCGGAAGACGATGCCACCGCGCTCGCCGATTACGCGATCACCGATGATGGCACCAAGCTGCTCTACGCGATCCAGGATGGCGGCAGCGACTGGCGCACGGTCAAGGTGATGGATGTCGCCACCGGCACGGTGCTGCCCGATACGGTCGAATGGGTGAAGTTCTCCAATCTCGACTGGGCGAAGGACGGCAGCGGCTTCTACTACAGCCGCTTCCCCGCGACGGGCGAGGGCGAAACCTTCCAGGCGCTCAACACCAACCAGCAGGTCTATTTCCACACGCTCGGCACCGATCAGGATGCGGACACGCTGGTCTATGAGACGCCCGACCAGCCCGAGCTGAACCATACTGCGCAGGTGAGCGATGATGGCCGCTGGCTGGTCGTAACTAGCTCCAGCGGGACCGACGATCGCTACGAAGTGACGCTGATCGATCTGGAGCGCCCCGATGCCGACCCGATGACCTTGGTCCCCGGGTTCGAAAACAACTATTCCTATGTCGGCAATCTCGGCAGCCGGTTCTTCTTCGTCACCAACGACGATGCGCCGCTGAAGAAGGTAGTGACGGTGGATGTCACCGCGCCGCAGCAGGGCTGGACCACGGTGATCCCCGAAAGCGAGCAGACGCTCGACGGGGTGTCGCTGGTCGGCGGCAAGCTGATCGCGAGCTACCTGGTCGATGCCAAGAGCAAGATCGAGGTGTTCGGGCTGGACGGCACGCCGCAGGGCGAGGTCGCACTGCCGGGTATCGGCAGCGCGGGCGGTTTCGGCGGCGATCCGGAGCAGGCCGAGACGTTTTACGCCTTCTCCAGCTACAACCGCCCCACGACCATCTACCGCTATGATGTCGCGAGCGGCGAGAGCACGATCTGGGCCCAGCCCGAAGTCTCCTTCGATCCGGATGATTTCGTGGTCGAACAGAAGTTCTACACCTCGAAGGATGGCACCCGCGTGCCGATGTTCCTGGTCCGCAGCAAGTCGGTGGCCGAGAGCGGCAAGGCGGTGCCGACGCTGCTCTATGGCTATGGCGGGTTCAACATTTCGCTCACCCCGGGCTTCAGCCCCTCGCGCCTCGCATGGGTCGAATCGGGTGGTGCCTATGTCGTCGCCAACATCCGTGGCGGCGGCGAATACGGCAAGGCGTGGCACGATGCCGGGCGCCTGAACAACAAGCAGAACGTGTTCGACGATTTCATCGCCGCGGGTGAATACCTGATCGATGAAGGGATCACGCCGGAGGATGGTCTCGCGATTCAGGGTGGATCGAACGGTGGCCTGCTGATCGGCGCGGTGACCAACCAGCGCCCCGATCTGTTCGCGGCGGGCAATGCTGCCGTCGGCGTGATGGACATGCTGCGCTTCGACCAGTTCACCGCCGGTCGCTACTGGGTCGACGACTACGGCTATCCCAGCAAGGAAGCCGACTGGAAGGTGCTGCGCGCCTATTCGCCGTACCACAACATCCGTTCGGGCGTGGATTACCCCGCGCTGCTGGTGACCACCGCCGACACCGACGACCGCGTGGTTCCGGGCCACAGCTTCAAGTACACCGCCGCGCTGCAGGCGGCGGACCTGGGCGACAAGCCGCAGCTGATCCGGATCGAGACCCGCGCTGGCCACGGTTCGGGCAAGCCGACCGACAAGGCGATCGAGGAAGCGGCCGACGTGCTCGCCTTCCTCGCCGCGTTCACCGGGCTCGAAATCGAGAAGTAGGGCAGGCAATTCGAGCGAAGCGGGGCCTTCGGGCTCCGCTTCGTGTTTCGAGCGCGCATCGCGAGTCGAAATGGCGCTTTGGCTTGCTGAACCAAGCTTAACGAAGCAGCATTGCGAGACGGGCCTCGGCGACGTTTCCGATACAAATCATGTTGTAAAACCAGCGGCAAACCACAGGAAACTGCGGAATTCCGCTCGTTCAGATTTGTGGCCATTTGTATTAACAATGGCTTTCGCCGCAATTCAGTCACACCTCACCGGGTGGTCTCTAGAACAGTTGGTGTTCGGGCAATGGCGCTCGGCACCACAGTGAGGAGACACACAATGCAAAGCTTCACCAAGGCCGCCCTGTGCACCGCTGCCGCGGGCGCCATGGCCTTCACCACCGCCGCCCCTGCCGATGCCCAGCGCTATCGCGACCGCGACAATGACGGGATCAGCGCGGGCGAAGTCATCGCCGGCGCGCTGATCATCGGCGGGATCGCCGCGATCGCTTCCGCCGGAGACCGCGACCGCGACCGCTATCGCGACAACCGTTATCGCGACAATTACTACCGTTCCAACGGCAACCCGCGCCGCGCGATCAACAAGTGCGTCCGCGTTGCCGAGAATCAGGCCCGCCGGGCCGGTTATCGCTACGCCAACGTGGTCGACATCAACCGGGTTCGCGACACCCGCCGTGGCTGGAACATCACCGGCCGGATCGAGGTCGATGGTGCGCGCGGCTATCGCGACCAGCGTCGCGGTTACGACCGGCGCGGCTATAACCGTCGCGGCGACAGCGGCCGGTTCAGCTGCGAGATCCGTCGCGGCCGGGTGGTCGACATCGATTATCGCGGGATCCGTGGTCTCAACCGGATCTGATCCGCGCCAGTTCGTCGCGACGTTCGCGTAGCGACAGGGGAAAGGCGGTTCAGCCCCATGACAGGGCTGGCCGCCTATTCCCGGTTTCACGGTCGCGCCGGGGTTCTCCCCGGATTGCATGAAAGACAACAGGACAATGCGCCAACTGACCACGTTTTCGCTCGCCGGTGCCACTGCGGCGCTAGCGCTTTCGCCGGTACAGGCAGCCCAGCTGCCGCCGATGGCTCAGCCCGCCGCGCAGATCGCGCCTGTCGCGGTCGCCGGTTCTGACTTTGGTGTGGACGAGGCGCAGCAATATCGCCGCTATCGCTATCACCGTCGCCATCGCGGCGGTGGGGTGGATGCTGGCGATGTGATCGCAGGGGCGCTGATCCTGGGCGGCATCTTCGCCATCGCGAGCGCAGCGACCAGCTCCGACCGGGATGATCGGGACTATGTCCGCAACGACGAGTTCGACCGGGCGGTGGACCGCTGTATCTCCCGCGTAGAGCGCCAGTCGCGCGTCGGCTCGGTCGACAATGTCGGGCGGACCGGCAGCGGCTATTCGGTGACCGGCACGACCTATGACGGCAACGGCTTCACTTGCCGCGTCAACCGTTCGGGGCAGGTCCTCGACGTCCGCTATGGTCGCGGCTATCAGGGCTATGATGGCTACCAGTCGGACCAGGGGTACGGCGACTCGCAGTATTCGGACGAGGCCTATGCCCGCGCCCGGGGCAACACTTATTCGACGCAGAGCTATGACTACCCCTCTCAGGGCAGCACCGCGCAGCCTGCCTATCCCGGCGGGCCGGTGCCGGGCGAGGACTACGACGACTACGATGGCGACCCGGACGATGGCTACGGCGAGCCTTATTGATCGGGCCCGCTAGGCTTTCCCCGCCGCAGGGATGATCGAGAGACCCCCTAACCTCAGACTCACGTCAGGTTCGGGGGGCTTCTTCCTGGGGCAGGGCTTCCTCCTCGAAGAAAATCCCGTCGCTCTCCGGCGAAATCGCCTCGGCCACCGCTTCCGCGCCGATCTCGGTCTCGCGGTCGCTGGCCATTTCACGTTCGTGGAACGCGGGCAGGCCTAGGTTGTATCGGATCGCCGCGCTGCGCAGCACCAGACCGGCAAACGCCGCAATGGCCCAGACCACCCAGTCGCTCAGCCCGTGCGGGTCGAACAGCCACATCCCGAAGCTGCACAAGGTCGCCGACAGGGCGGCTGCCGTCACGTAAAGCTCGGGCCGCATCAGGATCGACGGGCGACCCGCGATCACATCGCGAATGGTCCCGCCCACGGTGCCGGTGATGATCCCCATGATCGTGGCCGAGATCGGCGGCAGGCCATAGCTCATCGCCTTGGCCGCGCCGAGCACCGAATAGGCCGCCAGCCCGACGCCGTCGGCGTAGTCGAACAGCTTGCCCTGCCACCAGCGAGTCGGCGTGTTCCACACGATCGCGGCCATCGAAATACACACCGCCGCGTACCACGGATGGCGAACCCAGAAGACCGGCGCGTCGATCAGCAGATCGCGCACGGTGCCGCCCCCGACGCCGGTCATCAGCGCAAAGAAGCCCATCGTCACGAAAGTCTGCCGCTCGCGCGCGGCGATCAGCGCGCCCGACAGCGCGAACACGGCGACGCCGACCAGATCCAGCCAGTCGAGCACGGGGGTGAGGATCACGGCGGCTTCAGTTACGGGCACGGCGTTTGCTCCTTCTGCGCCGGAACAGCAGGACGATCCCCATCAGCGATCCGATCGCGCCCAGCGCGGCGAATGCGATCAGGATCGGGTGGCTGGTATCCTCGCGGGTTTGCAGGTCCATGATGTGCAGGCCCCACATGAAATCGAACAGACGCCAGAAGGGCGTGCGCACCGCCTCCACCGCGCCGCTTTGCCGGCCGATATAGACGCGCGTGCCATCCTCGTACTCGCCGCGCCACACGTCGACAGGGCGGCGGAAATCGAACGGCGGTTCGTCGGCGTCGAACTTGCGCAGTTCCTTGAGCGGACTGTCGGTCACGATCCTCCCAGCGAGTACCGCGCGTGCATCGCTTGCCGAGAGTTCGGGGAGCAGAGCGCCGTTTTCCGCCGAGAAGCGCCGCAGCGATCCGTCCGCAAACCTGGCAAGCGCGACGGGGCCGCTGTCGCCATAGCGGATCGTAATCTCCACCGGGCGCGGCTGGCCATCGGGGATCGCGGGCAGCGCCAGCTGCGGGGGTAACGCACGCTCGGTCACTTCAGCGCGCAGGTGCTCGCCGCGCACTTGGTCGATCGGGCGCGCGACCATCACCAGCCCGGTCAGCGTCCACATCAGCAGCGGAACGCCGATCAGCCAGCCGAGCCAGATATGCCACTTGGCAAGGCGCATCATGATGGGTTTGCGGGCCATCCGCGCGCCCTTATCGCCCATGCGGGCCGGGCACAATCGGAGTGGACGGGTCCGCCCGCTCAGTCTTTGGCGAAAAGCTTGTCCGGGTCGGCCATCGCCTTGATTTCCAGCGCATTGCCGCTGGGATCGCGAAAGAACATCGTCGCCTGCTCGCCGGGCTGCCCCTTGAAGCGCACGGTTGGCTCGATCACGAACTCCAGACCTGCTCCGGTCAGCCGGTCGGCGAGCGCCTGCCACTGGTCCATCGGCAGCACTACGCCGAAATGGGGCACGGGCACCGCCTCTCCGTCGACTGCATTGCGATCCTCTCCCGCAGCGTGCGCGGCGACTGCGGCTGGCGCCACGTGAGCCACGATCTGGTGACCGTAGAAATCATAGTCGATCCAGTCGCGATCCGAGCGCCCCTCGCGGCAGCCGAGCAGGGCGCCGTAGAAATTGCGCGCCGCGTCGAGATCGTGAACGGGGAAGGCGAGATGGAAGGGGGGAATGCTCATGCGCGTTCTTGTGCCGCATCGGGCAGGGCGAACGCAACCGCGTGGGCCAGCGCGAAACCGATAATCGCAGCCGCGCCGTACCCAGCCAGCGGGGTCGGATAGTTCGACATCAGCGCGGCGAGCCAGAAGCCGAACAGGCTCATGCCCGTGGGATAGCGCGCGATCCGCGGCAGGCCGGTGCCGAACAGCATGATCAGAACTGCGCCTGCAAGCGAGAGCGCGATGAGGGCCGCCATCAGGGGCGCCGTATGGACCGCGTCGATAATGACCCGCTCGACAAAGGGCACGGCGGGCAATTCGCCCTGCAAGGCAGCGGCAATGGCGATAAAGAAGCCGCCGATCACCACCAGCCCGAAGCGCCAGTCGCTGCGCACCTGGTAGGCTCCGACGGCCCCGCCGGTGAGCGCAAAGGCGCTGGCAAAGTCGGGTTGGGCAAGCGCAATCAGCAGCGCACCGGCCAGCGCCGGCGGGCCCAGCCGCTCATCGCGCGCGGCGAGCACCACCAGCGGGGGGATGGTGAGCATCCCGGCGTGGAGAATGAATGGACCCAACGGCAGCCACCGCGCGATCCCGTTGGTCGAGGGCCCGGTCACAAGCGGCAGGGCGAAGAATACCAGCAGCACGATTCCCGCGATCAGGCGACCGCGCTGCTCCAGGTGCGGTAGCCCGATCAGCAAGATCAGCGCGGCGAGCACCAGCGCGCCGCCATTGACGATCAGGTAGTGCTGCGGCGCTTCGCCCGTGGCCATATAGGCCAGGCCCGCCAGCACGGGCAGGGCGATGGCGAGCAGCGCCGGAAATCTCTCGCCCCAGCGCTGCGCCATCATCCTTCTCCGATCAGACGTGAATCGGCTTGCCCTGAACCGCCATCGCCGCTTCCTTCATCGCTTCGGAATGCGTCGGGTGGGCGTGGCAGGTGTAGGCGATGTCTTCCGACGTCGCGCCGAATTCCATGCCCAGCGCAGCTTCGGCAATCATCGTGCCGGCGGGCACGGCGATGGCCCACACGCCCAGCACCTTGTCGCTTTCGGCCTCGGCGATCACCTTTACGAAGCCGTCGGGCTCGTGGTTGGTCTTCGCGCGGCTGTTGCCCAGCATCGGGAACTTGCCGACCTTCACCGCCTTCTTGTCGCCGCCCATCTTCTCGATGGCTTCCTCGGTCGTCAGGCCAACGCCCGCGATCTCGGGCCAGGTGTAGACGACGCTCGGGATGATCGCGTGGTTCACGATGCCGGTCTGGCCCGCAATGTTCTCCGCGACCGCAATGCCTTCATCCTCGGCCTTGTGGGCCAGCATCGGGCCGGGGACGCAGTCGCCGATCGCCCACACGCCATCCACCTTGGTGCGGAAGTCGTGGTCGGTCTCGATCTGGCCGCGCTTGTTGGTTTCCAGCCCGATCGCATCGAGGCCGAGGCCGTCGGTGTTGGGCTTGCGCCCGATCGAGACGAGCACGCAGTCCGCTTCCATCGTTTCCGCGTCGCCGCCCGCAGCGGGCTCGAGCGTCAGCGTTGCGGTCTTGCCCTTCACGGTCACGCCGGTGACCTTGGTCGAGAGCTTGAACTCGATCCCCTGCTTCTTGAAGATCTTGCGCGCTTCCTTGCGGATGTCGCCGTCCATGCCCGGCAGGATCTCGGCGAGGAATTCGACGCAGGTGACTTCGGCACCCAGACGCCGCCAGACCGAGCCGAGTTCCAGCCCGATCACGCCGCCACCGATGACGACCATCTTCTTGGGCACCTTGGGCAGTTCGAGCGCGCCGGTGCTATCGACCACGATGTGCTTGTCGTTGTCGATCTCGACACCGGGCAGCGGGGTGACCGAGGACCCGGTCGCGATCACGATGTCCTTCGCGGTGACCGTCTCGTCGCCCACCTTCACCGTGTGCGCGTCCTGGAAGGTGGCGTAGCCCTTCTTCCAGTCGACCTTGTTCTTCTTGAACAGGAATTCGATCCCGCCGGTCAGGCCCTTCACCGCGTCGCGGCGCTGGGCGTGCATCTGGTCGAGGTTGAGCTTGGGCTCCACGTCGATGCCCAGTTCCTTCATCGCGCCGTTCTTGGCCGCGTCGAAATACTCTGATGCGTGCAGCATCGCCTTGGAGGGGATGCAGCCGACGTTGAGGCAGGTGCCGCCCAGCGTCTCGCGCCCTTCGGCGCACGCGGTCTTCAGGCCGAGCTGTGCCGCGCGGATCGCGGCGACATAGCCGCCCGGGCCAGCGCCGATGACAAGGACGTCGTAATCGTAGTTGTGGTCAGCCATTTTCTTCTCTCGTCATCCCCCAGAAGGCGAGCGTCCCGCCTTCTCCGTTGTGCTCCCGATATAGGGAGCGGGACCCCCGCTTTCGCGGGGGTGACGGCAAATAGTCTTACAGGTCGATCAGCATCCGGGTCGGATCTTCGATCGCTTCCTTCATGATCTTGAGCGCGGTCACAGCTTCACGCCCGTCGATCAGACGGTGGTCGTAGCTGAGCGCGATATACATCATTGGGCGGATTTCGACCTTGCCGTTGATCGCCACGGGGCGATCCTCGATCCGGTGGAGGCCCAGCACCGCGCTCTGCGGCGGGTTGATGATCGGGGTCG
>CEPH01007598.1_pt1 | contig 24979 bp, 29 predicted proteins | sample 530571 | NCBI WGS metagenome assembly CEPH01 (sample SAMEA2620413, study PRJEB7988) | marine metagenome | biome: marine biome (ENVO:00000447); feature: surface water layer (ENVO:00002042); material: "saline water (ENVO:00002010), including plankton (ENVO:xxxxxxxx)" | depth 5 m | reverse complement strand
CTCGCGGCCCAGGACGGCGTCGTGACAGCGGTCCGCGCCGCCGCCGCAGGCGTGGCCGACAAGCCGCTGCGGCTGGAAGGCCTGGAGCGCGCCTTCGTTGGCCGCTCGATCGCGGAGGCGACCGAGCCGGCAGCACAGGCAGCCTCGGCAGAGGCTGCTCCGACCAACGACCAGCACGGTTCGGCGGAGTTTAGGCGCGGCCTCCTGCGTGGCCTCGTCCGACGGCTCGCCGGTGAGTTCACGGAGGCAATGGCATGACCGAACAGACCAGGACCGTGCGGATGACGGTGAACGGGGTGAACCACGAGACCGACGTGCCCGTGCGGCGCCTCCTCAGCGACCACCTCCGGCATGGGTGCGGCCTGACCGGCACCCACGTGGGATGCGAGCAGGGCGTCTGCGGTGCATGCACCGTGCTCGTCGACGGCGAGGCCGTGCGGTCCTGCCTGATGCTCGCCGTGCAGGCGGACGGCCGGACGGTCGAGACCGTCGAGTCCCTCGCCTCCGGCGACGAGCTCGATGGCTTCCAGGCCGCGATGATCGAGCAGCACGGCCTGCAATGTGGGTTCTGCACTCCCGGCATCCTGATGAGCGTGGCCGGCGCTGCCCGGAAGGGCTGCCCTGTCGACGAGGTCGAGGGAGAGGTTCTGGGCGGCCACGTCTGCCGCTGCACCGGCTACAACGGCATCCGCGCCGCGATCCGCCAGCACTGGGACGAGAAGGGAGCGGTGCGATGAGCACGAGGGAGCAGCAAGCCGGCGACAGCCTGATTGGCGCCCGGGTCGCACGCGTCCAGGACGACCGGATGGTGCGCGGTCGCGGCCAGTACGTCGACGACATCGGTGACCTGGGCGTTCTGCACGCCGCGATCATCCGAAGCCCTATCGCCGCCGGAGAGGTCACGGGCTTCGACGCAACCGAGGCCGAGGACATGGACGGCGTCGCCCTCGTACTGGGGCCCGACCAGATCGCGGAGCTCACCGACCCCGTCCCGTCGAGCTGGGTGCTCGCGGGCCAGCAGCTCGTCGACGTACCGATCGTTGACCGATCGATCCGCTACGTCGGCCAGCCCATCGGAATCGTGGTGGCGTCCTCCCGAGCGGTCGCCGAGGATGCCCTTGAGCTGATTGACCTCGACTTCGACGACCGGCCGGCTGTCACTGGCGTCGAGGCGGCGCGTGCCGAGGGTGCCCCGCTGGTCTATCCACAGCTCGCGAGCAACCAGGTCGGATCGTTCCAGTTCGGCCCTCCCCAAGAGGTGCTTGAGGAGGTCTTCGCCGGGTCGGCGCACGTCATCGACCGCACCTTCACGATCCCAAGGATCAGCCACAGCCCGCTCGAGCCGCGAGGATTGGTCGCGGAGTGGCTCCCCACGACGCTCCAGCTGACGGTGCACAGCAGCACTCAGGTGCCGCACATCGTTCGACAAGACGTCGCTCGGGCGCTCCGGATCCGTCAGGACCAGGTTCGGGTCGTGGCCACCGACGTCGGCGGCGCCTTCGGTCAGAAGACCTCGCTGTTCCCCGACGAGACGATGGTGTGCCTCGCGTCAAAACTGCTCGGTCGCAAAGTCAAGTGGATCGAGGACCGGGTCGAGAGCCTGTCATCCAGCTACCAGGGCCGAGGCCAGGTCACCCGCGCCCGGCTCGGCATGGATGCCGATGGTCGGTTCACGGTGATCCACGCCGACATGCACGGCGACGTGGGCGCCTTCACCAGTACCGGCACCGGCGGCACCGGTCCGTTCCAGGTCGCGGGCCTCATGATCGAGGGTCCCTACAAGTTCGACATCGCGGCCTCCACCGTGACCGCCTGGTACACCAACGCCGTCCCCACCGGCGCCTTCCGCGGCTACGGAATGCAGGAGGCGACCTTCATCCGCGAGCGCCTAGTCGACGAGGCGGCGCGTGAGCTGGGCATCGACCCGGTCGAGCTGCGCCGCCGCAACATGATCACTCCGGACGCGCTCCCACACGTCACTAACACCCAGCTGCCCTACGACAACGGCGACTACCCACAGGTGCTCGATCGGGCGGTTGCCCTTGCTCGGGCAAGCGCGCGGCCGGGCTCAGAACGTGTCCGCCGCGGCATCGGCTACTCCTCGATGGTGGAGATCACGGGCTTCGCCCCCAGCGCTCTCCTGGAGTTGTACAACATCCACTGGAGCGGCTGGGAGTCGAGCACCATCCGCATCAACGAGGACGGAACGATTACGGTCCACTCCGGCGTCACCTCGTTCGGCCAAGGCATCGAAACCGCGTTGGCGCAGGTCGCCGCCGAGCGACTCGGGGTCCCGCTCTCGTGGGTCCACGTCCAGCTGGGCGACACGCTGACCTCGGGATACTCCAACATGGCGTCACAGGCCAGCCGTGGCCTGCCGCTTGCCGGTGGGGCGCTGTGGAACGCGGCCGAGAAACTCCGGGAGCGGATGCACGCCCTCGCCTCGGCGTATCTCGAGGTTGCGCCAGAGGAAGTGAAGTACAGCGACGGCCAGTTCCGCACCGACTCAGGAACCACGATCACATGGCGCGAGGTCGCACACCGCGGCTGGATGGGGTGGCGCCGACGTGCAGAGGACCCGATCCGGCTCGAGGAGACGTACGAGTACGACCCGCCGAGCATCACTTTTGGCTACGCCACGCATGCCGCCCAGGTCGCCGTCGACCTCGACACCGGCAAGGTCTCGGTCGAGGACTACTGGGTCGTCCACGATTCCGGCGTCGTCGTCAATCCGCTGATCGCCGACGGCCAGACAATTGGCGGCGTGGCCATGGGCATTGGGTCCGCGCTTCTGGAGGAGGCCACCTTTACCGCCGACGGTCAACCGACTGCGACCACCTATCTGGACTACGTCGTCCCGCTGTCGGAGGATGTGCCGGACCTGGTGCTCGACCACATTGTGACGCCCAGTGAGATCACTCCGGGCGGCTTCAAGGGTCTAGGCGAGAGCGGCACCATCCCGCCGCCAGCTGCCATCGCTAACGCCATCGCTGCCGCAGTTCCCGAAATCGCTAGTGGCGTCGTCGCGATCCCGCTGAGCCCCACACGGGTCTGGACAATGCTCGATGCCGCCGGTCTGACCCGCTGAGGCTGCCACCGACCGAAACCAGGAGAATCTGAATGGAACTGCAGCACTCGTTCACGGTGCCCGCGCCTGTAGGGGAGGCTTGGGACCTGCTCCTTGACGTCGAGCGGATCGTCCCGGCGCTGCCTGGCGCCTCGCTCACCAGCTTCGAGGGTGACTCGTTCACCGGCCAGGTGAAGGTGAAGATCGGCGCGATCCAGATGGCCTACAAAGGCCAGGGCAAGTTCACCGAGCGTGACGAGGATGCTCGTCGAATGGTGATGACCGCGGCTGGCAGGGACACGAAGGGTGCTGGCACCGCCACGGCCACGATCACGTGCACTCTCACTGATCAGGACGGATCGACGCGGGTCGACGTCACCACGGACCTTGTACTCACTGGCCGCCCTGCGCAGTTCGGCCGCGGCTTGCTCAATGACGTCGGCTCGAAGATCATCGACCAGTTCGCGGCCAACATCGGCACCGCGTTGGAGGCGCAGGACACAGTCGTTCCGGAGCCTCTCGCAGCGGATGGTGCGCCTGCGGCCAATGTCGCCCCCCTGCCCGAGGTGGAGCCGCTCGACCTGATGAGCGTCGCCGGTGCAGCAGTTGCGAAGCGTGCAGCTGCCGGAGTCACGGTGGTCACCGTCGTCGTGTTGGCAGCGCTGGTTGTGCGCCGACTCCGCGGCTGACCGGACGGCACCCTGTAGGTGACTGACTCGCCTACCGGATCCGCTGTAGCGAGGGTCAACCCAGTGGCGCTGACCACGGTGGTCGAGAACTTCGATTTGCGCCGCGCCAGCCGAAGGCGCCTGCTTCATCGCCGGCCCAGGTGGGAAGATGGACCCACGGTGACCGGCGGCTGCGTTGTGGAATCTTTTCCTTGCCGAGCGAAGCGATCGGCCCTCAAGCGTCGCTGATGCGGGTGAAGGCGTCGAGGTTGCGTTGGTCGGTGTCGGGGAGGGCGTGGAGGTATTTCTGGGTGGTCTGGATGAGACTGTGGCCCAGCCGGTCCATGACGGATTTGAGGTCGGCGCCGCCGGCGAGGAGCCAGGCGGCGTGGGCGTGGCGGAGGTCGTGGATGCGCACCGGGAAGTCGAGACCGCTGGCGGCGATGGCGGGTTTCCAGGCGCGGGTGCGGAAGGTGTTGCGGGAGATGGGTGTGCCGTCGCGGGTGGCGAACAGCAGGTCGTCCGGGCCGAGCTGGTGCTCGGCGATGTGCTCGGAGAGCTGGTCGAGGAGTCCCGGGCGGAGGCCCATGCGGCGCTATTCGTTGTCCTTGGGGTAGGGCTTGACGATCATGCGTTGCCCGGTCGTTGAGGCGCGTTTGGGGACCTCGACGATGGTCTCCTCCACGGTCAGGGTGGCGTGGGTGAAGTCGAGGTGCCGGGGGCGGAGCGCGATGAGCTCACCCCAACGGAGGCCGGTCTCGACGGCGACCTGGACCATGAGCCGGTACTTGTCTGGGACGGCGTCGAGGATCCGTCGGTATTCGTCGGGGGTGACATGCCCGGCGCTGACCGGTTCACCGCCCTGGGTCTGACGAAGAGCGGCGCCCCCCGGCATCCGCTCTACCTGCCCGGGGACGCGCGCCCGTCTCCATGGCCGGCCGCGGTGGGGGAGCGACGATGAGCAGGCCGCCGCGGTTCCAGCTCTCGCGGCGCGCGGGCTACCGGATGCCCCTTGGAGGCGCGTCCGTGACGCGCGGGAGCCGGTGGGGCAACCCGCACAAGGTGGCCGACGTCGGCCGAGCTGAGGCGGTCAGGCTCTTCGAGGACGATCTCCTCGCCGGCCGACTGCCCATCAGCGTCGACGACGTACGCCCGCCACCTCGCGGGCAGGCCGCTGGGCTGCACATGCCGCCTCGACGAGGCCTGCCATGCCGACGTGCTCCTGCGCGTCGCCAACCCTGGAGCGCTCGGCGTCGCACACAGCTCGCCACCTGTCCGATCCTCCGGCGCCGCGGTTGCTTCTGTGGACATGGGGGCGGGATTGACCGCGCAGGAGCGCCGTCGCACGGAAGCTGGCGGTGGTGCGGGTTACGGTGCTGGACGTTCCGCATCGGGCTCTGCAGCAGCCGACATCTCGGGAATCGGAAATCAAAGCGGAGTGATGTGACATGGAGACAAGGGATCGCCCGGCGCAGTGGGTGCTCGAACTCGGGATGCGCGTGTGCGGAGGCGCACGACCATGGCTACCGCCCCTGACGGGCGGCTCGGTCGGTCTGTGCAGCTGGCTGCTTCTCTCGTGGCTGACGTCGTCCGGGCTGTGGGCTGACCCAGCAGAGACGGGTCGCGGCGAGGACCTGATCACCGTGGTGTTCACGGTTGCGACGGCCGGCATGGTCACGGTCGGGATCGTGTACCTGCTGGTCGGCATGCGGGCGCACCGGACGTGGCACACGGCGCTGACCGAGGATGAGCGGCGCGACATGCTCACCGAGTACTCCCAGCGGCTGTATAGCTTCCTGGAAGCGCTGGACCCGCGGACCAGCAAGCTCGACTTCACCACGGACGATCTTGAAGACCTCTCGATCAGTCATCGCCAGCAGCTGGGACATCTCATCGCGGCGGCGGCCGAGGTCGACGAGCCAGGTTTCTGCTCGGCCGTCCGGCACGAGTCGTGGCTGCTCCTCGAGGCGGCCCGCCTGCACCGGGAGCTGTCGCTTGAGTCGATCGTTCGAGCGGAGACCGCGGTTCCCCTCGTCCTCGTCGAGCTCGACGAGGAGATCACGAAGACAACCGCCTACCTGCTCGGTGCCGTCGAGTCCGGCGAGTGTGTATGCGGACGCGAGCACACACAGCTGAACCGGCTGATCGACGTGTGCGGACGCGCGCAGCAGCAGGCCAACACGGGAAGGGGGAACTGATGGACCCCAGCGGCCTGGAGCCGATCCTGAACGTGCTCACGAACGTCGCGATGATCCTGAGCCTCGTGTGCGTTGGCGTCGGCCTGTTCTGCGCGTCTTTCAACTCAAGCCGGGGATATGGCGGCTCGATGATCGCCGGGGGCCTCGTGCTCGGCGGCACGAGCTTCCTCCTCCCACATCTGGTCGACACGATGGGCGCGGCGCACGAGGAAAGTGAGAAGAACCCCGCGCCCGAGCCGGCGATGCCGGACATCGACTGGTCGACCGTCGGCTGGGTCGTCGCTGGGGTTGCGGGGGCGGCTGCGCTACTGGCTCTGATCTACGTCACCGCGACCAAGGCGCGGCGGGCGATGGCTCGCGACGCGGCCGAGTCCGGCCGACTGGACCGGATCTGGAAGGAGTCGGTGCAACGTCACGACCGACTCCGGGAGCAGTGGATGGACTTCCAGCACGACATCGAGAAGGTGCTCTCGTTCCCTCTGCTCTCAGATGTCTCCGAGCCGAAGACCAGTGCCTTCATCGAGGCCCTGGGCGCGGCCGCGGACCTCTCCGCGACGCGTCGTCCCAAGTCGGCCGAGGCCGTGGAACGGTACGCACAGGCCACTCGCACTGCCGAGACCAGGTGGCAGGCGGCGCTGCACCACGCGGAGCGTGTGCGCCTCGCCCGGTTCGAGCCGGGGGAGCGGGACCGGATCAAGAAGGTCCAGCGGCTATTGCGGCAGGCGAAGAACGGTGGCGCCTCGCCGGAGGAGCGCCGAACGTACTACGAGCGGGCCCGCGAGATGCTCGGCGACCTGATCCGGCTGCCCGAGCCCGCGCGTCTTGCCCTGGAACAGGAGGTCCGTGGCGAGCTCGAGGCACCGCGCCCGCCCGCGGCCTGGCCCACCTACGCCACCCCGGCCGAGCGACTGCCGGAGCCCACAAAGCGGGCCACGTCGACGTCGGCGGCAGCGCGTCGAGAATCCGAGCGCCAGGCCTTGGATGCCGACCAGTCGCAGTCGATGCTCTGGGCTACCTACGGCCTCACGACCGGCACGGATCTTGGTGCCGGCTGCGGCGACGTCGTCGACCCCGGGAGCGGGTGCTCATGAGCGAGGCCACGGTCGAGTTCGTGCCGCCTTGCGCCTGGTGCGACGAGCCCGCGATCACGAAGACCGAGAACGGCATGCGCGCATGCTGGCACCACGCCGCCCTCGACGGGGTTCGTTCGCAGCAGCTCGCGGAATCCAAGGCCCGGATGGACGCCGTTGAGGCTGACATAGCCCGCCGCCGAGCCGCCTCCGGCGCCATTAGGGTCAGCAGTATGCAGCCCGCCGATGTGACCGCCGCGCCTCCCGAGGTCGTGGCTGAGGTGCTCCGCGACCCGGCAACCTTCCTTGACGCGGCCGCGAAGGCGGAGCCGGGCTGGTCGGACCGATACGGAGGGCCGGAAGGCGTCGCCCAGCTCACCATCGTGCTGCACGATCACCTGGCCGAGCTGACGAAGCGCAACGCCGACCTACGCACATCGACGCTGATCTACCTGCGGACTCAGGTCAGACGGTTTGCGCACCCATCGTGCGGTAGTGGCCTGGGGTGACACCGACGTACTCGCGGAAGAGTCTGGTGGCGTGCGAGCGGGAGTGCCAGCCGACTCGCTGCATCGCGGCGCCGACGGTCAGGTCAGTTTCCCGCAACAGCTTGGCGAGGTACTCGGCACGCAGCATCGTTAGGAATGCGAGCGGTGTCTTACCGTATGCCTCCACGAACACGCTGGACAGCCGCGAAGGTGACAGGTGAACCTCGGCGGCGAGAGCCTCCAACGTCCACCGGCGTGCGGGATTCTCACGCAGCAGGGCAGCCGCCCGGCGCGCATCGACCCGCAACGGCGCGAACCGGCGATCCCTCGGGAGGATGGGCCGGATGTGAGCACGCTGCGAGCGTGAGATGCGCACCGGGGAGACGGTGATGAAGGGGGCGATGACGGAGGCGATCTGGAACCAGAGGGCCTGCATCCGCAGATAGTGGCGCACGAAGTTCCCGTCTATGCTGAGCGCGACCAACTCATCCAGCCACGGCATGACCATCCCGGCGCGATCCTCGCCTAGCCGCAGTATCTGAGCGGCCTCGGTGTAGATGGTCTCCGCGAAGCCCTGCGCATCGAGGCGATCTTGCAGCAGTCCGGCGTACTGCCACCGCACCTGATCGAGCACATAGTCGGTGTCGGCGTAGATCGTGGTGACCGTGATGTGACTCTCCGGCTCCGACCCACACAGCACGTTCGCGCCGAGCAACACTACGTCGCCGGTATTCACGGGCTGCTGGCCGAATTCACTGAACAAGAACGCGCTCCCGTCACGCACGACGATGATCTTCACGCAGTCATATGCCACTGGCCCGACAGGACGATGAACCGTTCGTGTCCGGGCAAGGAGTGGCGCGAACGCGTACGCGGCAGCAGACGCAGAATCGGCCAGATTTGGAGTCGGCTCTGTCATTCCATACCTACGCCACGCCGCCTATCCATCCGGGTCCAGGGCGTGTCTGATAAATGCTGTAACCAAGCGATGAGGCCATTGAGCACGCAGGATCACGACGTAGGTGCGCGGACTTACACCGAGCCAGTTAGGGGGTAGGAAGTAAAGGCGAGGGCCTCGCCACGACGAGGCCCTCGCCTTTACTTCCTACGGCAGCCCTGAAGGCTTGCGGGGAACTAACCTTCTGCCTTGGCGTCCTGGCAGCAATGCTCGTTCGCTTGCTGAGGTGCCTCAGCGCTGGTGTTCTGCTGCCTATCGTCTTCATCGGCCGGAACGATCTCGACGTTACAGCAGTCTGACTGCTCGTTCTTAGAGCGTCCAGTGAACAGGTCTTTAAGTCCCATGGTGGTTCCTTTCCTTTGTTGGGTTCACAGTGCGGTTCTGGGTGGTCAGGCGGTGATCGAGAGGATGTACCCGCCAGCGATCGCCACGGCCAGGATGGTGACGACGAATGCCACGAGAAGCCGTGGCTTGAAGATCGCCGTGAGCATCGATACCTCCGGTGCGGAGGCCCCGGCCCCGCCGATCATCAGGGCGAAGATCGGGCCGAGGGCCACACCGGCGGACTGGAGGGCCAGCCCGACCGGGAGCATGGTCTCCAAGCGGATGTAGAGCGGGATGCCGATGACCGCGGCCAGGGGCACCGCCCACCAGATGTTGGCTCCGGCGAAGGCGGTCAGCTGGTCCTCGGGGACGAACTCGTAGATCGCGGCTCCGATCGACACGCCGATGAGCATGGGCACAAGCAGGGGGCGCAGATCGGTCCAGGCTTGGCGGAGCGCTCCGGGCATCTCGCCACGCAGGCCTTTCCACGGCTCGGGCGTCTTCTCGCCCTGCACGCGCACGCGCTTGAGCGCCTTCTCCAGGCCCAGGCCGCGCCATACCCACGGGATGATCAGTGAGACGGCCAGGGTGAAGAGCGTGTAGACGATGGCGGTCGTCCATCCGAAGACGATCCCGATGCCGCCGACGATGATGGGGTTGAGCAGCGGCGAGGCGATGAGGTAGGTCATCGCTGTCTGGAAGGCGACCCCGGCGTTGAGCATTCCGACCAGCATCGGCAGTGTCGAGCAGGAGCAGAACGGAGTCACCGCCCCCAAAAGCAGTCCCTTGACCGGTCCGGGGACCCTCCCGCTGCTCATCCAGTCACGTATCTTCTCCGGCCCGAATCGCCGGTTGATCAGCGCGACGGCGGTCGAGACGACGAGGAACAGGGCCAGCAGCTGGCCCAGCAGCAGTGCGAAGGTTCCGAGTGTGTCAGTCAGCATCGGTCACCGCACTGTGTGCCGGGATCTCGGCCTCGGTGCAGCAGGCCCGCTGCCCGGCGGGAGTCAGCGTGGCAAGGTGGGCCAGCCACTGGACTGGAGCGGCCAACTGTTCGCAGCAGATCGAAATGAGGTTCGACCGGCCCTGCGGGGCCACTTCGATCAGCCCCGCCTTGAGCAGAGCGGAGACGTGATGGCTGACCAGCGCCTGGCTCAGACCGGTTGCCTCCTGGAGCTGCTTGTTCGTCATGGCACCATCGGCCAGGCTTAGAACGATCGTCAGCCGGTTCTCGTCGGCCAATGCCGACAGGGTGGGGGTCAAGTAGGTGGCTCGTTCTCTGGCCGACAGGTCCGAGACCACGGGAGAAATCTGGATCGGTGAAGTCATGCCTCTACACTAACAAGCCCTGGCTTGTAATACAAGCCGTCACTGATGTTTTATGGGTTTTGCGATCCCCGACCTGTAGGGGGAAGGCGGCTGGTGATGTCGCGGACGGCGTCCTTGGCGGTCCTGCCTGCACCGATCAGCGTGGCTGAGGCGAATCCGGTGAAGTCCCCGTACCCAAGCAGGTGCAGGCGGGACTCGTCGACGGAGCGTGTGCCGATGGTCCTGGGCACGCCGTTCTTGCGGCTCAGACCCAGGGGGCCAAGGTGGTCCAGCGTGGGGCGGAAGCCGGTGCACCAGATGATCGCGTCGTAGGACGCGGCGACGCCGTCGTCCCAGGCCACGCCCTCGCCGGTGAGACGGTCGAACATGGGGCGGGGATGGAGCACGCTGCGGTTGCGGGCAGCACGGACGCTGGGGACCATCACGATGTCGCCGAGCCCGGAGACGCCAGCGGCAGATGCCCCTGTCTTCCGAGCTACCTCGCGCTTGGTGGCAACGTCGAAGAGGACGCGGCCGTCGACGTCGTCGGGCATGAAACGGGGTGGGCGCAGGGTGGCCCACGTCGTCTCGGCGACCATGGAGACTTCGGCGACGATCTGTGCTGCGGAGTTGCCTCCTCCGACGATGAGGACCCGCCGGCCACGGAACCGCTCCGGGGAGGAGTAATCGACGGTGTGCAGCTGCTCTCCCGTGAACTCGGCGATACCTGGATAGGCGGGCACGAAGGGTGTGTCCCAGGTACCGGTGGCGCTGATGACGAACGCGGTGTGCCAGTTGCCGTGATCGGTCTCTATGTTCAGTCCGCGGTCGTTGGCGCGGACGCCGCTGACCTGGATGTGCCGGCGCACGGGCAGTTCATAGCGCTGCTCGTAATCATGCAGGTATTTCACGACGTGGCCAGCGGTGGGGAAGGTCTCGCCCTCCTGGTGCGGCATCCGCCATCCTGGCAGCGGACTGTACTCGGCAGGGGAGAACAGCCGCAGCGAGTCCCAGCCATGCTGCCAGGCCCCGCCCGGATGGTCCTGCCTGTCGAGGATCACGAAGTCCAACTCCGCCCGGCGCAGGTAGTAGCCGGCGGCCAGGCCTGCTTGGCCGCCGCCGATCACGACGACTTCGGCACGCTCACTCATCGGACTCCCGCGGGCCGAGTAGGTCGGTAGTGAGGTCACGAACGCGGCACTCGATCTCGTTCCGGATCGGACGGACGGCGTCGATTCCCTGTCCCGCGGGATCGTCCAACTGCCAGTCCTCATAGCGCTTGCCGGGGAAGATGGGGCAGATGTCACCGCATCCCATCGTGATGACCACGTCGGAGGCCTTCACACCCTCGGTAGTGAGGGCTTTCGGCTGCCCGGTGGTGATGTCGATGCCTTCCTCGCGCATCGCCTCCACTGCGACCGGATTGATCTGCTCCGCGGGCAGCGACCTCGCCGAACGTACCTCGATCCGGCTACCGGCCAGGTGACGCAGGTAGCCGGCGGCCATCTGGGAGCGCCCGGCGTTGTGGACGCAAGCGAACAACACCGTGGGCCGGTAGTCGCTCATGCCAGGCTCCCTTCGGGAATCAGGTGCAGACTCGGGTTCAGCGCCCTCAGCAGAGTGCTGATGGCCGTCTCTCTGCCGGGGACGACCCGGTACCAGACCCATGTGCCCCGCCGTTCGGCGGTCAGTACCTGGGCGTCTTTGAGCACTTTCAGATGATGCGAGATCGTCGGCTGGGAGACCTCGGCGAGACTCGCCAGGTCGCACACACAGCACTCGCCGCGCGGGTCGGACGCCACGGCGGAGAGCATCCGCAGGCGCAGTGGATCGGCTAGAGCCTTGAACAGAGCCGAGAGCTCGGCGGCGTCCTCGGCGCTCATCGCTCCTGTCGCACTGGGCATGCCGAACTCAGAACCGGGAACAGCAGCAGCATCGGTCATGTTGTCCTCATTTCTGCGGCGTAGGGGTCGGTGCGGAACCAAGCATGTGCGGTCCAGAGGGAGACGTAGACGAGGCCGACCAGGACAGGCACCTCGATCAACGGGCCAACCACCCCTGCCAGCGCCTGACCGGAAGTCGCCCCAAAGGTGCCGATCGCCACGGCGATGGCGAGTTCGAAGTTGTTTCCCGCCGCGGTGAACGCCAGCGTCGTCGAGCGGGCGTAGCCGAGGCCCATGCCCTTGCCGAGCAGAAGCCCGGCGAACCACATGAGCGCGAAGTAGACGAACAGTGGCAGGGCGATGCGGGCGACGTCGAGCGGGTTGGACGTGATCGCGTCGCCTTGGAGCGCGAACAGCAGCACGATAGTGAACAGCAGCCCGTAGAGCGCCCATGGGCTGATCCTGGGGACGAACTTCTCCTCGTACCACTCGCGCCCCTTGCGTTTCTCGCCGGTCCAGCGGGTCGCGAACCCGGCGATCAGGGGCACGCCGAGGAAGACCAGCACGTTGAGGGCGATCTGCCCGACCGACACATCCAGGCCTTGGGTACCGAGGCCGAGCCAGCCGGGGAGGACGGTGAGGTAGAACCAGCCGAGGAACGAGAACGCGATGACCTGGAAGATCGAGTTGATCGCCACCAGTACCGCGGTTGCTTCCCGGTCGCCGCAGGCCAGGTCGTTCCAGATCACCACCATCGCGATGCAACGTGCCAGGCCGACGATGATGAGGCCGGTACGGTACTCGGGCAGATCGGGCAGGAACACCCAGGCGAGAGCGAACATCACCGCCGGGCCGAGCAGCCAGTTCAGCACGAGCGAGGACACCAACAGCTTATTGTCACCTGTGACGGCGGCGATCTTGTCGTAGCGGACCTTCGCCAGCACTGGGTACATCATCACCAGCAGGCCCAGACCGATCGGCACCGAGATGCCGCCGACCTCGAGCCGCGCCAGCAGATGGGAGACGCCGGGCACCAGCCGACCAAGTAACAGCCCGGCGACCAGCGCCAGGCCGATCCAGACCGGCAGCCACCGATCCAAACTCGACATGCGTCCAGAGACACCACGACGGCGTGCTTCAACCCCTTGAATCGACACCCTCCTATATTGACATCCTTCGATACAGCGAGCAAAATGCCCAGACACTGCTTCTCGTCACCGCCGCCAGCGCTCGCAGACCCTGCCCCTGCTCTTCTTCCTCGGCCTGCCCCTGATCGCCGGGTTCGCGACCCCGGAGAGGAACGTACCTTCCTCTCCGCGTGATTAAGGCCGGTCTTGATGCGTCGCTGTACTGATGTTGACGCGGGCAGGCCGATACCTCATCGGCTGATGCACTGCCGACGTTTTTGGCTGACTCTCTAGATGCTCGCCGATGAGCTGTCATTTCTCCCCACACGTCTGGCACTAAGAGTGCGAGCCGCGCGCTGCGCGCGCACCTGACCCCCGAGATCGCCCCTCCCGTGACGGTCTCGGGGAGGGGCCGTCGTGGTGATGACCATCCGGGTCATGTCGTCCGGCAAGGGCTACGAGTACCTGCTGAAATCGGTCGTCGTCGGCGACGGCGACCGCGAGATGAGCAGCCCGCTGACCCGGTACTACACCGAGACCGGCTGCCCACCCGGAAGCTGGGTGGGCACCGGACTGACGAGCCTCGACGACGGGCGCACCCCGGCGTTGGCCGAGGGCGACACGGTGACCGAGGAACACCTGGCCCGACTGCTGGGTGAGGGCATCCACCCGGTCACCGGGGAGAAGCTCGGCAAGAGGTTCCCCTCGTTGCAACCCCCACGCGAGCGGATTGCGGCGCGCATTGCACGACTCGACCCCGACTTGCGAGGCGAGACACGGGCAGAAGCGGTGCAGCGCATCCGTGAGGAAGAGGTTGCGAAGAAGCCGCGCACCGCCGTTGCAGGGTTCGACCTGACGTTCTCCCCACCGAAGTCGGTCAGCGCGATCTGGGGCGTGGCCGACGCGGGCACGCAAGCCCTGATTGCGCAGGCGCATCACGCCGCAATGCGCGACACCATCGCGTTGCTGGAAGAGCGCGTCGCCGCAACCCGCGTCGGCGCGGGCGGTATCGCGCAGATGCCGATCGTGGGCGTAATCGCCACCGCGTTCGACCACTACGACTCCCGAGCCGCCGACCCGCAACTACACACGCACGTCGTGGTGTCGAACAAGGTGCAGGGCGTAGATGGGCGGTGGCGCACCCTCGACTCCCGCCGACTGCACAAGGCCGCTGTCGCTCTCTCGGAGTCGTACAACGCCTTTCTCACGGATCACACCGCGCGGTTTCTCGGCGTGACGTGGGTGCCCGTCGACCGGGGCAAAGACCGCAACACCGGGTGGGAGATCGAGGGCGTACCGGCGGCACTGATCACGGAGTTCTCCCGACGCACCACCGGTGGCAGCGACGGCGGGGAGGGCATCGAGCAGGTCAAGAACCGGCTGATCGAGCAGTACGTCGCCGAGCACGGGAGGCAACCCTCAGCGGCGACGATTGCGAAGCTCCGGCAACAGGCGACCTTGGAGACGCGACCAGAGAAAGAACTGTACTCGCTGGCCGCCCTCACCACCGACTGGCGGGCGCGTGCCGAGGTCGTGCTCAGCGAGGACGCACCCACGTGGGCGCAGCACCTGCTCGACCGGGGTACGACCGAAGCCCGGCTGCGCGCGGACGACCTCGGGCTGGAGCAGATCGAGGATCTCGCCTCGGTGGTGCGGATGAGCGTGGCGAACCGGCGCGCAACCTGGGGGCGCTTCAACCTGCACGCCGAGACCATGCGGCAGATCATGGGCGTCCGCTTCGCAACCACCGACGCCCGTCTCCAGGTGCTCGATCAGATCGTCGCGCACGCCGAAGCCGAATCCCTGCGCCTCACCCCGGACTACGACCGTGCCGTACCCGCTCACTACGTCGAGGACGAGGGCAACAGGTTCCAGCCGGTCGATCAGATCGCCTACTCCAGCCAAGACATCCTCGACGCCGAGCAGCGCCTCCTCACGCACAGCCAGCACACCGGCGCTCCAGCACTGACGGCGCGGCTCGTCGCGCGGCACACCTCGCGCAAGATCAGGGGCGTCCGGCTCGACCCCGACCAGGCCGTCGCTATCACCCGCATCGCCCGTTCCGGGCTGAGCCTCGATCTACTGGTCGGCCCCGCCGGTTCCGGCAAGACCACCGCGCTACGTGCCCTGCACCGAGCATGGACAGCCGCGCACGGACGCGACTCGGTGATCGGCCTCGCACCGTCAGCGGCTGCCGCCGAAGTGCTCGGCGACTCGCTCGGCGTGCGGGCGGAGAACACCGCGAAGTTCCTTTACGAACACCATCTCGGGCGCTGGAACCTCGAAGCCGGGCAGCTCGTGCTCGTGGACGAGTCCTCCCTTGCCGGCACTCTCGCGCTCGATCGCATCGCCGAGCACGCCGCCGAGGTCGGCGCCAAGGTCGTGCTCATCGGCGATTGGGCGCAGCTGAGCGCGGTCGAGACGGGCGGGGCGTTCGGGATGCTCGTGCGTCACCGGCAGAGCGTTCCCGAACTCACCGACGTGAGACGCTTCGCCAACGATTGGGAGAAGAACGCCAGCCTCGGCCTGCGACACGGACGCACCGATGCGCTGGACGAGTACCAGGAGCGGGGCAGACTGGCGGGCGGTGACGCCGAGACGATGCTCGACACGATCTACGAGGCGTGGCGCAGCGACCGCGCCGCGGGCCTGCGCACACTGATGATCGCGGGCACCGGCGAGATGGTCGCCCAGCTCAACGAGCGCGCCCGCGCCGACCTCATCGAGACCGGGCAGGTCGAGGTGGACGGTGTGCGTCTGCACGACGGCACCACCGCAGGCGTCGGCGATCTCGTCGTCACTCGACTCAACGACCGCCGCCTGTCCACCGGCAGGGCGTGGGTCAAGAACGGTGACCGCTGGCAAGTTGCCCGCCGCTACGACGACGGCTCGCTCGCCGTGCGGCGGCTGGGGCGCGGCGACAAGCCCCACGGTAAAGCTCTCGTGCTGCCTGCGAAGTACGTCCGCGAGGAACTCGAACTCGGCTAGCCGAGGTTCTGCAAACGCACTCGCCTGTGAACATGCGCGTGCGCGCGGTTTCAGTCTACTCCCATCTGTGGACGGTGACCTTGCCGACTGTGCGGCCGTTCTCGACCAACTCGTGCGCCTCGCGGAGTGTGGTCGGTGAGATCGGCGCGAGTGTCGTTGTGGCCGTGGTGCGGATGCGGCCCTGATCTACAAGGTCAGCGACAGTGTTCAGGAGCTGGTGCTGTTCAATCATGTCCGGGGTCTGCCTGAGCGGGCGGGTGAACATCAGTTCCCAGTGCCAAGCGATGCTCTTGCCCTTGAGCGGGAACACGTCGCGCGGACCGTCGTCAATGGCGACAATATGCCCGAACGCTCGAACGATCCGCGCATAGGTTTCGATCTGCCCCGCGGAATGCGCGGTGAACAGCCAGTCCACGCCATCCTGCGCGACGGCGAGCACCTGCTCAGCCAGGTCGTCGCGGTGGTTCACCACATGCTCCGCGCCCAGGTTGCGCACCCAGGCGGAGCGTTCATCGTCGGAGGCGGTGGCGATCACGGTGACGTTCGGCAGGAGCGCGTCGGCCAGTGCCAGCATGATCGATCCGACTCCGCCGGTCGCGCCGATCACCAGCAGGGTGCCGGTCGAGTCCTCGGTAAGGGCGAGCCGCTCGAACAGGGTCTCCCAGGCGGTGATCGCCGTCAGCGGCAGCGCAGCAGCGTCGGCAAACGACAGCACCTGCGGCTTGCGCCCCGTAATCCGCTCATCCACAACATGCAGGCGCTGGTTCGTACCTGGCCGGTCGATGCTGCCCGCGTAGTACACCTCGTCACCCGGAGCGAACAGCGTCACCGCTGAGCCGACCTCGCGCACCGTACCGGCGGCGTCGAAGCCGAGCACCTTGAACCCGTTCGCAGGAGCGCCTTCCCGCAGTTTCACATCGACCGGGTTCACCGAGACCGCCTCGACCTCGACCAACAAGTCATGCGGTCCAAGTTCGGGCACCTCGACCTCGCGGGCGGTCAGCGCCTCGGGGTCGGTGGCGGGGAGGTTCTTCTCGTATCCGATCGCAGTCGTAGCCGTCATGCCAATTATGGTTCCCCAGACCTACTGGTTACCGTCAAGGCAACCTAGTACCCATCGGATACCATGAACGTATGAGTCAGACCGTGGATGAGTGCGACCGGAACGACGTGTACGCGGCCATGTGTCCGTGCCGCGACATGCTCGACCTGCTCGCCAACAAGTGGAGCGCCCTGGCCATCGGTGCGCTCGAAGACGGGCCGCAACGCAACGGGCAACTCAAACGACGCTTGGAAGGCGTCAGCCCCAAGGTGCTGTCCCAGACCCTCAAGCGTCTCGAAGACCACGGCCTGCTCACTCGCACCGTCTACCCCGAGGTTCCCGCTCGCGTGGAGTACGAACTTACTGACCTCGGACACAGCGCAGCCGCCCCGTTGAAGCATCTGCGCGACTGGGTTGAACACAACGTCGGAACCGACCAGTAGCGACCCCCTCGGCGCTACATCGAGCCAGGAGTCCCGGCCTCCGCGTAATACCGCGTCAACACAGACGAGGCGTCGCGGTCGCCGTCACCGGACACGACAGAGTTCAGCAGGTACCGGTACCCGTCACCGGTCGTCATCACCCTAATTGATAACGTCACACCTAGAAGGTGCGAAGTAACCGACGCGCGAGCACAGGAGCGCTTCTGTCATTTCGAAGGCGAGACTTCGCGCGATTGGGATTCGCCGGGCCATCCTTCTTCTCTTTCGTCGAACGTCACCGCAACACCGTGTCGCTGGGGTTCGTGAAATCTTCTTCCGGAAGCGAAACCCAGGTACTGCGCCATGAGGAACTCGCCGCAGCGATGCACAGGCGTTCGACAGTTCGGTCGCACGAACCGATCGTTTGTTAACGGACGGCACTGTACGTCGATCGAAAGTCGCGCCGACACCCCCTGCGAATTCGCGTCGCGGGATAGTTTGCCAGGATCCGGCGATCAGCGTGGTGCGCATCAAGGAGGTGCGCAGCGGCCTCAGCACGAGGAGCCTGCCCGCGAGGCCGACCACCCCGCCCCTAGGAACGGTAGGAGTGCGACGTCGGGGCGAGCTGGGGGCCACCCCCCGAGACCGAAAGTAGCACCGCAGCGACGATAAGCGCCACGCCAACCAGGGTGGTCGTCAGCTCCCCGACCAACGAACCGATCCATCCGCGTTCCTGGAGGTCTCGGAACATCCTTATGCTCAGCCCGAACGTTCCGTTCGAGCTGCGAACCGATCGTCTCGATGCGTCGTGGCAGACGCCTCAGCTGTCCACCGATGACCTGGAGTTGCACGCGGCCGTCGGCGAACATCTCCCTTGAGTCCATCGCCAGACGTATGAAATGAGGAGTTCGAGCAAGGGCCCGATCGACCAAGTCGTAGTCGGCAACGAGCTGGCACAGCGTTCCCTCGAGTGACACGAAGGAAACGACTGGCGTTCTCCTCCGCTGTTGGGGACGTCGGGTCGGCTGAAATAATGGCCGGGACGATACGGTGGCGAGTCAGAGCGCCGTGATCCACCGCGCGATCTCGTCAGCGATCTCGTCGCTATTGTCTTCGACCATCAGCGAGTGGCCGTTCCCAGCGAGAAGAGGCAGTTCGGACGACCAGAAGGTGACGGCGGCGCCCTGATCGGTGAGCCAGGCCACGATGTCCTGATCCAGCTGCGAGGGGTGGTCGGTATCGGCTCCACCCGTGAAGACGAGAATCGGCTTGTTCGTGAACGCGTCGGTCGGCCCGATCCTCATTTGGCTCCCACCGATGTTCTGACGCTGATAAAGCATCCGGGCCGGGATCGGCCGAAGGGTGCGGCGGAACACCTCGATGCACTCGCGGGGGAACCGCCGGCTGGGTCCGATGGCCTTGTCGTTCACGAAGGCGCTTGTGGGTTCCCAGAAACCCATCTTCGGGATGGTCCAGTCGATGGCCGCTCCACGGATGGAGACCTCCTGGTCGGACTCCCTCACGATCTCGGGCACCGCCTGTATATTTCCAGGCGGGCCCGGAGCGACGGCTACGAGCCCGTCGATGAGATCGCCATGCGTCTCTAGGAGGCGGAAGCCAATCGGACCTGCCATCGAGTGCACGACCAGCACGACGTTCCGGCCGAGACCAGAGAGGAACACGCCCATCCCTCGGCACACGCTCTCATAGTCCAGCCGCGCAGACGCCGCACGATCATCGACGTGTTGGGCCGCCTCATAGGACAACCCCAGCCAGTCCACCACCAGCACACCGTAGCCATGCGATACGAATCGTGCCGCCCAGCCCTGTCGGCCGTCGGGCGTCTCGAGATAGTACTCGTTCGAGGCACCACCCCCGTGCACGAGGACGATCCACCGAGCAGGCGCACCCGACGGCGCCAGTTCGGTGTACGAGATCGGCGCGACGTCGTCTGGGCGTGAAATCGAATCCATAGCTTCCCCAGGCCTGTTAGGCAATGACGGCGTCGAGGGCCCGTGCGAGCCTCTCCGGATGCGTGAGCATCACCAAATGGCTTCCGTCGATCTCGATCGTGCGCGGACTATCAAGCCGCCCGGCCGCGGCCTGGTAGATCTCAGCGGGAACGGCCTGGTCCTGAGCGAGGAACACATAACTTGACGGGATGCTGCTCGCCCAGAACCGGTCGAGGCGGATCGGCTCATCGGACCAGCCTGCCGGCGCTGGGACGAGCCTCGGCTCGAGCGCGGCGAGCTGCTGCTGCTCGAACGGGGACATGTCCTGCATAGACGCGGCCCAGAGCTCAGGCGGCATGACGATGGTGTTGTCGTCGGACTGACTCGCAAGCGCCTTCGTCGCTGCGACCAACGGATCGGGGAGCACGTCGTTAATGGTCTCGCCGTCGCGCAGCACCCAGGCGTCGACGAAGACGACCCGGCCGATGCGCTCGGGCATCGCCTCAGCGACGAGTTGGATGAGCGGACCTCCGCCGCTATGACCGACGAGCACGATGTCGAGCTGGGTGAGCTCTCTTACCTGATCGATCAGATCGCGCGCCATCATGCTCATCGTGACGCCGGAGCGGTCCACGTCACCGTCTTCGAGACCGCGCAGCGTCGGCGCGATCACCTCGTGCCCCATTCTGCGCAATTCGTCGGCGACGCCGTCCCACACCCAGCCGCCTACCCATCCGCCGTGCACCAGTACGATCTGCATTGATCATCCTCTTCGCATATTTATCTGCTGAGCAGAACTTGTTCCTAACTAGAAGACACAATAGCTTGCGCGGCGCCAACAGTCCAGCATGGCTCGAGCTCTCTTCAGAACGCGCCGAACGACCCCTGCACCAGGTCGCAGGGGAAAGAGACGACGAGCCTTCAGGAGGTCAGGTCGGCCAGACGTACGGCTGCCTCATCGAGGAGTGCGACGAGGGTCTTCACCTTGCGGGGAGGCAAGCGGAACACCGGGGCAGATGCGTTGATCGCCAACCGCAGCCCGCTCGCCGAGGGAACGGCCACGGCCACCGAGGCCACGCCCTCCTCGCTCTCCTCCCGGTTCGTTGCATAGCCCTGCTTCGCGACAAGATCCAGTTGTGCGAGGAGCTCGGTCTTGGTACGGATCGACTGCGGAGTCACCTGTGAGAGTTGCTCGTCGGGGTAGAGACGGTCCAATTGTTCTCGCGGGAGCTGCGCCAGGAGAACCTTTCCCGTGGAGGTGCAATGGGCCGGCATCTCCTTGCCCAACCGTGAAGCGACTCGCACCGCCGTCGTCGGTTCCGAGACTGCGAGAAAGCGAGTGGAGTTGCCGTCGAGCGTGCCGAGGTGAACCGTCTCGCCGGCTTGGTGGCTGAGTTCCTCGAGGATCGGTTGCACGATCTGCGGGATGTCCATCTTTCTCAGCACCGAGAAGGCGATCGTGGTCAACGACGGCCCTGGCCCGTATGTCTTCGTTCGCGGGTCTTGCCGCACGAATCCTCGCCATTGAAGCATCGCGAGGATGCGATGCGCCGTTGAGGTCGCGACACCCAGGTGCTTGCTGGCGTCCGTCAGTCGAAGTTCGTTCTTCTCACCGAGCAGGAGCAGGAGTTTCAGGGCATTGTCGACCGACTCGATCGGTATTGCGGAGCCGCATCGACTCCGTCGGCTGCTCTATTTCTCTGCACAACAGAAACTGTATCGTTCCTGCCGGCCCTCAGGGCCGCCATCAAGGGCAAGGCGATCCCGTCCAGGTCTATCCGGACGCCGATTCGAGCAGCCGGCCCAGTCGTACACGAACGTCGGAAAGCGACGATCCCGCTGCGATGGACCGGCGGACTTCGACGAGAGCGCGGGGCCAATTCAGTACCACTGCCCCGTCGAATGACAGACCATTCTGAGAGTACAGAGACGCGATCCGGTCGGGTGTTCGAGGGTCCGTCACCATCTCGGGGTTGACTGCCGTCGTGCGACCGACGATGTGCAGCTTCCAGTTGAACTGGTCACTCCAGACATACTCGACAGGCAGATATGAGCGTCGGTCGTCGGGATGAGCGATGTTGTGCGCGACACAGCGCGCCTGGTCGACCGCATTCGTCCAGTGCTCAAGACGGGTGAGATCGCCGCGAACCGGATGCCGCCACCGCGCAACATCGCCGATCGCATGGATTTCCGGGGCGCCGAGTGCCGTGAGGAATTCGTCGCAGACGAGACCGTCGTCGATCTCGAGCCCTGAGTCCTCGAGCCATTCGACGTTCGGCACTGCCCCGATGCCGATGACGACGACATCACCGTGGAGCTCGGAACCGTCATCCAGGAGCACGCGGAAGTCTCCCTTCGCACCGTCGATCTGCGCGACCGTCCGTCCGAGAACCGCATGTACGCCATGCCGGGAGTGCTTCTGCGAGAAGAGGGCGCCAATCTCGTCACCGAGCCGGCGTGACATCAGGTCGCGTGTCGCCGAGACCAGGGTGACATCGACTCCGAGCCCAAGAGCGGTCGCGGCGACCTCGGCGCCGATGAAGCCCGCTCCGATGACGATGATCCTGCGATCGGGAACTAGCTCGGCGCGCAGCCGGTCTGCGTCGTCGAGTGTCCGCAGCACATGGATTCCCTCGCCTTCACCCCACGGCGACGGCCGCGCGCGGACGCCGGTCGCCACCACGAGGTCATCGAAGCCGACCCGCCGTCCATTCGCCAGCCGGAGCTCCGACAACGCACGGTCCAGACCTACCGCCGGCACACCGAGACGAAGGTCGATGTTAAGCTCGAGCGCCTCCGCCGCCGTGAGGAGCGTGACCTCGGCTGCACCTGCACCGACGAGGTATCCCTTCGACAGCGGCGGCTTGTCGTAGGGCAGCACGGGCTCGGAGCCGATGAGCACAACGTCTCCGCGATACCCCTCTGCCCGAAGCGCCTGCGCGGCCCGTACCCCCGCGATCGACGCACCGACAATCGCTGTCGTCATTCGTCTTCCACCCGGAGCGCGGAAACCGGGCAGCTGTTCGCCGCCTCGGTGACCCGTTTCCGGTCGGCCTCGTCGACCTCTGTTCTGAGCAGGATCACGACGCCGTCGTCATCGAGATCGAAATAGTCTCCCGCGGCCATGATGCAGTTGGCGTAGCCCTGACAGAGCCCGAGATCCGCTTTCACGACAGGCATGTGTCACTCCTCTCCTGCTTCTTCAGGCGTTATCTCAGGGAACATCGGTGCGAACGGTTGGGCGATCATGGCGGAGAACGTCGCCGTAGTCTGCCAGGTCAGCGCCTCGAGCTCGAGCGGATCGAGAGCGACCCACTGCCCGGATCGCGGCGACTCGATCAGGAGCCGGGAGCCGTTGCGTGTCTCCACGCGAGATACCCGGATCTCCGAGAACTCATTGGCGATCGAGATCGGAGCCCCTACCCGCTGGTCTTCGAGCCGCTGACGTTCGTCTGCTGCTGCGATGGCCGCGATGCGGTCGTCCTCTTCGCCTTCCCATTCGAGTTTCATAGGAAGATCGCCAGATTCTGTGTGCGCAAGACCGACTCGTCGACCGTGATGGTTCGGCGTGCGAGCTGCAACCCGCCGCCGACACGTCGCAGAACGTCTTCGCGGCCGGCCGAGATCACCGCGGGCTCGTGCACGTCGCCGCGACTGCGGAAAAGAAGCACCGCAGAATCGACGACGACCTCGCCCGGGACGTCGCTCTCGAAGGTGCGCACGTTCGTGACGAAGTGACGGAGCCGGGAGGGCGGATCCTCTGTCCAGGCGTGTTCCGTGAGGAAGCGGGCGACCCGCCGGCTCAGGGAGTACTTGTTCTCGTCCCAATGCGCCATGCCCGGAGACGTCGAGTACCCGGCGCCGAGCGCGGTAGTGACCTGCACGGGCATGATGTAGTGCACATCGTCGGCGATGAGGTCGAGCCAGTCCTCGTACCGCTGCTCGTCGAGGATGTATGCCTCTTCGACGAGCCACCTGTGCGTCTCCAGATGCAGGCCGTCCGAGAACGACAACGAACTCCCCACCCGCGTGGCTTTGGTCGTATGTGCTCCGAGCGGCGACTCTTTCAGTCGAACCCAGCGCGCCTCGGTCATGACAGCCCCTCCGGCATCCCCACCGACGAGATGATCAGCGCGGTCGGCTCCGTCTCGAGGTAGTCCGCCCAGCGCTCGAGCAGATGCCGCTGGTTGTACTCTCCGTAACCGACGTGGGCCACGCCCGGGCCAGAGAACGCGTCCGGTCCGAGCGGCTCCACGACGAATCTGCCGTCTTTCAGCACGCCCATCCGGCTGTTCAGCAGCAAGCGCCGCGCCATATTCCCTTTCGCGGTGTTCGTAAGGGACACCCAGTTCTCCACATCGTCCTGCTCGAACATCCCCGTGCTGCCGAAGCACATCAGGTACGCCTTGTACGACAGAGCCTTGAACTCCTCCGGTGCCGCTGCGTCGACGGCGAACCAGGAAAGCACCTCGGTCTCGTTCTCGCTGATCGGCTGCCAGGTACGGATCGAGATGAACGGGAGCACGTCGTCGCCGTCTTCCACCTTCGGCCAGTTGTGCACGAAGCTCATGTTCGGGAAGATCGAGGCCGCCGAGATCATGAAGCCGTTCTCGCCGATCACATTGAGCTGGTCCTGGGACCAGACCTCCTTCATCCGGTCGATCATCTCGTCGGGGTAGCCCACGTAGCGCAGCCGCTCCTCGAGCGTTCCCTCCGGAAGCTTGTAGGTCGTGCCTCCGCCGTTGCCCGCCCAGTACGTGTTGCCGTCTTTACGCTTCTCCGCCTTCGGTTCGCGGAAGAGGCCGATCTCGACCACCGAGGTGTGGGTCTGTGGCGTGTGGTACATGTCGCCGGCGAAGTTCTCTGCGCCGATCTTCCAGTTCGCCTTCACCCGCCAGCGCTGCGGGCCGCGGAGCTCGATGCCCGAGGAGCTCTGCTTCGTGTAGTAGTCGAGATAGAAAGCGAAATCGCCGAGGTAGTCGATCAGCGGTGGCGCATCCGGATCCATGCTGATGAAGATCAACCCGTTGTAGCTGTCGAGGCTCGGCGCCGGAAGCAGGCGGGCTCCCTTGCGATTGAAGCCAGCCTCGCCACCGTACGCCTCTTCGTGGAACGGCAGCCCCACGATTCGTCCGTCGTTGCGGTACGACCAGCCGTGATACGGGCAGCGGAAGTGCGAGGCGTTGCCCATTTCCGCCCGGCACACCTGCATTCCTCGGTGCAGGCACATGTTGAACATCGCCTTGACGGAGCCACTCTCGTCGCGCACCACGATGAACGAGTCGTCGAGCACTCGCCGCACCACGTAGTCGCCGGGCTGAGGGATCTCTGATTCGTGACCCACGAAGATCCACGCGCGACTGAACAAGCGCTCCCGCTCGAGCGCGAAGATCTCTTCGTCGTTGTAGATGTGGGCAGGGATCATGCCGCGTCTGACAGGTGACGTCCCTGGGAGTGGTGTAGTTCTCGGGCTCGAGTGTCACG
>CEPH01068546.1_pt1 | contig 25539 bp, 27 predicted proteins | sample 530571 | NCBI WGS metagenome assembly CEPH01 (sample SAMEA2620413, study PRJEB7988) | marine metagenome | biome: marine biome (ENVO:00000447); feature: surface water layer (ENVO:00002042); material: "saline water (ENVO:00002010), including plankton (ENVO:xxxxxxxx)" | depth 5 m | reverse complement strand
CTTCGGGCAGGTGCGCGAACCATTCCTTCGCGACCAGCACGTGGCAGGTGGAACAGGCCATCTGCCCCTCGCAGGTGCCCTCCAGCGGCATGCCTGCCGCCTGCGCGACGCGCAGCAGCACGTCGCCCGCCTGCGCCTCGGCCTCGACCCGCTGCCCGTCCGCCTTGTGAAAGATGACCTTCATGCCTGGCTCTCCGCCGCTTGAATGATGAGTGAGCACCCGCGCTCAATATCCTCGCGCGTGGTGTAGCGCCCCCAGCCGAGGCGGATCGAGGATTTCGCCTGCACATCGCTGAGCCCGATCGCGCGCAGCACATGGCTCGTCCGGCCCGATCCGCTGGCGCAGGCGGACCCGGCGGAGAACATCACCTCGCGGCATTCGCTCATCAGCCGAGCGACGTCGAGGCCGTCCTTGCGGATATTGAGGTTGCCGTGCCAGCGCTGCTCCGCGCTGCCGTTGAGCGTCCAGCCGGAGAACGCGTCGCGGGCGATGTGCCACAGCTCCTCGACATGCGCCGCGTCCTCTTCCTGCCGCTCCACCGCGAGCGCCGCCGCCGCGCCGAACCCGGCGCACAAAGCAGGCGAGAGCGTGCCCGAGCGTAGCCCCTGCTCCTGCCCGCCGCCCTCGACATGCGGAATCAGCGACAGGCCGTCGCGCACCCACAGCGCGCCAATACCCTTGGGCCCGTGCAGCTTGTGCGCGCTGACCGCGATCATGTCGGCTTCTTGCGGGAGGGCCATCTTGCCCGCCGCCTGCACTCCGTCGACCAGCAGCAGCGCGCCGGTTTCTTCGGCGCGCTTCGCCATCCCGGCGATGGGCTGGATGGTGCCGATCTCGTTGTTGACCTGCATCACTGCGAGCAGGCCGACATATTTGGGCATGTCGACATCGGGCGCGATCACACCGTCCGCGCCGACCGGCAATTCGGTCCAGTTGCCGATCGCCTTGACCGTGTCGATCACCGCCGCATGCTCGATCGCGCTGAAGGCGATGTGTTCGCCCGAGCGGACCGCGGCATTGCCCCGGATCGCGAGATTGATCGCCTCGGTCGCGCTGCCGGTAAAGATCACCTGCCCGCCGGGGGGGAACAGTTGGGCAACCTGTTCGCGCGCCACCTCGACCGCTGCGGCTGCCATGCGGCCCATGCGGTGCGGGCTGTGCGGATTGCCGAAGGTGTCGGAGTCAGGCCCGCCGAGCCACGCGAGCATCGCCTCTCGTGCTTCGGGCGCGAGCGGGGTCGTGGCTTGGTAGTCGAGGTAGATCATTTATCCCTCTTATCGTCATTGCGAGCGAAGCGAAGCAATCCATGGACCTGCACCATGGATTGCCGCGTCGCCTGCGGCTCCTCGCAATGACGAGTCACGAAAGCGACCGCCAGGCCCCGGCGAACTCCTCGAGTTCCTCGGGCGTCGTGCTCCACCCCATGCTGACCCGGATCGTGCGCGCGGCGACATCGTCGGGCACGCCGAACGCATCGAGCACACGGCTCTTCTTGAGCGTGCCCGAGGAACACGCGCTCCCGGCCGAGACGGCAAAGCCCATCGCGTCGAGCCGGATGAGCAGGGCCTGGGCGGACATGGTGGGGTGGGCGACGGCGATGATGTGAGAACAGTGCATGCCCATCCTCAGAACCTCGCCGTGTCCGAACAGCTCGTTCTTGAAGTCAAATTGCTGCTCGACTGTCGTAGCCCAATTCTCGATATCTCCTGCGTCCAGCGCAGCTGCCATGCCGAGAATATCGGGCAGGTTCTCGGTCCCTCGCCGGTATCCGCGTTCATGACCACCGCTCGGCTTGAGCATCGTGAAGTCGCGCACCAGCAGCGCGCCAACGCCGATCGGTCCACCGAACTTGTGGGCCGAGACGATGGCCATATCGCAATCGGGCAGCGGCATTTTCCCAGCACTCTGTGCGCAATCGGCGAGCAGCAGCCCTCCGTGGTCGCGAACCACTTCGGCTATCGTCTCGATGTTCTGGATCGTCCCGGTTTCCGAATTGACGTGCTGAACAGCCACGAGAGAACGATTTTCTTTTCCTTCAACGATGGGCGACGGCTCGATGAGCTTGGCGAGTACCTCCAGATCGAGCTCGCCCTCATCGCCTACGGGGACCGAAGGGATGTCACGCCGGTCAACGAAGCCGTAGATGGCATCATGCTCGACCACGCTTACGGCTTCATTGATCACAGCGGCATGATCGAAAGCGAGCAATGCACTCTCGCTCGCGCCGCTGGTAAAGATCACCTCGCCGTCCCATCCCAGCGCCGCCTTCACCCGCGCGCGGGCATCCTCCAGCGCCTGCTTGGCCTTGCGGCCCTCGGCATGGGGAGACGAGGGGTTGGCCCAGAGCCCAAACCCTTCCTCCATCGCGGCCTTCGCCTCGGGCCGCAGGGGTGAGGTGGCAGCATGGTCGAGATAGACGCGCGGCTTGCTCAAGAGATGCTCGAAGTAATTGCGAAATGCGGCATAAAGCCTATATAGCCGCCCACCTCGCGCGCGCCACCGCCCAAACCGATGGCGCTTGTGCCAGCCCAGTTATTTCCGGACCCCAGCACCAATGCCCACCGTCATCTTCCCCGGCCCCGAAGGCCGCCTCGAAGGCCGTTTCTCGCCCCCGCCGCGCCCGCGTGCGCCGGTCGCGCTGATCCTCCACCCGCACCCGCAGGGCGGCGGCACGATGAACGAGCGGATCACGCAGAGTCTGTACAAGACCTTCGTCGATCGCGGTTTCGCGACGCTGCGCTTCAACTTCCGCGGCGTGGGCCGCAGCCAGGGCAGCTTCGACAACGGCATCGGCGAACTCTCCGACGCGGCGAGCGCGCTCGACTGGATCCAGTCGATCCACGAAGAAGCGCAGGTAACTTGGGTCGCGGGCGTCAGCTTCGGCGCGCTGATCGGCATGCAGCTGCTGATGCGCCGCCCTGAAATTCGCGGCTTCATCTCGGTCGGTGCGCCGGCGAGCATGTACGACTTCAGCTTCCTCGCCCCCTGCCCCGCCAGCGGCATCTTCGTCCACGGCGCGGCCGACACGGTGGTGCCCCCGCCCGCGGTCACCAAACTGGTCGAGAAGCTGCGGACGCAGAAGCACATCACCATCCACCACGAGGAAATCCCGCGTGCCAACCACTTCTTCGAGAAGGAGCACGACGAGATGATGGGCGCGGTGAACAACTACCTCGATTTCCGCCTCGATCCCTCCTGCCCGATCCGCTGATCGCGCGGGGCTGAGGGCCCGGCCGGCACCGTTAATCGCCAATCGTCAATCGCCTGTCCCCTGCGCGCGGCCCGCGCGGGGCGACAGGCCGTGTCGCAATTCGATCCTGATTTGAAACGTTATACCATCTAGCGCCTGTTAATGGTCATAGTGTATCATCTCTTCGGAGGCAGTCCCAAGCTGCCCGGAAAAACAGGAGAGATGTCCATGGCTTACACCTATGCCAACCAGACGCAGAACCGGCTCCCCGCCATTCTGGGTGTGGCCGGAGTGCATGCCGGGATCGGCGCGCTGCTGATCTACGGCCTCGCATCGGGCGAGTTCGAGAAGATCGTCCAGCCGCCACTCGAAGGCGGTCAGATCGAGCTGCCGCCACCCCCGCCGCCGCCCAAGCCGGTCGACCAGCCGCAGGTCGAAACCCCGCCCTCGGCACGCGATGTGGTCGCACCCAAGCCGCCTCTGGATGTGTCGAGCAATCCGCCGCGCGTCGACACCAGCGGCATCATCCTGCCGCCTGCGCCGCCGCAGCCTTTGCCGCTGCCCAGCATTGCCCCGACGCTCGCGCCGCCTCCGCCGCCCAAGCCTACGCCCAGCTTCGATCCGGTGGCCGCGCGCCCCGCGAACAATGCGCGCGCCTGGGTGACGCAGAGCGACTATCGCAGCAGCTGGATCGCGCGCGATTACGCGGGCACGGTCGGCTTCAGGTTGAATGTCGGCGCGAGTGGCCGCGTGGAAGGCTGCTCGGTCACGCAATCTTCCGGCGTCGCCGCGCTGGACGAGGCGACCTGCCAGCTGGTCACCCGGCGCGCGCGGTTCGATCCGGCCAAGAACGGCGAGGGTCGCGCGGTCGCGGGCAGCTATAACGGCGCGGTGCGCTGGCAGCTGCCCGACTGATAACCGCTTCGCCTACTCTCCGATTCCCTCAGCCGTCGCGGTGTCCACCGGCGCCCGGCCCTGGGAATCGGGGATGGTCCAGATCGCCACGTTGAGCAGCGCAACCAGCGCGGCGACCACCATCAACCCCGCCTGCTTGCGAAAGCCGCGGCGGAACAGGATGAACGCGCCCGCAATCAGGGCAAATGCGGCGAGGACGAGCAGCGAGAGGACGAGGTTGAGCATGCGTTTCGCCTACACCGGATTGTGCCCAAGCGGAACGGCTGTGTGCGCGAAGCTTTCTGTTGGAATGCGGCACACCTGCCGCGAGTAGCCACAGGAGCTGGTCATGGGTATTTTCGGTTCGATCAAGGATGCGATCTTCGGCAACGACAAGACCGAAAAGCAGCCACCGGCAACCTCCACCGCCCCGGCGACCACGCCGGCAACAGACACGTTCAACAATTCGGGCGTAGAATTCGAGCCGACCAGCACAGTCGACGTGGCAGAGCGACTGGACAAGATCGAAGGCTCCGACAAGCTCAACTGGCGAACCTCGATCGTCGATCTTCTCAAGTTGCTCAGCATCGATCCGAGTTACGAGAACCGCAAGCAGCTGGCGGGCGAACTGGGCCGTACCGACTACGAAGGCACCGCCGAAGACAATATCTGGCTGCACAAGCGGGTGATGCAGGAAATCGCCGACCACGGCGGCAATGTGCCTCCCGAACTGCTCAAGTAGCACACGCGAAGCAAAGATTTGACGGGTGTGGCGAGGGGCGTCACACCCGTTTGCATGAGCACATTCTCCCTCACCCGCCGCCAGACCCTTGCCGGGCTCACCGCCACAACCGCCCTGACGCTGGGTGGCTGCGCCGCCAGCCGCACCGGCCCTTCGCTGCGATCCATGACCCTCGCGCCCGACGAATGGCTCGACGACGTGTCGTACGGCATGCTGAAATATGAGCCTGAGCGGGCGACCAGCCTGGGCGTCGATACCGGCGACTACGCCGAATGGCGCGGGATGCTGGAAGATCAGTCGATCGCCGGGCAGCGCGAATATGGCGCCTATCTGCGCTGGGTCGTCGGCCAGATGGACGGGCTCGACGAAAGCGGCCTCACGCCAGACCAGCAGACCAGTTTCGAGGTCGTGCGCAGCGCCTTTTCGACCGCCGCCGAAGGGTTTGACCAGCCCTATGGCGATGTCGCGGTCGGCAGCTGGCGCAACGCGCCTTACGTGGTGATCCAGAATGTCGGCACCTATCTTGACATGCCGCGCTTCCTCGATTCCTCGCAACCGCTCGCTGACGAGGCCGACACCGGATATTATCTCGACCGGCTTGCCAGCGTGGATACCGCGCTTAACGGTGAGCTGGAGCGACTGGAAAAGGCGCGCAGCCTCGGCGTGATCCCGCCCGACTTCCTGCTCGACAAGGCGATCGCCGCGATGGAAGCGAGCATCGAGTCGGCACCTTCGGACTATGTCGGTCCACTCGAAAAAGCGCCCGAGACCACGCGTGCTTCCGCGATGACGACAGCCAGACGCGTGACCGAGCAAAAAATCGTCCCCGCGCTCCAGCGCCAGCTGGCCGAGCTGAAGAGCGAACGCGCGCGGGCAAAGTCCAATGCCGGCATGTGGGCGCAGCCCGGTGGGCCGGAATGGTACGCCTGGGCGCTGAAGGCCAGCACCACGACCACGCTCTCGCCCGACGAAATCCACGAACAGGGGCTGCAGGAGCTCGAAGCGCTGCACGCGCGGATGGACCCGATCCTGCGCGACATCGGCTATGACAGCGGTACTGTGGGCGAGCGGATGCAGAAGCTCTCCACCGATCCGCGCTACAAATTTGCCGAGGGCGATCCGGGCCGCAAGCAGATCATGGACTTCATCCATGACCGGATCGACTGGATCACCGCGCAGATGCCGCGTGCCTTCAACGAGCTGGTCGAGCCCAATGTCGAGGTCCGCCGCCTGCCGCTCGCCGAAGAACCCGGCGCACCGGGTGCCTATGGCGGCGCGGGCAGCAAGGACGGATCGATCCCCGCGCGCATGTGGATCAACCTGCGCACCACCGACCTGCACCGCAAATACGACCTCGCCGACCTTACCTACCACGAGAGTATCCCCGGCCATGCGTGGGAAGGCACCTTCTCCAACCGCCTGCCGCTGATCCGCTCCATCCTCGCCTTCAACGCCTTTTCCGAAGGCTGGGCGCTGTATGCCGAACAGCTGGCCGACGAGCTGGGCGCCTACGACGACTTCCAGGTCGGCCGCCTCGGCTACCTGCAATCCCTCGCCTTCCGCGCCTGCCGCCTGGTGGTCGACACCGGGCTGCACCACAAGCGCTGGACCCGCGAACAGGGCCGCCAGTTCTTCGTCGAGCGCAATGGCAGCAAGGCGGAGGAAGTGGCGAGCGAGGTCGATCGCTATTGCAGCTGGCCGGGCCAGGCCTGCGGCTACAAGATCGGCCATTCGCAGATCGTCCGCCAGCGCGAGCGGGCCAAGCGCGAAATGGGCGACGCCTATGATTTCAAGGGCTTCAACACGGCGGTAATCCTCGGCGGCAATTCCCCGCTCGACGTCGTGGAAAAGACCGTCACACGCTATATATCCAGCGCCGGGTAGCGGCGCATGACAGGAACCGGGCGCGATGGAAACTTTCGGAGACGATCTCGAAACCATGCGCCGGGTTCCGCTGGCGGATGAGCATGTCGCGGCGATCTGCGAGATCGGGCGCGAATGCAGCTATGCGGCGGGCGAAATGGTGGCCGAGCTTGGCTCGCCGATGGACCGCTTCGTCTATGTGATCGAGGGCGAGATCGAAGTCGTCGATCCGTTCAGCGGCGAACGCATGGTGCCCTCCACGCTCGGCCCGACGCAGTTCATGGGCGAGATCGCCTTCCTCAACGGCGGCACCAACATGCTGGGGATGCGCGCCGCGAAGCCGACGCGCACGATCGAGGCTCCGCGCGATGCCATGCTGGAGCTGATGGCGCGGGTGCCCGAACTCTCCGACCATATCATCACCGTGTTCTCCGCCCGCAGGAGACGGCAATTCGAGCAGAGCAACAGCGGGATCAAGTTGATCGGCGCGGACCGCGATCCGCGCATCCAGCAATGCGAACGCTTCCTCAGCCGCAACCGCATCCCCTTCCAAAGCTACGACCTCGACAGCAGTGACGCCGAAGCCAGCCGGTTGTGCAGCCTCGTCGATCACGAGCCGGCAGTGATCCTGGGCAAGGATCGCCCGCTCGACGACCCGAGCCCGCGTGCCCTAGCGCAGGCGCTCAACCTCGATCTGGCGATAGGGGAGGATGAAACGGTTGACCTGCTGATCGTCGGCGCGGGGCCATCCGGCGTCGCTGCGGCGGTCTACGCGGGTGCCGAGGGGATGAGCGCGCTGGTGGTGGAGGACACCGCGATCGGCGGGCAGGCCGGGACCAGCAGCCGGATCGAGAATTACATGGGCTTCCCCACCGGAATCAGCGGAGCGGACCTGATCTATCGCGGGCAGATTCAGGCGCTGAAATTCGGCACCCGCTTCGCCATGCCGCGCCGGGTCGAGGCGCTGGAGGAGATGCCCGACGGCACCTTCTGCGCCACGCTCGACCATGGCGAGCGGCTCTGCGCCCGCGCGGTGCTGGTCGCGACCGGCGTGCAATATCGCCGCCTCCCCATTGAGCGACTGGAAGAGCTGGAAGGCGCTGGCGTGTTCTACGCCGCGACCGAGATGGAAGCGCGCTTCTGCCGCAATACCGAAGTCGTGGTCGTCGGCGGAGGCAATTCCGCCGGGCAGGCTGCCATGTACCTCTCGCGCACAGCCAAGTGCGTTCACGTCGTGGTGCGCGGCACCTCGCTCGCCGCCTCGATGTCGGACTATCTGTCCCGCAGGCTGGAGGCCGATCCCCGGGTGCAGCTGCACTATGAAACGACGGTTTCGCAGCTGCACGGGGAAGATCATCTCGATGCCATCACGCTCGACACCCCCGATGGGCAGCGACGGATCGAATCCCGCGCGCTGTTCATCATGATCGGCGCAGCCCCCAATACGGACTGGCTCGCCGAGCATGTCGACCTGGACGAACGTGGCTTCGTTCTGACGGGCGAAAGGGTCGACCGCGACTCCCCATACGAAACTTCCAAGCCCGGCATATTCGCGGTCGGCGATGTCCGCGCGGGATCGGTAAAGCGGGTGGCCAGCGGAGTCGGTGAAGGGTCGGTCGTGGTCAGCCGCATCTGGTCCCACGTCGACCAGCTGCGCCGTGCGGAGGCGATCGGCGCGGCGGCCTAGCCGCCCGTGGCGCTGGCGTCCGGCTCCGCCTCGCGCGGGACCAGCCGCACCTCGAACATGGTCGGCCACAGCTTGCCGGTGACGAACCAGCGATCGCTGGCCGGATCATGCGCAATCCCGTTGAGCACCGCGCCGTTCCGGACCGCGCCGTTCTGCGCGGCATCGATCTCGGCCACCAGCGGGCTCAGGTCGACGATCCGGCGGATCGTGCCATCCGCCGGGTCGATCCCGACGATCACCTGGCTGTACCACTGGTTGGCCCAGATCAGCCCGTCGGCCGCCTCAAGCTCGTTCAAGCGGGCGATCGGCCTGCCATCCAGCGTGACCTCCACCTCACGCTCGACCGCGTAGGTTTCGGGGTCGAGAAAGCGCAGCGTTGCGCTGCCGTCGGATGCGACCAGCATGCCGTCCATCGCCGTCAGGCCCCAGCCTTCGAACGGGAACGGGTCGCTGCGCACCGGCTCCAGCGTGTCGAGCGACCAGCGGTGGATCACCCGGTCCATCCAGGTGAGGCTGACAAGCTCGTCACCCCAGAGAGCCATGCCCTCACCGAACTGATCCGCCGGGATCGCCTGCGCGGCGAGCACCTCGCCCGTCGCCAGATCCACCCTGCGAACCTGTGATTGTCCTTCCAGCCCGGTGCTCTCGTAAAGCTGCCCGTCGTGCCACAGCAGGCCCTGGGTAAAGGCGGCCGGATCGTGCGGATAGCGCGCGACGATCTGAGCATCGTAGATCGTTGCCGCGGGTGCAGGCGCGGGTTCGGCCTGGCCCTCACCCGCCTGCTGTGCATGCACCGGCAGCGGCGCAAGGAAGGCCGCAGCGAGCGGAAGCGCGAGAGCGGAAATGCGTTTCATCATCGCGCCGGAAATGGCGCCAGCGAACCTGACCCGCGGCTGAAGCATGCAGGCCCTTGCGCCGCGCCAGTCACCTTTTGCCGAAGAACTTGCCCGCCATCCCGGTGATATCGTCGATCACGTCACCATCGCCATCCATGTCGAGCATCTTGAGAATGCTCGCCGCCTGCGGATGCTCCTGCAACTGGCGAGCATATTCGCCAAGCGAGCCTTCACCGCCGATTTGCTGGACGATCTGGCTGAGGATGCCGTTGTCCATTCCGGTCTTGGCGGCTGCCAGATCGACCGTGTCGCCGGGCTTGGTATGCGCCTGGCTGAGCGCCGCGATCGCCTTTTCCGCCATCACCGGATCGATGCCCAGCTTGTCGGCCAGGTTGACCACATCGTCCGGCGCGCCGCCGGTGCTTTTGAGAATCGAATCGAACAGGCTCATCAACGGCTCCTTCGTTCAGCAATGCGAACCGTGTGCTAGCGCGGTTAGATGTCGAATTTAGGGCCGGGAGGTGTGCGACGGCCTGCTGATGATCCAGAAACCCTTGTCGGCGCGGGATCGCTTTACCCGGCACAGCGGCTCGGCATCGGCGGAGATGTCGATCTCGCGCCCGTCGATCGTTTCCGCGAGCCAGAACACGAATGCCCCGTCTCCCTTCTCGTACTCGCGGGTTTCCTCCGCGTGAGTATCATCCGCAGCAAAGCGGAGGCGATAACGGGTCATTGTGCGCAGGCCTTTCGCCACATCTTCGGTCTCGCGATCTGCGTGGGAGATGTAACGGACTACGCTGACCGGCGGCTTGAAGAACCCAAACTAACTTCCAGTAATTTCATCGGTTTTCACGCCGATGGAGCTGGAAAAATCAGGGCCCCGCTCCGGCTTTCACCGTGCGGGGCCCCTCCTCTCCAACCGGGAAAGTCGTGTGCCTGCGGTCAGGCGACCTGGCGGGCGGGCTGCGGCGCAGCGTCGCGCACACCCTGGTCGACATGCGCGGCAAAGGGTTCGAAATTGTTGACGAACAGCTGGACCAGCTTTTCCGCGGTCGCGTCGTATTCGTCCTTGTCGGCCCAGGTCGAACGCGGGTCGAGGATCGTCTGGTCGATGCCCTTTTCGGCCAGCGCGGGCACGCTCACCGGCACGTCGAAGCCGAAATTGGCATCCTTGCGATATTCGACATCGTCGAGCTTGCCCTCGAGCGCGGCATTGAGCAGCGCGCGGGTGGCCTTGATCGGCATCCGCGAGCCGACGCCGTACTTGCCGCCGGTCCAGCCGGTGTTGAGCAGCCAGCACTGGACCTCGCCCTTGGCGATCCGTTCCTTGAGCAGGTTGCCGTACACGCTCGGGTGGCGCGGCATGAAGGGCGCGCCGAAGCAGGTGGAGAAGGTCGCTTCAGGCTCGGTCACGCCGATTTCTGTGCCCGCTACCTTGGCGGTGTAGCCCGACAGGAAGTGGTACATCGCCTGATCGGGCGTCAGCCGCGCGATCGGAGGCAGCACGCCGAAGGCATCGGCGGTCAGCATGATCACGTTGCTCGGCACCGGGCCGAGGTTCTTCTCGCTGGTATTGGGGATCGAGCTGAGCGGATAGGCACCGCGCGTGTTCTCGGCGAGCGAGTTGTCGTCGAGGTCGATCTCGCCGTTCTCGTCCATCACCACGTTTTCGAGGACGGTGCCCTCCATCTGCGTGGTGGCGAAAATCTCGGGCTCCGCCTCAGGGTTGAGGCGGATCATCTTGGCGTAGCAGCCGCCTTCGAAGTTAAAGACCGCATCGTCCGACCAGCCATGCTCGTCATCGCCGATCAGCGTGCGGCTGGCATCGGCGGACAGCGTGGTCTTGCCGGTGCCCGACAGGCCGAAGAAGACCGCGGTCTTGCCGTCGGGGCCGATATTGGCCGAACAGTGCATCGGCATCACGCCCTTGGGCGGGAGCAGGTAGTTGAGCACGCCGAACACGCTCTTCTTCATCTCGCCCGCATATTTGGTGCCGCCGATCAGGATCAGCTTTTCCGAAAGATTGACCGCGATCACGGTTTCGCTGCGGCAGCCGTGGCGTTCGGGGTCGGCCTTGAAGCTGGGCAGGTCGATAATCGTGTATTCGGGGGCAAAATCGGCCAGCTCTTCTGCGGTCGGGCGGACCAGCAGCGTGCGGATGAACTGGTTGTGCCAGGCGAGTTCGTTGATCACCCGCACATTCACCCGATACTCGGGCTGCGAACCGCCGAACAGGTCAGCGACATACAGCGCGTCCTTGTCGCCCAGCGCGGCGAAAAAATCTTCCTTCAGCGCGGCGAAGTGATCGGGCGTCATCGACGCATTGTTGTCCCACCACACGGTGCTCTCGGTCTCACCGTCGCGGACGATGAACTTGTCCTTCGCGCTGCGTCCGGTGTGCTTGCCGGTCTCGACCACCAGCGGCCCGTGCTTGGCCTTGCGTCCCTCGCCATTGGTCAGCGCATGCTCGGTCAACTGCGCGGAATCGAGGTTGGCGTGGATGGTGGCACTGGTCGTGATACCCTGGTCGGCAAGGGTGTGGGACAAAGCTGCGGGCACGGCGGCCGTTCTCCTGAATGATACAATGATCGCGCGGCTGGCGGATCGCCGTCAAACCGGGCCGTCAAACCGGACGACTGCAGTCGATGCATACGAATGCAGGGTCTGGACGAGAATGCGCATAATCCCGCTTGCCCGACTCGTCAAACCGGGCGTCCGCGCATCATCAATCGGTGCACCATCGCCTGCCGGTGCGTTGTGGATAGAGCGCACACACGCTATTTCCGGCGCAAGAAAAGGAAACTGGTGCCCGGCATGGACCCGCAGACACATCCCAGCGAAACGCACAGCGGCACACCCGCCGCCGCGACCGGAGGGCGCCGGGTCGTCGCGCTGGTCGACGATGATCGCAATATCCTGACCACGGTCTCGATCGCGTTGCAGGCCGAAGGGTTCGAAACGCGCGTCTATTCCGATGGCGAGACTGCGCTGCGCGCGCTGACCGACAATCCCCCCGACCTTGCCGTGTTCGACATCAAGATGCCGCGCATGGACGGGATGGAACTGCTCGCCAAGCTGCGCGAACGATCCGCCCTCCCGGTCATCTTCCTGACCAGCAAGGATGACGAGCGGGACGAGGAAGCCGGTTTCCAGATGGGCGCGGACGATTACATCTCCAAACCCTTCTCGCTGCGCCTGCTGGTCGCCCGCATCCGCGCGATCCTGCGCCGCAGCGGGCTGGAAGACGCCGCGCCGGAGGGCAGCGCCGACAGTCGGTTGAGCGAGGCGCGCGCCAGCTTCACCCGCGGGCGACTGACGATGGACCCGGCCCGCCATCAGGTGACGTGGGACGGCAAGCCGGTCTCGCTCACCGTGACCGAGTTCCTGCTGCTCGAAGCGCTCGCCCACCGTCCCGGCGTCATCAAGAGCCGCAACCAGCTGATGGATGCCGCCTATCCGGACGACGTCTTCGTCGACGACCGGACGGTGGACAGCCATATCAAGCGGATGCGGAGGAAATTCCGCCAGGTCGATTCGAGCTTCGGCGCGATCGAGACGCTGTACGGGGCCGGTTACAGCTTCAGCGATGGCTGATTTCCCCAAAACTGGCGCCCATGGCTGACCGCGTCCGCGTGCGCCGCATCCCGCGCCCGCTGGAAGGCGGCGGCGTGTTCTCGCGCCTGTCGCTCACCGCGCGCATCCTCGCGGTCAACATCCTCCCGCTGCTGCTGCTGGGCGGCGGGATCGTCTACCTCGATTCCTACCGCGCCCAGCTGCTCGACGAACGCTACAAGCTCGCCCGGATCGAGGCGCAGATTACTGCCGAGGCGCTGGCCGGGGCGACCCGCGCGCGGCAGGACGCGCTGCTGCTCCAGATCGGCAAGGAACAGGACATGCGGCTGCGCCTGTTCGATCCCGAGGGCAAGCTGATCGCCGACAGTTTCGAACTGGGCGAGCCGACCTTCACCCTCGACGATCCCACCGACGACCCGTTCGAGCTGCGCTTCGCCCGCTTTCTCGACCAAATCGTGGACACGGTCGTCAGCGCGCAGCCGGTGCCCCGCTACAACGAACCCGAATCGAACAATGCCGATTCCTGGCCCGAACTGCAGCGCGCCCGCGAACTCGGCATCTCGCAGATCGAGCTGCGTCAGGCGGCGGACCGCACGCCCGTCATCACCGCAGCGGCCCCGGTGGGGCTACAAGGCACCACGCTACTGACCACCCGCAACGCGGTCGACATTACCGAATCGGTCCGCCGGGCACGCTCCACCCTGGGCACGGGCGTGTTTGTGACGCTGGCGGCATCGATTTTGCTCTCCCTGTTCCTCGCGCGGACGATCGTGACGCCGCTGCAAACCCTCTCCAAGGCGGCCCAGCGCGTCCGGCTAGGGCGCGAGCGCGAGGTGCAGGTGCCGCGCCTGCCCGACCGGCGCGACGAGATCGGAATGCTCGCCCGCGCAGTCGCCGACATGACCGACGCGCTGCGCCACCGGATCGACGCGGTCGAGCATTTCGCGGCCGACGTGGCGCATGAGATCAAGAACCCGCTCGCTAGCTTGCGTAGCGCGACCGAGTCGCTCGGCACGGTGGAAGACCCTGCCCTGCGCGCCCAGCTACTCGACATCGCGATCCACGATGTCCGCCGGATCGACCGGCTGGTCACCGAGATTTCCGACGCCAGCCGGATCGATGCCGAAATGTCGCGCGCGACCTTCTCCATGGTCGATCTCACCGTGCTGGTCGGCAATATCATCGAGCGGCGGCGCAATCGCGGGCTCGACCAGGGGTGCGAGATCGCGTTCGAACATCCTCGCGGCAGCGCCCGCGTGGTCGGCGTGCCCGAACGGCTGGAACGGGTGGTCGACAATCTGGTCGACAATGCGGTCTCCTTCTCGCCCGCAGGCGGCACGATCCGGATCGTGATCGCGCGGCAGGACGACACGCTGTCGCTGATGGTGATGGATTCGGGTCCCGGGATCCCACCCGAAGCCCGTGACAAGATCTTCGAGCGATTCCATTCCGACCGGCCCGAAAAAGAAGATTTCGGCCATCACAGCGGCTTGGGCCTCGCCATCGCGCGGACCATCGCCGAAGCGCACGAAGGGACGATGCGCGCAGCCGATCGGCCCGATGGTGAACCCGGCGCCTGTCTGGTCCTGACGCTCCCCCTCGCGCCGGAGGATGACTCGCCGACTGGCTAGGCGCGCGCATTAGGCCTTATCCCGCGCTATAATACGCGTTAGGCGATAGGCCCGCGCCAGGTGGCGCCCCGCAACGGACACAGTAGCGCGCATGAGCGAACCGCAGAAACTGATGCTGGTCACCGGAATGTCCGGCGCGGGCAAGACGACGACCCTGCGCGTGCTGGAGGATCTCGGCTGGGAGGCGGTCGACAACTTCCCCGTCCGCCTGCTGCGCCCGCTGGTGCGCGAAGTGCTCGCCGGGGAAGACCGCGTGCCGCTGGCGATCGGGTTCGACACGCGCACTCGCGGGTTCGAGCCGCAAACCGTCATCTCAATCGTCAAGAGCCTGCAGGAACGCGAGGATCTGGCCCTCTCGACCCTGTTCATCGATTGCCGCAGCTCCGAGCTTGAGCGCCGTTACAACGAGACGCGCCGCCGCCATCCGCTGGCCCATGGCCGCACCGCGCTCGATGGCATTCTCGCCGAGCGCGATCTGCTCGAACCCCTGCGCCGCTGGGCCGACATGTTGATCGACACCAGCCAGCTGGCGACCAACGAGCTGCAACAGTTCGTCCGCCAGAACTTCGGCACCGATGGCGCACCGCAAATCGCGGTGACCGTGTCCAGCTTCGGCTTCGCCCGGGGGATGCCGCCGCTGGCCGATCTGGTGTTCGACATGCGCTTCCTCGACAATCCGCACTGGGTCGAGGATCTGCGCGAGCAGACCGGGCTGGACGAGGATGTCGCCAACTTCCTCCACCAGACCGACGGATTCGAGGACAACTTCACCCGCATCCGAGAGCTGCTGATGGACCTGCTGCCCCGATACGGCGCGCAGGGCAAAAGCTATGTCCACATCGCATTCGGCTGCACCGGGGGGCGTCACCGGTCGGTCTACACGGCGGAGCGGATGGCCGCTGCGCTGCGCGATGCGGGCTATTCGCCCACGATCAGCCACCGCAATCTGGCGAGCCGGGCGACCGATACTGTGGAAATGCAGACCGCATGAGGCACCCCGGCGTTCTCGTTGGGCCTTGCCTTGGGCGTGTGTGCTTATAGACACGGGCACCATGATTGGCCTTATCCTGGTGACGCATGGGCAACTCGCGCGCGAATTCGTGGCAGCGATGGAGCATGTCGTCGGCCCGCAGGACGCGATCTCCTCGGTCTGCATCGGTCCACAGGACGATGCCGAGGAATGCCGCGCCCAGATTCGCGACCAGATCGGCGAGGTCGATCGCGGTGAAGGCGTGATCATCCTGACCGACCTTTTCGGCGGCACACCGTCCAACCTCGCGATCTCGCTGCTCGAGGAAGGGCGGGTCGAGGTGATCGCGGGGATCAACCTGCCGATGCTGATCCGGCTGGCGCGGGCACGCGAGGCGATGCCGGTGGCAGAGGCGGTGCGCGCGGCACGCGACGCGGGCCGCAACTACATCACCATCGCTTCGGAATTCCTCGCCCGGCCGAGCGACGAGATCAAGGCGGCGGGCAAATGAGCGAGCTGCGCAAGACCATCACCATCGTCAACCAGCGCGGCCTGCACGCGCGCGCCAGCGCCAAGCTGGTCGAGGTGACCACCCGCTGGCCCGAGGCGACGGAGATCCAGGTCGCCAAGGACGGGCGCGCGGTCGACGGGCGCTCGATTCTCGACCTGATGATGCTGGGCGCGGCGCGCGGGGATGAGATAGAGCTGATCGTCGCGGGCGAGGATGCCGAGGCGGCGATGGCCGAGATCGCCCAGCTGGTCGAAACCGGTTTCGGCGAAGAGTAGGCGCGCGCGCCTCCCCTCCCCCACATCCGTCATGCCCCGTCGCGAGATCACCAGCTATTCCAACCCCACGATCAAGGCGCTGCGTTCGCTGCGGGAGAAGAAGCACCGCCAGCGCGAGCGGCGCTTCCTCGCCGAAGGGCTGCGCCTGCTGACGGATGCGCGCGAATCGGGGCGCGTGCCCGAGGTTCTGGTGATGGCCAGCAAGCGCGATCCCCATCCGCTGATCGACGCGCTGGAGCGCGCGGTGGAAGCCGCGGGCGGCGACGTGATCGAGACCACGCCCGACATCCTTTCCAAGATCACCGGCAAGGACAATCCGCAGGCGGTCGCGGGCGCGTTTGCCGAGTGGGATACCTCGCTCGACCGGATCGACCGCGATGCCGCGCCGATCTGGCTGGTCGCGCAGGCGCTGCGCGATCCCGGCAACCTCGGCACCATGCTGCGCACCGCCGATGCGGTGGGCGCCGGCGGGCTGATCCTGATCGACGATTGCGCCGATCCCTTCGGCGTGGAGGCCGTGCGCGCGAGCATGGGCGCGATCTTTACGCAAAATCTGGCCCGCGCGCGGTGGGAGGACTTCCTGCCGTGGCTGCGTCAAGGACAGGGCCAGCTGGTCGCGGCAAGCTTGCGCCAGGCGGTGCCCTATCGCGGCGCGCCCTATACGAGCCCGTGCTTCGTGATGGTCGGCAACGAATCGCAGGGCCTGCCCGAAGCCTACGAGACGGCGTGCGACCTGCGCGTGACCATGCCGATGCGCGGGCGGGCCGACAGCCTGAATGCGGCGGTGGCCGCCGCAGTGCTCGCCTACGAGGTGCTCGCCAGCCTCGAAGGATGACAGGGTGACACGTGTCACCCGGGTGTCATCCGGACCCGGCGGCAATGTTCTCCATTAGAAACAATGCCCTGCTGCACGAGGATTGAGGCAGGGTGACAGATGCGCGTTTTAGGCGCGCCGGGGAAGCCAACGATTGGAAAGACCAATCGCGGTGTAGTCGATGCGCGAGATGTAGGAAAACCGCGCAGCCCCCTGCCACCCTCGTCATCCCGGGCTCGACCCGGGATCCCGCTTCTACCCCGGCAGCGCTTGAAGCAGCACCAACCCGGATCGGGGTCCGGGGCGACGCTGGAGGCTGATCCCCGAGACCGGTCAGTCGCCCGCGACGAAGGCGGTGATCGTCCACTTGCCGTCGATCCGGTTCACCGCGATCCGGTAATCGACGATGCTGCGCAGCGCATGATCGGCAATATAGCCCGCGGCCCCATCCTGCGTGGTCACCGCCTGATAGCCGGTCTGCTGGTCTGTCGCCTTGGCACCGTCGACATACTGGTCGTCATACCGCACCAGCGCCCAGTCCCAGCTGATCCGCTCGATCACGCGCGCGTCGTCGGCAGGGGCAAAGCGCAGCGGCACGTCGACCCCGGTGACGATCACGGTTTCGAACACCTCTCCGCCGAAGGTCTTGGTGAAATACCACGGGAAGGCGATGTAATCCGTGTCCTGCGCGGCATCCTCGCCGATACCGCAGCCCAGCCGCACCGCGTCGGCAAGGTTGCGCCAGCTGTTATAGGCCCCGCCATCGAGCCGCTTGCGCAGCTCTTCCACGCCCGAGCCGCCACCGAAATCGAGCGTCACGTCCGGGTCGGTCAGAGCGATCAGCGCATCGGCATCGCGCAAGGAGATCGCGCGCTCCAGCCGCTGGTGGAACTCGGCATAGCCGGGCAGCCCGGTGCATTCGTCACGCGGCGCGAGCGGGCCGGGGCCCTCCGCCGAGCCCGCAGTCTGCGCGATGGCAGGTGCAGCGGCGAGGCCCGCCGCAAGCACTACGGTCAGGATATTCCTCACTAGTATACGCCGCATGCAAACCTCCCCTGCCTCATGCCCCGAGCCTACTCCGCAGCGTTGCGCATGCCTTCCGCCCCATGACCGTCGTCTTCATCATCGGTCTGATCGGCGAAATTCGCCAGCGCGCGGGGCTGATGCCCCAAGGGCAAAGCTTCGTGTAGTTCCTTGGCCGAGGTATCCACGCTAAGTTGCTCAAAACGCTCGCCGGTTCGGCGCAGGTTCTTATCGAAAGAGCCCACTAACTTATCAAAGCTTTCATTGGCCCTCCCAAGATCGCGCCGTAGATTGCTGAGATATCGGGCCACGACACTCAGTCGATCATAAAGCTCCTTACCTAGCGCAGCGATCTCGTTCGCATCCGCCTGCTCACCAGCCTGCCGCCAGACAGTCTGAACAGTCATGGCGATGGACATGAAGTTAAGTGGGCTGGAGAGGACCACCCGCCGTTCCAGCGCGAAGTTCAGGAGATCAGAGTCGTGAGTCAGCGCTGCGTAAAGCACGTGCTCGCCGGGCACGAACATTACCACGAAATCGGCAGATCCCTCGACGTGGTCCTGGTATCGCTTGGCCGAAAGCTGTTGGATATGATTCCGGATTTCGCGGGCATGCTTTACCAGAAGCACTTCCCGCGCCTCCTCAGTCTCGGCTTCGTTGGCTTCCTTGTAGGTATTGAATACGTTTTTCACGTCTACCACCAGCTTCCGCTTGCCGGGGATGTTGATGATCGCGTCGGGGCGCATATCGCGTCCGTCTGCATCCTTGACGTTCTGCTCGCGCTTGAAATCGGTGTGTGCGGTGAGCCCGCAAGCCTCTAGAAGATTCTCGAACTGCAGTTCACCCCAGTCACCGCGCGCCTTGGTCGCACCCTTGAGCGTAGTCGAGATGCGGTTCGCACCCTCGATCACCTCGCGCTGGCCTGCCTTTACCTCACCAATCACGCCCTGAAGCTGATGCCAAGCCTCCGCCCGGCCCTTCTCAAGTTCCTCGACGCGCTTGCGATAGCGCTCAAGCGTCTCGCCTACAGGCCCCACCTTCTTCTCAAGCTCGGCAAGGCTCGCCTTGTTCAACTCCGATAGGTGCGTCTGCGCGCCTTCCATGAACTTGGTGCGGGCACCTTCCAGCATCTTTTCGCCAACTTCGTTGAACTTGGCCTGCAGCTTTTCCTCGGCCTCGATTAGCCGCGCCAGTTCGCGCTCGAAATGCTTCTCGCGCTCCTGATAGCGATCCTCAAGTGCCTTTTCCCGCGCTTCGGCACCGGTGTTCAGGCGAGCGAGTTCGCCACTTAGCTTTGCGTTCGCGGTCCGCAGTCGCTCAAGCGTTTCTTCGTGCGACTTTCTCAAATCGCGCATTTCGGCATCCAGCGCGTCGACACGCGCACCCTTCTCCCGCGCTGCCTCCAGCTCTGCATAGGCACGTAGATACTTTGCGTCAGTCTCCTTCGCCTCGCGGTCGCGCTCAGAATGACGAGCTTTCCAATCCGCCACCGGGCGCGACCCCACAAACCAGCCAATCACGCCCGCTATGACAGCGACAGCTATGATGATGATAATCGCGAGTGTGGGTTCCATCATAAACTCTCCCCAGTGCTCGGCGACGATCTGCGTATCGCCGCCTCGCGTCTGGAAAAATCTATCTGGCAAAGTGCCAAATGAAATCGACCTTCGCCTCAGCTTCACTGGGAAACCCAGTAATTGACTGACGCAGACAGGAATTGCCGCCTTTCGAAAGCAAAACCCAATAGCAAAGGCCAAAATCCCAGAGCAGCACGTGCGGAGGGCAATCCATGCCCAATCTCCACAAATGCGCAATTATGTACTCACGGATCGTCGCTGAGTGTTGCTTGGAAACGTTGGGACTATTGAGCGCAGATAATGCGCCGAACGCACGGTGCGCGCCTCACCACAATCGTTATGTCCAAGTCGGTTTGATCAGACTTTGATCCGTCTGAGTTTATACGCCCTCCGGCGTCACTTTAGACCAACGAGCACCTCCCAACCGGCTAGAACAGATTGCGAACATATCATCAAAGGCAGGACGCGCCAAGCCGCCGCGGGAACTATCCCCCGCCCGCTCCGCTCCCTTAGCAGAGAAGGAGAAAAGCCGATGTCGATCAAGGAAATGATCAGCGAGCACCCGTCCGTCGGGGCCGATTACAACGAACAGCTGGCCGAGGCGGTCAAGCACGCGATGTATTGCGCGGCGATCTGCAATTCGTGCGTCGATGCTTGCAATGCGGAAGAAGGCGACATGTCCGAATGCATCCGCAAATGCTCGGACTGTTCGGATATCTGTCAGGCGGTCAGCACGGTCGCGGCGCGGCGGACGCACGGCAACACGGCGGTGATCAAGTCGCTGCTCGAAGCGTGCATCCTCGCCTGCAAGGTCTGCGCGGAAGAATGTGCCAAGCACGACGATCCGCATTGCAAGCGCTGCGAAAAGATGTGCCGCGAGTGCATGGAAGACTGCGTGAAGGCGCTTCAGGGCATGGTTGCGGCGGCGTAAGCCCGACAAAGAGAACCCGTCGCCCCGGACTTGATCCGGGGGACGGGTTCCTAAAAGCAAACCGCCAGAAGGCAGCCTCGCGCCGGATCAAGTCCGGGGCGACGTTTAATGTGGGGGGTGATTAAGCCGCGACCCGCAGCTTTTTCAGCTTCTTGAGCGCCATCTGGCGCTTGAGGCGGCTGAGATGGTCGATGAACAGGATGCCTTCGAGGTGGTCCATCTCGTGCTGGATGCAGGTGGCGAGCAGCCCCTCCATCGCCTCGGTATGTTCCTTGCCGTCGAGATCCTTCCAGCGGACCGTGCAGGTCGCGGGGCGATCGACGTCGGCGTAGATGTCGGGGACCGAGAGGCAGCCTTCCTGATAGGTCGCCAGTTCCTCGTTCGGGTCGAGGATTTCCGGGTTGATGAACACCCGCGGCTCTTTCTTGGTCGCGGGGTGGGTGTGTTTGTGCCCGTCATGGTCGCACTCGATCGGCTCTGCGTCCGGGTCTTCGGGCTGCAGGTCGATCACGAGGATGCGCTTGGGCACGCCGACCTGGATCGCCGCAAGGCCGATGCCATTGGCGGCGTACATCGTCTCGAACATGTCGTCGACGAGGGTGCGCAGATCGTCGTCGAACTCGCCCGCTTCGACGGGCTGGGAGACGGTTTTCAGCCGGGGGTCCGGCACTTCAAGGATTTCGCGGATAGCCATGAGGGCCCAGATAAGCGCGCTTCGCCCCGCTATCAAGCGGTTAGCCGAGCGGCCTGCGCGCCCTGAGCGCCTGCGCCAGGGTCCCCTCGTCGAGATAGTCCAGCTCTCCGCCCACCGGCAGGCCATGCGCCAGCTGGGTGATGCGCACGGGAAAATCCTCCAGCCGCTCGGCGAGGTAATGGGCGGTGGTCTGCCCTTCGAGCGTGGCGTTCATCGCCAGCACAACCTCGTCCACCCCTGCTTCGACGCGCGCGAGCAGGCCGGGGATTGCGAGATCCTCGGGCCGCACGCCGTCGAGCGCGGAGAGCCGCCCGCCGAGCACGTGGAAGGTGCCCGAGAACAGCTTGGCCCGGTCGAGCGCCCACAGGTCGGCCACATCCTCGACCACGCAGATCGACTTCGTGTCACGCTTCGGGTCGGAGCAGATGCCGCAGGGGTCGCGCGTATCGACATTGCCGCAGATGCGGCATTCCTCCAGCGTGTCCTGCACCGCCAGCAGCGCGTCGAGCAGCGCGGGCAGCGCCGTCTCGCGCTTCTTGACCAGATGCAACACCGCGCGCCGCGCCGAACGCGGGCCCAGCCCGGGCAGGCGGGCGAGCGCGGATGCCAGTGTCTCGATCTCTTGCGATGCCATGGGGTGACAGATAGGGCGAGCACCCCTCCACAGCAAAGGTCGCCGCACAGCTTATGCGCATCGTCTTCATGGGAACGCCCGATTTCGCGGTGCCGACACTGGAAGCGCTGGTGCACGCCGCGCATGATGTGGTGTGCGTCTACACCCAGCCGCCGCGCAAGGCCGGGCGCGGCAAGAAGCTGCAGCCGACGCCGGTGCATCAGGCGGCCGAGCGCCTCGGGATAGAGGTGCGCCACCCCGCTTCGCTCAAACCGCAGGAGGAGAAGGACGCTTTCGCCGCGCTGGAGGCCGATGTCGGAGTGGTCGCGGCCTATGGGCTGATCCTGCCGCAGACGGTACTCGACGCGCCGACGCATGGTTGCCTCAACGTGCATGCCAGCATCCTGCCGCGCTGGCGGGGTGCTGCGCCGATCCAGCGCGCGATTCTTGCAGGCGACACCGGCACCGGCGTCACCATTATGCAGATGGAGTCCGGACTCGACACGGGGCCGATGCTCGCGACCATCCGCACCCCGATCGACCACAAGACCGCAGGCGACCTGACCGACGAACTGGCGGATAAGGGTGCGCAGCTGATGGTCGGCACCCTGCGCGAACTCTCCAAGCATATCCCGGTCGTGCAGGACGATGCGGAAGCGACCCATGCGCCCAAGATCGACAAGGCCGAGGCCCGGCTCGACTGGACGCAGGACGCGGTTCAGGTGGAACGGCAGGTGCGCGCCTTCGCCCCGTGGCCGGGTGCTTTCTTCGAACATGAGGGTGACCGCGTGAAGGTTCTCGAGGCAGAGATCGCGGAGGGTTCGGGCGAGCCCGGCACCGTGCTCGACGATGCGCTGACGGTGGCGTGCGGCAGTGGCGCATTGCGGCTCACCCGCGTCCAGCGGGCGGGCAAGCCGGCGATGGATACGGCGGATTTCCAGCGCGGGCGCGCGATCGGCAAAGGCGCGAAGCTGGGTTCATGACAATGCCCGTTAGGCCCTTGGCCCGCGATTGACTTCGCCCCGCGACCGGGAAACGTCGCCCCACCATTCACTGGGGAGACGGATATGAGACGGGCGGTGGCAATCACGATCGGGGCCGGCATGATCGCAGCGGGCACGGCGCTGGCGGCGTGCGGCGCGGCAGAGCCCGGCGAGGCGGCTGGCGACAGCTTGCCAAGCGTCACCTCTGCGGCCCCTGCCGATCTTTCCGACGGGCTGATCACCTGCGCCATGCCCGATTTCGACGGCAAGACCGGCCTGACCGTGACTGAGCGGTTCATCCTGATCGACGGCCAGCCGAAGCGGTATTCCGATTTCAACAACCAGGCCTTTGATCTTTGCCAGGCGGGGCAGGATAATTGCGCGCTCAAAATCGAAAACGGCGTCATCCGGATGGACTGGACCAGCGCGAACGGGACACGGTCGCGCTATGACGTCGACCTCGGCACGCTCGACATTGCCGCCTACACCACGAAGGCCGGCGAGGCGGAGCGCCCGGTCGCCTTCCAGGAAGGGGCGAAATGCGTGCGTGAGCCGCTGCCCGAGGGCCTTCGGGTCATGTGACGGGTTGCCTCGCGGCGATCTGTCCCTAGCAGGGGCGCCATGGCCCCGACCCGCTATGCCCTGACTCTCGAATTCGACGGCACACCCTTCTTCGGCCTGCAACGCCAGAAGGACGGGCCCAGCGTGCAGCAGGCGGTGGAGGAGGCAGCGCAGGCGGTCACCGGGCAGCAGGTCACTCTGCACAGCGCAGGGCGCACCGATACCGGGGTCCACGCGATCGCCATGCGCAGCCATTTCGATGTCGAGAGCAAGCTGACGCCTTTTCGCATGGGCGAGGCGATCAACGCGCATCTGCGCCCTGCCCCCATTGCAGTGACGCATTGCGAGGTCGTGCCGGAAGACTGGCACGCACGCTTCAGCTGCATCGGTCGCCGCTACCTCTATCGCATCATCAACCGCCGCGCCCCGCTTACGCTGGAGAAGAACCGCGCGTGGCTGGTCTCGCCCGAGTGCGACGCGGAGGCGATGCACCGCGCGGCGCAGAGCCTTGTAGGCCATCACGACTTCACCACCTTCCGCTCGGTCCATTGCCAGGCGGCGAGCCCGGTCAAGACGCTCGACCGGCTGGATGTGGAACGTGCGGGCGAGGAGATCCGCATCCACGTCGCCGCGCGCAGCTTCCTCCATCATCAGGTGCGTTCGATGGTCGGCTGCCTTGCGCTGGTCGGCATGGGGCGATGGAACGAAGGCCGCATCGCGCAGGTTCTGGAAGCGAAAGACCGGCAGGAACTGGGCCTCAACGCGCCATCGCACGGGCTCTATTTCGTCGAAGCCGTCTATCCCCGCGAACGTGCTGCCGACGAACGCAGCGATTAGGTTGCACACTGCAACTTTAGTGCTAGGTCGGCGACGAAAAACATTCACAAGGAGAGCGACCCCATGACCACCACCGGCAAACAGATCTTCACCACGCTGGAAAGCGACGGCACGCTGACCGTCGAAGTCGCGACCAGCGAATTCCCCGAGCCCAAGGGCAATCAGGTGCTGGTGAAGATGGAAGCCGCACCGATCAACCCGAGCGATCTTGCCCTGCTGGTTGGCCAGGCAGACCTCGAGAATGCGGATTATTCCGAGGGCAAGATCGTCGCCAAGATGCCCGAGCCGTTCAATTCGGGCTCCAAGGGCCGCCACGGCCAGCGCATGCCGGTTGGCAATGAAGGCGCGGGCGAAGTGATAGCAACCGGCGATTCCGATGCGGCAAAGGCCCTGATGGGCAAGCGCGTCTCCTGCGTGCCCGGTACCGCCTACGCCGAATACGCCATCGCCGATGCCAATATGTGCCTGCCGCTGGGCGACATTTCGTCGAAGGACGGCGCCTCCGCCTTCGTCAACCCGATGACCGCGCTGGGCTTCGTCGAAACCGCGAAGATGGAAGGCTTCAAGGCGATCGTCCACACCGCCGCCGCGTCCAACCTCGGCCAGATGCTCGTGCGCATCTGCCAGGAAGACGAGATGGAGCTGGTGAACATCGTGCGCCGGCAGGAACAGGTCGATGTGCTGAAGGGCCTGGGTGCCAAGCATATCGTCAATTCGTCCGACGACGATTTCATGAAACAGCTTCGCAATGCGATCGACGAGACCGACGCCTTCATCGGCTTCGATCCGATCGGCGGCGGCAAGGCGGTCGACAATGCCTTCAAGGCGATGGAGCAGGTCGCGGTAGGCAAGATGACCGAATACAGCCGCTACGGGTCGAACCAGCAGAAGAAGATGTACATCTATGGCCGGCTCGACCTCAGCCCGACCGTGCTGACCCCCTCCTACGGCTTCGGCTGGACGCTGTCGGGCTGGCTGCTGTTCCCCTTCATGCAGAGCGCGGGCAAGGAAACCGTCGCCCGTATGCGCAAGCGCGTGCTGGAGAACCTGACCACTACCTTCAAGAGCGAGTACACGAAGGAAGTGACGCTCGAAGGCATGCTGGAGAAGGACGCGGTGCTGCAATACCGCCAGATGCGCACCGGCGAGAAGTATCTCGTTACCCCGCACGGGTAATCCAAAACCCTCGTCACCCCTGCGCAGGCAGGGGTGACGGCCAAGCTCAGCGCCCGTCGAAGTGGCGCTGCGCCTCTGCTGGCTCGGTAATCCCGTTGGCGATCAGCAGCGCGGTAAGCAGCCGCGCCTTGGGTGGGGCGAGCGCGCGCGAGGCGAC
>CEPH01076888.1_pt1 | contig 25807 bp, 21 predicted proteins | sample 530571 | NCBI WGS metagenome assembly CEPH01 (sample SAMEA2620413, study PRJEB7988) | marine metagenome | biome: marine biome (ENVO:00000447); feature: surface water layer (ENVO:00002042); material: "saline water (ENVO:00002010), including plankton (ENVO:xxxxxxxx)" | depth 5 m | reverse complement strand
CCGGGCCGCGCGAGCGGCCCGGTCCCTCAGCCGAAAGGCTTGAAGGTCAGTCGCGCTATCCGCCAGGCTCCATCGACCTTGCTTGCATCCACCGCATAGGCTCCGCGCATCGAGAAGGCATCGCCCCCGTTCGGCTGGCCATGCGCAACAACATAGGCGCTAAGCTGCGCGGTCTCCGTATCGCTGGTCTCGACGAGGAAGTTGGACAGGTAGTGCTCCAAGGAGGCCATGCTCGTGAACATGCCGTCGATCATCGCGCGTACCGCCGCGCGACCTTCGGCAACGGGCGCGCCAACCGCTGAATTGTCGAGCACGCCATCCTCGACGTAGTAGGCGGCCGCATCATCCGCGCTCGCCCGGCGGTCGATCGCGCGGCAATAGCCGACCAGCATATCCTGCAGAGCGAGACGGTCTTCGATCCCGGTTCCGCTCATTTCGCTTTGTCCATGCCGCCGAAATGCTGTTGCGGCTCGGTCGGCCCGCCCAAGACGATATCGTTGAGCAGTTCATGGAAGCGCTGGATGCGCTTTTCCTGGTGGGTCAGGATGCAGCCCTTGAACCCGCGCGAATTGAGGCCTTGCTGCTGCGTGGTCCCGATGGAGAGATCCTGATCGGCCACGAAGCCGAGCGACTGGCCATCGCCATAGACCGAATGACGCGCCTCGGCATCATGGCGCAGCGGCAGTTCGCCGACCGGGGTCACCACGGTCTCCATACCTTCGACCGGCGGATAGAGGCACCAGTGCTGGAACACGCATTTGGCCGGGTCGGTCGGGTGCGGTTCGGTGCGCAGGATCTGGCACTGCTCGGGCGACATGGTCAGTGTCAGGTTGGGGAACATCGTGCAGTGGAAATAGTCGACCAGCTGCTGGTCCGACATCTGATGGTAATTGGTGAAGCCACGCCCCGGCCCCAGCCGCCGCTTGGCCTCGATGATCGCCTCGCGGATCTCCGCAGGCCGGCCCTCGTACTCGTCCGGGTCGACATCCCACTGCCTGGCAATCTCGTCCAGCGGGGTCGGCACCGCTTCGAAGTGCTGGCGTGTGGTCGCCTGATGGCCCTTCATCCACATCGCATTGTGACCGCTATCGTACATCTCGAACACGGTGTCCGGCAGGCCGTCATTAATGAAGGTCGCCAGTTCGGGATGGATCGTGGGCAGGTGATAGCTCTCGTTGAAATTGTCGCGGATGATCTTCCAGTTGAACTCCGCGTCGGCGGAGATGTTGAGCACCCGGACCCAGTTTTCGAGGCCATAGCCTTCCAGCCGCTCGGGATAGGGAGACAGCCATTCGAGCAGCGGTGGCACGTCGTCGTCCATGCACCAGAAGACGAACGGGCCCCACGTCTCGCAGCGCAGTTCGGTGAGGTGGACCTTGCCGCACGGGTTGCCGCCGGGAAAATCGTCCGCGTCCTGCACTTCGACCAGCGTACCCGCCGGATCGAACTGCCAGCCGTGGTAGGAACACACGATCCGATCGACCGCAGCGACATCGCCCAGGACCAGCCGGTTCCCGCGGTGCGGGCAGGCATTGTAGAAGGCACGGATCGAACCATCCGCCTGCTTGACCATGATCACCGATTCATTGGCGAAGTTGTGGCGCACGATGTCGCCTTCCTCCTCCAGTTCGGCGGTCACCGCGCCCAGGTGCCAGACCTTGGGCCAAAGGTTGGCGAATTCCTTCTCCAGCCACTCCCTGGAGGTGTAACGATCGGCGGTGATCGTGTCGCCGCGCACTTCCTGATCGAAGCCTTCGGAATAGCGCGAGATGCCCTTCTCGATGTTCATAGCGTCCTCTTCATGTCCTGACTCGTAGCGGTCCGACTTGTCGGGGTTTTCCCCGTTTTCGCTTTGATGCGCCGTTTGGGCGGGCGGGGCCACTAACCGTTTATCCAGCTAGCGCCAGATAATGCGGACGCGAGCGGCCCGCCCGGCCCCTGCCCCTAAAGTTCGGGCTTGGGCGCGTCCGGATCATTGGCGAGATACCAGTTGACCCACTCGTGGAAGTACTGGTTGCCGCGCTCGTTCTTGCCGAAGACCAGGTCTTCGTGCGCGCCGCTCGCCAGGCCCTTCTGGATTTCCATCCCGATCAGATAGTCTTCCTCGTAGGTTACGTTGCGGAAGAAGTTCATCGCCCCTTCCACCGCCTCGCGATCCGCATCGTCCTTGATCGGTTCGCGGCGCAGATAGTTGAGCACGGTGCGGTTCTTGTCGGGCGTCGGCCCGGGGAACAGCTGCGCGATCTGGGTGATCTCGGGCGCGATGAAGGCGGAGACATTGGGGAACAGGATGCGCACGAAGTCGAACCCGTTGTTTTCCTGTTCGCCCCACTTGTCGCGCGGATGCTCGCGCAGCTTCTCTGCGATCGCATGGTGGGGGAAGCCGATCCGCAGGTTGGGGCCGAATGCCTCGTAATGCATCCGGTTGGATGGCGTCCGCGGAAAAATGGTCTCGGGATGCAGAGACCCGAAGTGATAGCCTTCCAGATAGCCGTCGAAGGCGACCTTCCAGTTCGCGCCTTCGATCTCGCGGCTGCCCATATAGGTCCAGCTGCCAAGGTCGAGATCGGCGAAATCATTGAGGTAACCCTGGAAGTACTCGTCGAGATCGATCGTTGCTTCCGGGTCGAGGCTGACGAAGATCATTCCCGCACGCTCTTCGCACGGCAGTTCGCGCAGCGAGCGGTCCTGCTTGTCGACATCGCCGAACAGCGATTTTTCCGCCACGCCCAGGAGCTTGCCGTCCTGGCCGTAGGTCCACGCGTGATACTTGCAGGTGAAGCGCGAGCAATTGCCGCGCCCGGCCTCTGCAACGGGCGCACCGCGGTGGGCGCATACGTTGAGGAAGGCGCGCACGGCGCCTTTTTTGTCGCGCGCGATCAGCACCGGCATGCCGACCGCATCCATCGCCTTGTAGTCGCCCGGCTCGGGCATTTCCGCAGTGAAGGCCAGCATCAGCGGCACCTTCTTGAAGATCAGGTCGATCTCCCGCTGGTACTGTTCGGGATCGACATAGGCCGCCGCCGGGACCCGCATGACCTCGGAGGTCTGGTGGGTCTTCTTGTTCTCGACATAATCGAGCATGATTTCGGCGACGTCGCCAACCTTCGCAATGCGATCGATCTTGCCCATGGGGTCTCTCCAGCCTTTATGGTTTTGCCAGCCACAGTGCCGCCCTACGCGCACGCGGACAAGCTGGGAGAGGTAACAGGTGCCGCCCTTCGCCCGGCTGCTAGATTTCGACGCGAAACTATAAGAACGAAACAGAGAGGGGCTTTCATGGCCGACCCGCGCAAAGCCTGGAACTGGCTCGCCATTCCGCCCGCGCATCACGCAGACAGCGACTGGCGGGACACGACAATCGCCAATCGCGCGCAAGGACTGGCGCAGGCCGACCCCGGCTTCATCGCGATCAGCGACGAACGCCGCGATCTCACCCGGCGCGAGTGGCTGGACGAGGCGCGCGCGTTGGCCGCTGCGTTGCAGGACCGCGGCTATGCGGCGGGCGACGTCCTCGCCTTCCAACTGCCCAACTGGCACGAGACTGCGGTGATCGATCTCGCCGCGGCGCTGGCAGGACTGGTGATCGTCCCGATCGTACCGATCTACCGCGATGCCGAAGTCGGCCTGATGCTGGCGGATTCCGGAGCCCGCGCGCTGTTCACCTGCGCCGAGTTCCGCAATTACGACTTCGCCGCAATGGCCGCGCGCGTGCAGCAGGACCTGCCCCAGCTGGAGGATATCTTCGTCGTGCGCGGGGACGATACCGTCGGCGAAGACTACGCCTCGCTAGTACAGCAAGGTGCACAGCTCGACCTCAAAGAGGTCGAGGTCGACCCGAAGGGGGTCAAGATGGTGCTCTACACCTCGGGCACCACCGGCCGGCCCAAGGGCGTGCTCCATTCGCACACCACGCTCGATCATGTGCTCGATCATAGCGCAGCGCACTGGGGGGTGGACGCGGGCGATACGCTGATCATGCCCTCGCCCGTCACGCATATTTCAGGCTTCGCCAACGGGCTGGAAATGCCGCTGGTGCGGGGCACGCGAACCATTCTGATGGAGCGCTGGGACGCGGCCGAGGCGGTTGCGCTGATCGACCAGCATCGGGTCAGCGGCACGGTGGCGGCAACGCCATTCCTGGTCGAGCTCGCCGATACCGCACGCAAGGCGGGCACTCGCCTGCCCTCGCTACGCTGGTTCGCCTGCGGCGGCGCGGCGGTGCCGCCCGAACTGATCCCGAGCGCGCGCAAAGCGTTCGACAATCTCGTCGCGTTTCGCGTGTTCGGTGCCTCCGAAGTGCCGCTGGTGACCTATGGCTGGCCCGACAATCCCGAACTCGCCGCGACCACGGATGGCGAGGTCGTCGATTATCAGGTCCGCATCGTCGACGACGAGGGCCGCGATCTGCCGCCGGGCGAAGAGGGTGAGATCCTCGCCCATGGCCCTGCCATGATGCTCGGCTATTCGGACGAGGAGCAGACCCGCGCCGCGATCGACGAGCGCGGCTTCTTCCGCACCGGCGACCTTGGCAGACTGACCGCCGACGGGGCGCTGACCGTGACCGGGCGCAAAAAGGATCTGATCATCCGCGGCGGCGAGAACATTAGCGCGGTCGAGATCGAGGACGTCTTGCGCACCCACCCTGGCCTGCAGGATGTGAGCGTGGTGGCGATGCCGCACGATCGCCTTGGCGAAGGCGTGTGCGCCTACTGCATCGCCGGGGACGAACCGCCCGCAATCGGCGATCTGGTCGATCATGTGATCAATTCGGGCCTCGCCAAACAGAAGATCCCCGAGCGGTTCGAGTTCGTGACCGACTTCCCGCGCACGGCGAGCGGCAAGGTGCGCAAGGATCAGCTGCGCAAGGACATCGCCCGCAAGCTCGCCGACGCCTAGGCGGGCCTGCGGGCGGCGCGTCTCAGTCCGCCGAGGCCGCCTCGATCGAGGCCTGCATCTCTTCCTGCGTCGGGTTGCGACGCAGGCACAGCCCGCCGTTTACCTGCAGGTTCTCGCCGGTCATGAAACAGGCATCGCTGGCGAGGAAAACAGCCGCTTCGGCAACGTCTTCCGAGGTCCCCCACCGGCCCAGCGGATAGCCCTTGCGAAAACTCTCGAAAAGGCCGGGCACCTTGGCGGCGTCCGCGTTCATCGGCGTGTCGGTGAGACCGGGAGAGATCGAATTGGCGCGCACGCCCTCGACGCCGAACTCGTTGGCGACGCACCGCACGACATGATCGGTCCCGGCCTTGGTGCCCATGTAGGCGGCGTGATTTTCCAGCATGATGACGGCGGTGGCGGAGCTGATCTGGATGATCGAGCCGCCCTGCCCGCCATGGCTGCGGGCCATCTTGCGCAGCATCGCCTGGAAGAACTGGTATGGCCCGATGAATTGCAGCGCCGTCATCTGGTCGAGCGTTTCGCGGGTCGTGTCGAGGAACGGCTCCAGCAGGCCCCAGCCGGTGGAATTGACCGCAATGTCGATCCCGCCCATCTGCTCCATCGCCGCATCGGCCAGCTCGGCAAGGCTGCTTTCCTGCGTGATATCGCACGCGTGCCATACAGCGCCGGTGTCCTTCGCGAAGTCTTCCAGCACATCGGCCTTGCGGCCCGAGACCATTACCTGTGCGCCTTCATCCATGAACCTGCGCGCCATCACTTGGCCCATGTTGTCCCGGCTGCTCGCGCCCAGAATAATCGCCCGCTTGCCTTCCAGCCGTTTCATATCCGCTCTCCTGCTTTAGTTATCGGATCGAGCGTATCAGAGCCCCGGAAGCGCCGGGCCTGTTACAAAACGCAGTGGTGTGCACCGGCCCGCTCGAACACGGTGGGCTGGAGATAATCTCAAGCAATTTTCCGGGAGACGACAATGGACCTGCAACTCAAGGACAAGAAGGCGATTCTGGTCGGTGCAAACGGCGGCATCGGGCGGCAAGTCGCACACGTGCTCGCCGAAGAAGGCTGCGACGTCGCGATTTGCGGACGCAGCGCGGACAAGGTTTCCGCCACCGCCAAGGAATGCGAAGGCAAGGGCGCGAAGGTTTATTCCGAAGCGCTCGACGTGACCGATGCGAGCGCGGTGCCCGCTTTCGTCAGCAATGCCGCAGACGCGCTGGGCGGGTGCGACATCTTCGTCAGCTTCACCTCGGCCAACCCGGGTGAGGATACCGACGAGGCATGGCAGACCATTCTGGCGACCGACGTGCTCCCGATGCGGCGCGGGATCGAGGCGGCTCTTCCGCATCTCGAAAAATCCGGCGCGGGTAGCGTGCTGTGCATCAGTTCGACGGGCGCGGTCGAGGAGTTCATGGGCGTGCAGCCCTACAACGCGTTGAAGGCGGCGGTGATGGCCTATTCCTCCGCCCAGTCGCAGGCGCTCGCGCCCAAGAACATCCGGGTCAATTGCATCACCCCGGGCCCGGTGTGGACCGAGGACGGCCCGTGGCCCCAGATCAAGGAAGGCATGCCCGATTTCTTCGGCCAGATCATGGGCCAGATGCCGCTGGGCAAGATGACCGACGGCACCGAATTGGCCAAGGCGATCGCCTTCGTCGCCTCGCCGGTATGCTCCACCATGACCGGCGCGAACATCGTGGTCGACAGCGGGATTACCAAGCGCAACCAGTTCTGATTGCGCGCACCGCCGGGCGAGCCGATCCTCAGTCGAGTGCGAGGATCAGCTTGCCCGTGTTGGCGCCGGAAAACAGCCGCATGAATGCGGGATAGGCATTGTCGATCCCGTGCTGGATGTCTTCGTCCATCACGACCTCGCCGCTGGCGATCCACTTGGCCATCTGCGCCCCGCCCTCGGCAAAGCGATCGACATAGGCAGAGATCAGGTATCCGTGCAGCGTCGCCTCCTGCGCGAGCACCTGCCACAGGTTGCGCGCGCCGTGCTTGGTCTCGCTGTTATACTCGCTGATCAGACCGCACAGCACGATCCGGGCATGCTTGGCGAGGTTCATCAGTTCGGCATCGAACACGGTTCCGCCGACATTCTCGAACACGATATTCGCTCCATCGGGCGTGACCTCGCGGATCGCGTCGGCCAGCTGCTCCGTGGACTTGCCGCGATAATCGACCGCCGCGTCATAGCCATAGCGCTGGACCAGCCTTGCGCATTTGTCAGGTCCGCCAGCGATGCCGACCGTGCGGCAGCCGTGGATCTTGGCAATCTGCCCGACCACCGATCCGACCGCGCCAGCCGCGCCGGAGACCAGCACGGTCTCGCCCGGCTGGGGCTTCGCGACTTCGAGCAGCCCGAAATAAGCGGTCAGCCCGACCGCGCCGAAAGCGGACAGGAACCGGGAGGGGCTGTCGACTGCCGAGACATCGACCTTGGCAGTGAACCCGTCGGGCACCACGGCGGAATATTCCTCGATCGCGTTCAATCCCATAACCCAGTCGCCCGGCGCATAATCGGGATGATCGCTCGCGTGCACCTGCCCCACGGTCGTCGCCCGGACGGGATCGTCCAGCGCGATCGGCGGCATGTAGCTGGGCGCGTCGTCCATCCACCCGCGCTGTGCAGGATCGAGCGAGGCGAAGCGGTTGCGCAGCACGAAACCACCCTCGGGCGGGGCCGGAATTGCGGCGCTTACCAGCTCGAAATCGGTCTCCACCGGCTCGCCTTCAGGGCGGCGGCGGAGAAGAAAACGCTTGTTATCGGTCATGAATATCTCCCCTTCCCATTCCTCACAAATAGGCTGTGCAACGGCACCTCTACCAATTGTCAGTTCAAGTCGGACGGCAGCTCAGGGAAAACACTGAGGTTGAAGCCATCGGTGAATGGCGAACTCACGAGGGGATTAGAGGATGACTGTTTCGACCTATCGTACGGTCCTGGCAACCGCGCTGGGCACCTCCGCCTTGATGTGGGCGATGCCCGCGCAGGCACAGGCGCAGACGCCGGAGGACGATTCGCCCGATGGCTATGTCGGCAACCAGGCCGATGACAGCGACATGGACGGCGAGATCATCGTTACCGCCCGCCGCCGCGACGAAGCGCTGCAGGATACGCCGGTCGCGATCACCGCGATCAATACCCAGACGCTGGACAATCGCGGCACCACGACCATCGGCGATATTCAGGGCCTGTCGCCCAACCTGCTGATCACCAACCAGAACAGCGGCGCGGCTGCGGCGAACCTCTCCATTCGCGGCCTCACCTATGCCGACGTCGAGAAATCCGCCGAACCGACCGTGGGCGTCGTTATCGACGGCGTATTCATCGGCACCAGCACCGGCCAGTTCCTCGACTTCTTCGATATCGAACAGGTCGAAGTGCTGCGCGGCCCGCAAGGCACGCTGTTCGGCCGCAACACGATCGGCGGCGTGATCAACATCCGCCGCACCCGCCCGACCGGCCAGTTCGGCGTCAAGGCAGAAGCAAGCTATGGCGAATACGGCACCTTTGCGACCCGCGCGGTCGTCAACACGCCGATGCTCGGCGATACGGTGTCGGGCAAGTTCTTCTACTTCCACACCGAATCCGACGGCTATTACACCGATTACTACACCGGTGACCGTCGCGGCGGGAGCAACAATGAAAATTATGGCGTAGCGATCAAGGTTGGCGATGGCGGCCCCTTCGAAGCCCTGCTGACGCTGGAACAGCAGGAACAGTCCTTCGACGTGGTCAACGCGCCGATCACCGAGACGGGTGAAGTCTTCTGCGGCTTCATGCCCGCGATCGAATGCAATCGTAACACGACGAGCGACCTGTACACGGTCTTCACCGAGCCTTTCAAATCGACCTACAAGGCCCCGGCAGGTACGCTGGAGATGAACCTCGATCTGGGCAGCCTCGCGCTCACCTCGATCACCAGCTATCGCAAATCGGAAGAGAACCAGGGCCAGGATTTCGACGGTTCCAGCGTAGATCTGTACAAGGTCCGCCGCCTTCAGAACTACGATCAGTTCAGCCAGGAGCTGCGCGCCGCCGGCAACTTCACCGACAATTTCGATTTCGTGATCGGTGGGTACTATTTCAACTCGAACTACGACCTGATCCAGTACACCTCGGTCTTCGGGTTCCAGCCGGGGGTCGATGCGAGCACCACGGACAACAATCCGCAATCGGTCATCGGCTCGGTCGAGAGCTTCGCCGTGTTCGGCGACTTCAACCTAAGCCTGTCGGATACGGTCCGCGTTTCGTTCGGCGGACGGTACACGACCGACACCAAGGAGCTCAGCAACGGGTTCGCCCAGACCGGGCTCGTCGGCCAGGGCGAAGCCACGTTCAAGAAGTTCACCCCCAAGCTGGGGGTCGACTGGCGGCCCAACGAAGATCTGATGGTCTATGCCAGCTATTCGCAGGGCTTCCGCTCGGGCGGGTTCTCCCCGCGTGCAGCGACGGCCGCGACCGCCAGCCGCCCCTACGAGCCCGAGGTCGTCGACAGCTTCGAACTGGGCACCAAACTAAGTTTCGGCCGCACCCAGTTCAACTTCGCCGGGTTCTATTCGAAGTATAATGACCTGCAGGCGAACACGACCATCCCCGGCGGTCCGACGGGCAACCAGACGATCACCGATAACGTCGCCTCGGCAACCATCTGGGGCCTGGAAGCGGACTTCACGTCGCGTTTGACCAGCGAGCTGACCATCAATGGCGCCCTGGGCTATCTCAACAACGAGGTCGACGGGTTCATCGTGGGCAACGTCTCGCCGGTGAACGGCAACATCATCCCATTCGACTATTCGAACAACAACCTGATCTACAACCCGAAGATCACCGGATCGATCGGCGCGACCTACGACCAGCCGACCAGTTTCGGCAGCATGGTCGGCAACGTCACCTTCCGGTACATCGATCCGTACGATCAGCAGATTTCGCTCGGGCCGCTCAGCGGCGACCTGGCCAACGGGCCGGTGATCGTGAACGGAAACGACCCGCGGGTTCGCTCCGATGCGCAGACCCTGCTCGACGCCAGCATCCGCGCGAATTTCGAAATCGGTGGCGCACGCGCCTATGCCTCGGTCTTCGTGCGCAACCTGCTCGACGATCGCGGACCGAACGCCGCGTTCACGGTGGCCGGGCTGTTCTCCTTCTCGTCGGCGCGCGAACCGCGCATCTTCGGCGCATCGGTCGGCTTCGACTTCTGAGCATCGCCATTCCATCGAGGCCGGGCATCACGCCCGGCCTCTTTTTTATTCAGGCAGGATGAAATCATGACCAAACGCCTTGATGGCAAGATCGCACTCATCACCGGCGGCGCGTCGGTCCCCGGTCTGGGCAGCGCAACCGCGCAGCGCCTCGCAGAAGAGGGTGCGAAGGTCTGCGTGACAGACATCGATCTCGACGGCGCGGAGGCGGTCGCCAAGGGCATCCGCGATGCGGGCGGCACCGCGATGGCGCTGAAGCAGGACGTCGCCGATGAAGCCGACTGGGACAGCGTGCTCGACCGGATTGCGCAGGAATGGGGCTCGCTCGACATCCTCGTCAACAATGCCGGGATCGCCGTACTGCGCCCGATCGAGAACCTTACCAGCGCGGACTGGAACAAGCAGCTGACCGTCAATCTGGACAGCGTGTTCTTCGGCACGCGGCGCGCGGTGGAGATCATGCGCAAGGCCGGGAAAGGTGGATCGATCGTCAACCTGTCGTCGGTCGCCGGGCTTGTCGGTGTGCCTGCCTGTTCCGCCTATGCTGCGGCCAAGGCCGGGGTGCGGATGTTCGGCAAGACCATCGCGATCGAATGCGCGCGCGACAACATCCGGGTCAACTCGATCCACCCGGGGATGATCGACACCAACATGCAGAACGTCGCGCGGTCCGATAATGCGGAATTCTTCGACCAGGTGGTCGATTCGATCCCGATGGGCCGGATGGGCGATCCGGTCGATATCGCAAATGCGGTGCTGTTCCTCAGCTGCGACGAAGGTCGCTATGTCACCGGGACCGAACTGGTGGTCGATGGCGGGATGACCGCGCAGTAAGCTAGCTTAAGACGCACAAAAAAGGGGGCGCGCCGGTATCGGCTGCGCCCCCTTTTTCCTGTCCGCACAGGATCAGTCGATCGCGACGATGACCTTGCCCGACTTGTCGCCGGTCAGCATGCGCCGGAACGCCTGCAGCGTGTTTTCGATGCCGCGCGTCTCGTCGATATCGCCGACCAGCTTGCCCTCGTCGTACCAGGTGCGCAGTTGCGGGTAGTAGTCGTAGCCCTGGGCCAGATAGTCTGGCAGGAAGATGCCCTTCACGGTCAGCCGCTTCATCAGGATCTGGTCGAACCGCGCCGGGCCAGCCTCGCCGCTTTCGCTGGTATAGCCCGAAAGCAGCCCGCAAATGCCGATCCTGCCGCCCAGCGCCATGTTGGGTAGCGCCGCATCAAGGATCGGGCCGCCGACATTTTCGAAATAGACGTCGATCCCGCCATCGATCTTCGCGATCTCTTCGGCGACATTCTGCCGCTTGTAATCGATCGCACCGTCGATGCCGAGCGTGCCGGTCAGCCACTCGCACTTCTCGGGCGAACCGGCGATGCCGTAGACCTTGCAGCCCATGTTGCGCGCGATCTGGCAGGCCGCTCCGCCGGTCGCCCCGGCGGCTGCGGAGACGAGCACGGTCTGCCCTTCCTCAAGACCGCCGATCACATCGGTCAGCCCGCACAGCGCGGTCATGCCATTGAGACCGAGCACGCCGAAATGCTGGCGGACATCGTCGATATCCGCGTCCAGTTTCGTCAGCCCGGCCAGTGCCGGGTCGACCGTACTGTGGGTCGCCCAGTCGCCGAAGCCGCGAACCAGGTCGCCCTCTTCGAAGGCATCGCTGCGCGAAGCCTCGACGCGGCCGATAAACTGGCCCTGCATCGTGGCACCGAGCGGGATCGGTGGTGAATAGCCATCCTCGCGCGCGCTCATCCACACGCGCACGCCTGCATCCATGGAGAGGTATTGCGCGGCAACCCGCACCTGCCCTTCGGCCAGTTCGGGCAGGGTTTCTTCCTGCAGAGACAATGCTGCTTCGTAATCGTGCCCTTCGGGCCGCGCATCGAGACGCCAGTGGCGACGGGTGCTCATCGCCTCAGCACCCCTTCGGCTGGATTTGCTTGTGAATATTGCGGAAGCTGCGGCGCGAGAACACCCAGCGTCCGTCCACCTTCACGCATTCGTCGTCATAGGCGCCGCGATCGCGCACGGTATTGTCGCCCTGGTCGTAGACTTCGGCGGTCCAGCTGCGGACCTTCGCATGGTCGCCGTCGATCTCGATCGCGCCGGGCCAGGCCTGGAACATGATGCCGGGATATTGCTCCATCGCCGATTTCCACAGGGCGACGATGTTGTCGCGGCCTTCCTGCGGCGGAAATTCGGGGTAATCGGGCATTTCCCACCGGGCGTCTTGCGACCAGCAAGCCCCCCAATCATCCGCGTCGCGCCGCGTCACCGCGTCCGCATAGGCTTCGATCAGCTCGCGAATAGCGAGCCGGTCCTCGACCGGGCCGGTATAGCTCATGAAATGTCCTCTCCATTATTGTCCGGCAGACCCTACAGGCTGCGAGGCCGCGGGCCAGCTGTGCAATATTGGAGGGGGGTAGCAGGCCTCAGCCTAGCTTTGGGCGCTCGCCTATCGCGGGCGGCTGATCCGGTACGGCGACCTCCAGCATGCCCTCGCTCTCGCGCGTTTCGAACATGCGCAGGGCAGGATAGGCCCCGCCGATGCACTTGCCCGTGCGCGCCTCGAACCGCGCGCCGTGGAGCGGGCACATGATCGTGCCGCGACGGACACGCCCTGTCGAAAGGGCGGAGGCCTGGTGGGTGCAGCAATCGTTGAACGCGGTGAACGCACCATCCTCGCGCACGATCAGGACGTTCCATTCACCCAGCTTCGTCGCGAGCTTCCCATCCTCGGGGAACGCGTCGATCGCAACAGCCTCAAACCACGTGGCACTCATTCATCACCCTTCCAGAACACGAACGGGGTCGCTGCCGTCCCACCCGGCCGCCGCGTCCGCAACCATGTCGTAAAAACCGACCAGCGCGGACACAGGCCGGTAAAGTTCGACCATGTGCCCAAGGCTGGCGACGGTGTCGATGAAAACGAACTGGAAGCCGTCCTCCATCGTCCCGCGAAACGCCTCCGTGTGGCCCCGGTCGGCAAAGCGCGCGACCGCGCCTTCCAGATCGTCCTCGAACAGCGCGATATGGTGCAGGCCCGTTTCGCCCTCGCCAAACATCTCGCGGAACGGGGATGCGCCAGCGCTATCCTGCTGGACGAACTCGACCATCACCGGCCCCCACTGGCCATAGGCGGAGCTGTGGACCAGATCGCTGTCGGCCCCGCGATAGGTCGCATGGGCAAGCGTAATCCGGTCGAGCACGAAGAACGGGCCGGAGCCGAACAGCCGATGGTGGTCCATCGCCGCTGCGCGGACATCCTCACAGAAATACGCGATTTGTCGAACCGGACTTGCGACCTCTCCCATATCCACCGGCCTAGCAGCCACGCTTGAGCGGCGCAGGCTAACCATTTCGGCAGGTGCCCGCGCGCGGGCTGATCGAAAGAATGCCCCCGATAAGAAACCGGGAGAGAGTGATGACGCACGATGAAAAGCTCAAGCTGATCGACGACCTTTACGCCGCTACCGGAGCGGGCGACTGGGAACGCGCGGAGTCCATGCTGACCGAAGACTTCTTCGCCAGCGAGGCCGATCACCTGCCGATGAAGGGCCGCTTCACCGGTCGCGGCGGGCTGAGAGAGCTCTACACGCTGGTCTTCACCATGGTCGATGCCAGCGGGATCAAGCGGATCGAGACCACCACCGGCGGCGACTACGCGGTGGTGATCCTCGAAATCCAGTTCGCGCAGGAAGGACTGGCCCCGGCGGAGACCTGCGAGATGTTCCGCTTCCGCGACGGCAAGGTGTGCGAGATCAAGCCCTATTACTACAACCCCGCCGCGTTCGATGCTGCGGTGGCGGCCAAGAAGGCGGGCAACGCCTGAGAGCCGACGGGCGGTCAGCCGCCTCATCGACCAGCGACATCAGCGCTTCGATTGGCGTCAGGGCACGCTGCCCGATCTCATGCTAGGCATTGGTCAGCTTGAGGGGAGTCAGCTTACCAATGCTCGAACTGCAAAACGTCACGCACACCTATCCCAATGGAGTGCGCGCGCTCGACGATGTCACCCTGTCGATCCCGAAGGGGATGTTCGGCCTGCTGGGCCCCAACGGCGCGGGCAAGTCGACCCTCATGCGTACGGTTGCGACGCTGCAGACGCCGAGTTCGGGCAGCATCCGCTTCGGCGAGATCGACATCCTCGAAAATCCCGAGGAACTGCGCAAGCAGCTCGGCTACCTTCCGCAGGATTTCGGCGTGTACCCGCGCGTTTCCGCATACGACATGCTAGATCACATGGCGGTGCTTAAGGGCATCTCCTCCGCTTCGGATCGCAAGGCGACGGTCGAGACGCTGCTCAATCAGGTGAACCTGTGGGGCGTGCGCAAGAAGGCGATCGCAGGCTTTTCCGGCGGGATGCGCCAGCGTTTCGGCATTGCGCAGGCGCTGATCGGCAACCCCAACCTCATCATCGTCGACGAACCGACCGCGGGGCTCGACCCCGAAGAGCGCAACCGCTTCCTCAACCTGCTGGCCGAGATCGGCGAGAACGTGGTGGTGATCCTCTCGACCCACATCGTGGAGGATGTCGCCGACCTGTGCCCGCGCATGGCGGTGCTGATCGACGGCAAGATCAGCCTGCAGGGCGCACCGAAGGAACTGATCGACAAGGCACGCGGCACCGTGTGGGCCAAGACCATCGAGCGTTCCGAACTCGACGAGATGCGCGAGAAATACGAGGTGATCTCGACCCGCCTGTTCGCGGGCCAGACGATCATCCACGTCCTGTCCGACGGTGCGCCGGGGCCTGGTTTCCAGGCCGTCGAAGGCGGGCTTGAGGATGTCTACTTCTCCGCCCTCGCCAGCTCGCGCCGCGCGCCTGCCGACATCGCCGCCTGAGCGGGAGCAGCACCATGTTTGCAAAAATCGCGCTGTTCGAACTGCGCTACCAGCTGCGCAACCCGGTGTTCTGGGTCGCGACGGTCATCTTCTTCCTGCTGACCTATGGCGCGATGGCGAGTGACGACATCACCATCGGCGGGGGTGGCAATGTCAACGCCAACAGCCCCGTGGCGATCGTCACGACCCACATGATCCTGACGCTGTTCTTCATGTTCGTGACCACCGCCTTCGTCGCCAACGTGATCGTGCGTGACGAGGAAAGCGGGTTCGGTCCGCTCATCAGGTCCACCCAGGTGAGCAAGTTCAGCTACCTGTTCGGGCGCTTCACCGGCGCTTTCGTCGCCGCCGCATGCGCCTTCCTGGTGGTGCCGCTGGGCATCTGGATCGGCTCGCTGATGCCGTGGCTCGATCCCGAAACGATCGGGCCCAACCGCTTCTCCTACTACGCGTTCGCCTATTTCGTGTTCGCCCTGCCGAGCATCTTCATGGTCAGCGCGCTGTTCTTCGCAGTGGCGACCATCACCCGCTCGATGATGTACACCTATGTCGCGGTGGTGCTGTTTCTGGTGCTCTACATCGTCCTCAACTCGGTGATGTCGAGCCAGCCCGAATACCGCGACCTGGCGAGCTATATCGAGCCTTTCGGACTGGCCGCCTTCGGCAATGCGACCCGTTACTGGACGGCTGCGGAATCGAACACGCTGATCCCGCCGATCGACGGTGTTCTGCTGGCCAACCGGGCGATCTGGCTGGGCTTTTCCGCCCTCATGCTGGCACTCGCCTACTGGCGGTTCAGCTTCGCGAGCAAATCGATCTCGGCACGCAAGGCGCGCAAGGCCGACAGGAAGCAGGCGAAACTGGCAGCGAAGGAGCCGCGGCTGGTCGACACCCTGCCCCAGCCGACGCCAGAGCGTGCCGGCTGGGCCCGGCTGGTCGCGCGCACCCGGTTCGAGATGGGTCAGGTGCTGCGCAGCCCCGCCTTCTTCGTGCTGCTGCTGATCGGCCTGTTCAACGCCTTCGCCGGGCTGTTCTTCGGTAACGAGATTTACGGCACGCCCGCACGCCCCCTTACCTTCGCGCTGATCGAGCCGCTGATGGGCACATTCGCGCTGATCCCGATCATCATCGCGATCTACTACGGCGGGGAGCTGGTCTGGCGCGACCGGGAGCGCAAGTTCAACGAGATCATCGATTCCACCTCGGTCCCCGGGTGGTCGTACATGGTGCCCAAGACGATTGCGGTCGCCTTCGTGCTGATCGCGACCCTGCTGATCTCCGTGGTCGCGGCAATGCTGATCCAGGCCTTCCGCGGCTATACCGATTTCGAGATCGGCAAATATCTCGCCTGGTACGTGCTGCCGATGTCGGTCGACATGGTGCTGCTCGCGATCCTGTCGATCTTCATCCAGGCGCTGAGCCCGAACAAGTTCGTCGGCTGGGGCATCATGGTGATCTACCTGATCGGCACCATCGTGCTCTCCAGCCTTGGCTTCGAGCATCCGCTCTACCTCTACGGCAGCACCGGCACGATGCGCGTGTCCGATATCAACGGCGCGAATGTCGGCTGGTCGACCGGCTGGTGGCTGCGGCTGTACTGGGGCGCGATCGCGCTGGTGCTGGCGGTGCTTGCCCACATGCTGTGGCGGCGCGGGGCGGACGGTGCGCTGCTGCCCCGCCTGCGGCAATTGCCGCGCAGGCTCGCCTCGCCGTCGGGTGCCATCCTTGTCTGTGCGCTGGCCGTGGCCGCGCTGTCGGGCGGATGGATCTTCTACCAGATGAATGTGGTCGACGATTACCGCACGCAGGACGACGTCGAGGCGCAGCTGGCTGCGTACGAGAAGAAATATCTCAAATACGAAAACCTGCCCCAGCCGACCGCGACCGACATGAAGCTCGCCGTCGACCTCTATCCGGAGGAAACCCGGATGGAGGCGCGCGGGACGATCGCTTTCGTCAACAATACCGGGAGGCCGCTGGAGCAGCTGCATCTGCGGATGGCCGATTCCGACGCGGAAATCCGCTCGATCGAAGTCGAGGGCGCGACTCTCGACATGGATGACGAAGAGAACAAGTACCGCATCTACCGCTTCGATCAGCCGCTGGCCCCGGGTGCGACAGCTACGTTCACCTTCGCTACGCGGCGCTGGCAGCAGGGCATGCGTGCCAGCGGTGACGACACCCGGCTGGTGCGCAACGGCACCTTTCTGAGCAACAGCGAGTTCGTGCCCCAGATCGGCATGAGCCGGTCCGGCCTGCTGAGCGACCGGGCAACCCGGCGCAAATACGATCTGCCCGCCGAATTGCGGCAGGCCAAGCTGGAAGACGAGAGCGCGCGCAACCGCAATTACGTGGGCAATTCGCCGTGGGTCACCTCGGACATCACCGTCTCGACCGTCGCCGGCCAGACCCCGGTCGCCCCCGGCGACCGCGTGTCCGACGAGGTCCGCGGCGACCGGCGCGTGGCGCGGTTCGTGTCGAAGCAGCCGATCCTCGCGTTCTTCTCGATCCAGTCGGCCGATTACGAAGTGACCCGGCGGGTGCACAACGGCACCACGCTGGAAATCTACCACCACCCCAACCACGACTTCAACGTGGAGCGGATGCTGGACGCGATGGAGGTCAGCCTCGACTATTACGAGGCCAATTTCGGCCCCTACCAGTTCGACTATGCGCGGATCATCGAATTCCCGGGCTACGCATCCTTCGCGCAGGCCTTTGCCGGGACGATTCCCTATTCCGAAGACATGGGCTTCATCGCGGATAATGGCGATGCAGAGAGCATCGACTACGTCACCTATGTCACCGCGCACGAACTGGGCCACCAGTACTGGGCGCACCAGCTGATCAGTTCCGATCAGCAGGGCGGCACGATGCTGGTCGAAACGATGGCCCAGTATTCCGCGCTGATGGTGATGAAGCACCTGTACGGCGAAGATAACATCCGCCGCTTCCTGAAATACGAGCTGGACAACTACCTTGCCGCGCGCGGCAGCGAGGCGATCGAGGAACTGCCGCTCGAACGGGTCGAGGACCAGGGCTACATCCACTACCGCAAGGGCGCTGTAGTGACTTACCTGCTGCAGGACCGGCTGGGCGAGGATCGGGTCAATACGATGCTCTCCGGCCTGCTCGATCGCTACAAGTTCAAGGGGCCGCCCTACGCCAACGCGAACGATCTGGTCGGCGGTTACCTGTCGCTGGCGCGCAACAAGCAGGAACGCGATCTGGTGACCGACCTGCTCCAGCGGATCACGCTGTACGATCTGAAGGCGGACGAGGCCAAGGTGACGAAGCGCGCGGACGGCAAGTTCGAGACCGAGATCACCGTGGATGCGGAAAAGTTCTACGCCGATGGTCAGGGCCAGGAGCGCAAGGCGCTGCTGAGCGACGAGATCGAAGTGGGCGTATTTGCGCAGAAGCCCGGTCTGGGCGCGTTCGAGCGCAAGGACGTGCTGGCGCTGCGCCGCTACCCCGTCCACTCCGGCTCGCAGACGATCCGGATCGTCACCGACACACGGCCGAGCTTCGCGGGGATCGATCCGTACAACAAGTATATCGACCGCAATTCGGACGATAACATCGTCGCGATCGACTAGCGATGTGCGACACTTAGCCTGCCTCCCCGCTCCCGCCTTGCGGGCTGCGGACGAGGCAGGCGGCGTCGAGCAACATCAGTTCGCCGTCGTGGATGATGCAGCCGGGCGCAGCGCGACGCAGGGCAGATGGTCCGCGCGCAAGCCGCGCCTGTGCCGCGCGGAAGGCCGTGGGCACGACCAGATCCCACCGCTCGGGCAAGGTGCCCTGCGTCAGGAAGGCACGATCGACCGCGATCACGGTGACGCCATATTCCTCGACATATTCGTCCAGCGCCGCCTGATCGGATGAAGAAACCGCCGCCAGCGCATCCTCCAGTCGGTCCCGAAGCGGACCGAAATAGCCCATGTGATAGGGAATCGAATGCTCTGCGCTGGCGAGCGTGCGATGGCCGGTCAGCGCGGGGATGAAGTCCAGCTCCTCGCTCACCCCGCCGATCACCGCTGAATCGGGCATAGCCTCGATCCGCGCGATTGCGCCGCGGTCGGCGGGCCGGGTCAGCCCCGGCGTGGGGGAGAGGAAAGATGCCACCAGGAAGGCAGCCAGCAGGCCGCCGCCCGCATAGACCCGCGCATCGATCGCCCCTGCCCGCAGCCGCGCATCGAGCCATATGCCGGCCACCTGCCCGATCGCGATGAACTCGAGCACCGAGAGCGTGCGCTGGGTATATCGGCTGGGCAGGTGGAGCGAAAAGGCGAAGGCAACCGCCACCGCCCACCACGCGATCCCGGCGATCAGCACCCAGGCATAGATGAAATTGCCCGGCTCCCCGTCGACGCGGAAGGAACCGCGCCGCAGTGCCGCGAAGGCGAGCCACAGCATCGGCACCAGCAGCAGCAGGTTGGGCAACCAGGCCCACCGGGTCGACCAGCAGGGGACGATTTCGGGCAGCAGGCCGGTGCGCGCCTGGCACACCAGATCGACCTTGCCAGACAGGCCGACCACCGCGCTGCGTGCGAGGCCGGTGTTCATGTTCTCCATCCCCAGCGCATCGCTGATCGTCAGCGTGGGCCCCCAGCCATCGGTTGCGCCAGCCAGAGGGATCACCGCCGCGCCGACCGCTATCGCGCCGAGGCCGCACAGCACCCATGTCCTGAGGCTGAAATCGATCCGGAACGGCCGCCAGCCGACCCGCGACAGGCCCATCATCGTCAGGGCGACCAGCGCGGTGGTGGGGTACAGCAGGCCGAGCACGAACAGCGTCGGGATCATCTGCCACCCGCGATTGCGCAGCAGCCCGTCGAGGAACACCAGCAGCAGCGGCGCCGAGAATGCACGCGGCGTGGCCGAGTAGATCGAATCCTCGTGCAGCACGAAGCCCGCCAGCAGCGCGGCAGCAGCAAAGGCCGCGAGCGGGCGCTGGGTCAGCAGCAGCGCGATGCGCCAGGCCATCCAGACGGAAAGGAACAGCAGCGGCACCGGCAGCAGGCGGGCGAAGACCAGAGGTTCGAGGCCGAGCATGTTCGCCGCCGTGAACAGCATCCGGTAGGCCCACGGCCCGACCGACTGCCAGTAATCCGCCAGCAGGTCGCCGCGAATCGCGTCCGGGGCATTCAGCCGCGCCATCCAGGTGAGGAACTGGCGGGCATCGTCCTGGATCGTGAGCGGCGCGTAAGTCAGCGTGCCGGGCACGAAGAAGGCAAGGTAGAGATAGATCAGCGCGGTCACGCCGGTCGCGGCGAACAGCAGGGTGCGCCAGCCGCGTGCGTCGTCGAGTGCGGGAAGGATCGTCATGCGGCGCGCTCCTTGCGGACCTGGACCAGATAGTCGCCCATGAAGGGCAGGCCCGCGATTGCGGGCACGAGATAGCGCAAGGTCGCCAGCACGCCGAGCACGGCGGCGGACCCTGCCGAGAGATAGGGCGCGTAAAGCAGCACGATCGCCGCATCGCGCGTGCCGACCCCGGCCATGGTGAACGGCAGCAATCCGGCCAGGATGGCAAGCGTGGCGAAGGCCATGTTGTCGAGGAACGGCACCCTGCCCAATCCTTGCGCGAACAGCCAGAACTGGGCGAGATGCCCGCCCCAGATCAGCAGGCTTACGGCGGCAACCTTGGCCACGCGCCTGCGGTCGCTCCAGAACCAGCCGACCGCCTGCTGCCAGGTCTCGCCAAAGCCCGACAACCAGCGCCCGATCCGACCCGGCGCGATCCGCCCGGCGAGCGAGAGGAACCGGCTCGCGAACCGCAGCGGCGAGAGCAGGATCACCAGCAGCACCAGCAATGCGCCAGTGCCCGCCGCGGCGAGCATCAGCCAGACATCGCCCCAACCGACCCACAGCAGTGCAAGCACGCCCCAGAACAGCAGCGCCGCCATGTCGAGCGAGCGCTCCATCACCACGACGCCCACCGCCAGCTTCGGGTCGAACCCGTGGCGACCGGTCAGCGCGACCGCCTTGGCCAGATCGCCAAGTTTGGAGGGCAGCACGAGGTTGAGCGAGGATGCGCCCAAGATGAGCCGGGTGGCGGACCACAGGCCGATCGGCGTCTGGGTCAGCATGCCGAAACGCATCGCGGTGACCAGCGTCAGAGGCACGATCGTCGCGAGACCCGCAGCAAGCCACCAGCCATCCGCAGCCGCCAGCGCCGCGCGGATCGACGACAGATCGACCTGCCACCAGATCAGCGCCAGCAGGATCAGGCTGACCAGTGCCCCGATCGCCTTTTTCACTGTGCCGTCTCCCTCATCGGAGGGGTGCTCACCCCGCAGGCGGCGGGGCGGGCGGCTCCCGATCGCGCAGCCGCAGGTGCGCGTCCGCCAGCTCCTTGCGCTTCATATATTGCAGATCCTGCAGCAGCCGGCGGTTGATCGCGAACAGCTCCCCCAGCAGCCCCGCCACCCAGAAAATCAGCGCCGCGATCAGCATCACCGCCGCGACGACCAGGCTCGGCACGTGCGCGCGCTCGGTCCCCATGTAGAACAGCACCAGCCAGCGGATCATCAGGCCGGTGCCCAGCAAGGCGGGCAGCAGGCTGAGCAGGAAGAAGGTCTTGCCCGGTTTGTAGACGAAGAAGGACCGCAGGATCGACATCATCGAGCGGCGCACATAGTCGCGGATCGAGCGGACCAGCCGCGAAGGACGCGTCTCTCCATTCACGCCGACCGGTACGGAGACGATGCGAAAATCGCTGAGCCCCGCCTGGATGATCGATTCCAGCGTGTAGGTATAGCTGTCGAACACGTTGATCCGCAGCGCCACCTCGCGGCTCAGGGCGCGAAAACCGCTCGGCGCGTCGGCGATGTCCGTTCCCGAAACGATCTGGACCACGCGGCTGCCCAGCTTCTGCAGGAACCGCTTGGTGCTGCTGAAATGCTCGATATCGGGGATCGGCCTTGCCCCGATCACGTATTGCGCCTGCCCTTTCAGGATCGGCTCGACCAGTTGCGGGATGTCGGACGCGTCGTACTGATTGTCCGCATCGGTGTTGATGATGATGTCCGCGCCTTCGGCAAGGCCGCGCTGCACACCGGCCATGAAGCCGTGCGCCAGCCCCATGTTCACCGGCAGATCGACGATGTGGTCGACCCCGTGCGCCTTGGCGACCTCCACCGTCCGGTCGGTACTGCCATCATTGATGATCAGCCATTCGACCACGTCGATGCCGGGCACTTCGCGCGGCAGATCGCTCAGCGCCTCGCCAAGCGTCTCTTCCTCGTTGTAGCAGGGGATTTGAATGATCAGCTTCACAGGCGGGCTCTTTGATCGAAGGTATCGTGGGGATGTCGGGCGCTAAAGCCCCTAGACCCGTTGATGGCCAGAAGAAATGTTGCCGTAAACGACGCTCCCCCTCTATGGGCTCGCACAGTTTGGCTCAACCGGACAAAGGTACGAAGGATTACCGCCTCCCTGACATCTGAAAACGCGGTCACGCAACGCCTGCGCGACAAGGTCGTGCGGCGCGGCATTTGCGTGGGCTGCGGGGCCTGCGTGGCGCTGGATGCCAGCGGGCGCTCGGCGATGGAGCGCACCGCGACCGGGCCCAAGCCGGTCTTCGCACCCGGCACCGCGCTGCCCGAACTTGCGTGGGACGCATGCCCGGGCAAGGGCATCGACTACCCGCAGCTGTATCTCGACCATTACGGGCGGATGCCGGACTCCTGGCTGGTCGGCCACATCGTCGCGACCCGGACCGGCTATGCGGGAGACCCGTCGGTGCGCGCACGCGGCGCATCGGGCGGCGTGACCACGGCGGTGCTGCTCCACCTGCTGCAATCGGGCCGGATCGACGCGGCGATCGTCGCCCGGCAGGGCGTGCCCGCCCCACTCGAAGCGAGCCCGGTTATTGCGAGCACGGCGGAAGAGATCCTCGACGCTGCGCAATCGGTCTACATCCCGGTCGCGATGCTCGACATCCTCTCTCGGCTGGAGCCGGGCAAGCGCTATGCGATCACGCTGGTTCCCGAACAGGCGGCGGCACTGCGGCGGTTGCAGCATTCGGGCCACCCGCAGGCGCAGCAGATCGACTACGTCCTCGGCCCCTATACCGGCACCGCGCTCTACCCCGCCGCGATCGACAGCTTCGTGCGCGCGCATGGCGTGGCCAAGGACGATCCGGTCACCAGCCTGGAATGGCGCGCAGGCGAGTGGCCGGGCTATCTCGAGATCAGGACGCAGAGCGGCAAGGTGCTGCGATCCAAGAAGGTCTATTACAACTTCCTCATCCCCTTCTTCGTCACCCGCGCCAGCCTGCAGAGCATGGATTTCGCCAACGAGTTCTGTGACCTGTCGGTCGGCGATGCGTGGAGCCCCGCGTTCGAGGCGCAGGGCGGCGGGCACTCGGTGGTGGTCACGCGCAGTGATGAGATGGAGGCGCTGGTCGAGGAGATGATTGCCGCAGGCGCGCTGGTGCTGGAGCGCGAGGACGATCTCAAGGCGACCGAAATGCACGGCCACATGATCGACTTCAAGAAACGTGGCGGCTTCATCCGTAACCAGTGGCGGCGCAAGATCGGGCTGGCTGCGCCCGATTACGGCATGGAGCCAGCGACAATCCCGCCCTCGCGCAAGATTGCCGAACTGGTCATTTCCACCCTGTTCGTAGTCGGCAGCACCGCCCCTGCCCGCTTCGTGCTGCGGCAGATCCCCGAGAGCGTGATCGGCCCGGTCTTCAACAAGCTGCGGCTCAGCTGGAAGAAGGCGAGCAAGCCGACCAAGCGCAAGGGGCTGGCCGATTTCCGCATGAACGTGGACGAGGAATGAGCGCGCCCGATCTACATGGCCCACTGCTTCGCGTGGCGCAGCGCTGGATGCCGCGCATCCTGACCCAGGTGTGCCGAGACCCCACTTCCCCGCTGTTCGGCTGCGCGGACCGCAACTGGTGGCACTACAAGATCCGCGACTTCCCCTCGATCATCCTTCAGCAGGCCGGCTACGCGCTGCACGAGGCTGCGCGCCTGCCGCAGTGGCACGACCAGCGAGAGGCTCTGGAGGCCATCGCTGCCGCCAGCGCCCGGTTCTGGAACGCGCGCGCGCAAAAGCACTACGCGTTCGAGGAATATTATCCGTGGGAGCAGGGATACCCCCCGCTCGCCTTCGCCACCCTCGCAGTCGCCAAGCTGGCGGATCAGGGCGTGGTTGCGGTGGAGGACGTGCGCGACGGTCTGCGGATCGCGGCGCGCCAGCTACGCACCCGGTTCGAAGCGCAGGCGGGCAACCAGCAGGTCGCCGGGCTCGCCGCGCTTGCATGGATCGACAAGGTGCTGCCGCAGGATGCCGATCCTGCAGCCTTCGCGCAGGTAAAGGCCCGCACGCTGGATTTGCAGCACGCGGAAGGCTGGTTCTGGGAATATGACGGGCCGGACCTGGGCTATCTCGCGGTCACCATCGATTGCCTGTGGGACCTTTACGACGCGACCGGCGATGCGGACTACCGCGACGCTATCGCCCGCGCGCTCGGCTTCATGGCCGCGTTTCCCGCTGCCGCGCCCAAGGGGGTCGGCCAGCACAACAGCCGCAACACCGATTACCTCGTGCCTTACGGCATCATCCGCTCCGCAATCGAGGGCACGGAGCCTGAGCGCGCGGACGCGGCGCGGGTTGCGCAATGGGCGTTCGCCAGCGCCGACAGCGAGGATCACACCTACGCCGCGACCGACGACCGCTATATCTGCCACTATATCGGCCACTCGGTGATGCGCGCGCTCGCCCTGCTGGAAGGCCGGGCGGCGCTGGCCAGCGATGCCGCCGCGCCCGCGCCACGCCTGTTCGAGGGATCGGGCCACTATCTGGCCGACGGGCTGATTGTCTCGCCGCGCAAGGGCGGCATCCTCACCATCAGCCGCGCCTCCGGCGAGGCGAGCGATTTCGGCTGGATCGTGGAGCGCGATGAGACGCAATATGTGTCGCACTGGTGGAGCGCGGACTGGTCGATCGAGCCGGTCGATGGCGGTATCGCGGTTGCGGGGCGGATGTTCTCCCACAGCGAGAAGCTGTCCAACCCATTCCAGCATATCGTGCTGCGCTGCCTCGCCTTCGTGCTCGGCAAGCGGCTGATCCCGATCCTAAAGCGCGTGCTGATCTTCAAGCGCGGCGGGCAATCGGAGCCGGTTTTTAACCGCAAGATCACGCATCGCGACGGCAGCGTCGAGATCACTGACCGGATAGAGGGCCTGCGCACCGCCGACCGCGTGCTGCGTGCGCCGCGTGCATCCAAGCGCCACGTCGCCAGCGCCGACAGCTATCATCCGCAGGATCTTGCGCCGATCCGCGGATTCGAGCTGTTTGAAGAGCGCTCGGCTACGCCCGACGCAATCACTATCGTCACACGCATCACCCCGTGCTAACCGCGCATCCAAACAGGCGCACCGCTGCACGGCCTCTTCAGGGCGCGTAGGGTCCGCCAAGAAGATTGCGGGACGAGGGAACAACCGATCACACAGACCGAGCCTAGCGCGAAGACCGCGGTCTTCGATTCAGACCCGACGGGTGGCAAGGCCGCCGGTCTGCGGGTCGCGCTGTTCTCGGGCAATTACAACATGGTTCGCGATGGCGCGAACAAGGCGCTCAACCGGCTGGTCCGCTACCTTCTGGAGCATGGCGCGCAGGTGCGGGTCTATTCGCCGACCATTGCGGAGCCTGCCTTCGCGCCTGCGGGCGATCTTGTCTCGGTCCCTTCCTTCGCGATCCCGACGCGCAAGGAATACCGCCTGGCACTGGGCCTGCCTGCCGCCGTGCGCGAAGACATCCGCGCCTTCGCGCCCAACGTGGTCCACCTGTCCGCGCCCGACCGGCTCGGCCGCCAGATGCAGACTTTCGC
>CEPH01073561.1_pt1 | contig 25828 bp, 24 predicted proteins | sample 530571 | NCBI WGS metagenome assembly CEPH01 (sample SAMEA2620413, study PRJEB7988) | marine metagenome | biome: marine biome (ENVO:00000447); feature: surface water layer (ENVO:00002042); material: "saline water (ENVO:00002010), including plankton (ENVO:xxxxxxxx)" | depth 5 m | reverse complement strand
CTTGCCCTGGCCGCGGTGCACGATGCCGCCGCCCGCGTACCGCTCGCGCAGCTTCTCGGCGAGCGTGTCTGCGAGCTCCCGCTTGTGGTCGCCGTCGGCGTCGGTGTTCCATTCGGGGGCCGTCGCATCATCGACCGAGACGAACGTCGGCTCGCCGCCCATGGTCAGGCGCACATCCGCGGCGGTCAGCCGTTCATCGACGGCCTCGCCGAGCTCGTCGATGCGCTGCCACTGCGCGTCGGTGTAGGGGCGGGTCGTGCGGGGGTCCTCGTGGATGCGGCGCACCTCGTTGTGGAACGAGAACTCCACCTCGACAGCCTCGGTAGCACCCGAGATGGGGGCAGCCGACGAGGGTTCGGGTGTGGCGCTCAGCGGAATGTGGCCCTCGCCCGCGAACAGGCCGCTCGTGGCATCCAGTCCGATCCAGCCGGCGCCGGGCACGTAGACCTCAGCCCAGGCGTGCAGGTCGGTGAAGTCGGCGGCCGGCCCGCTGGGCCCGTCGAGCGACGCCTGGTCGGGGGCGAGCTGGATGAGGTAGCCCGAGACAAAGCGCGCGGCCAGACCGTACTGACGCAGCAGGCTGACGAGCAGCCACGCGCTGTCGCGGCATGAGCCGATGCCGCTGCGCAGCGTGTGGTTCGGGGTCTGCACTCCGGCTTCCATCCGCACGCTGTATGAGACCCGCTGCTGCACGGCGCGGTTCAGGTCGGCGAGGAACGTGACGGTCGGAACCCCATCCTCGGGCAGCGGCGGCAGGGTCTCGCGCCATCTTTGGGCGCGACCGCTGCCGGGGACAGAACGCAGGTAGGGGGCGAGATCGGATGCCAGGTCCGGGCGGTACTCGAAGGGGAACCGCTCCGCGTACTCCTCGATGAAGAAGTCGAGCGGATTGATGACCATCATGTCGGCGACCAGGCCCACCGTGATCTCGAGCCGGTCCACCTTCTCGGGAAAGACCAGGCGGGCCACCCAGTTACCGAAGGGATCCTGCTGCCAGTTGACGAAGTGGTTCTTCGGGCTCACCTCGAGCGAGTACGCCTCGATGGGGGTCCGTGAGTGCGGGGCCGGCCTCAGTCGAACGAGGTGGGGTGCGACCGAGATCGGCCGGGCGAACTCGTACGCGGTGCGGTGCTCGAGAGCCACCTTGATCGACATGCACACAGCGTGGCGGAGAACTGTTGCGCGCGGGTTACGGTTTGCCGACCAGTCCGACCTGTCCCGACCCTCAGAGCGCGGCGAGTTGTGCGTCGAGGAACTCGCGGACGTCGGCGAGTTCCTGCTCCGAGACACTGTGCGTCAGTCCCGGGTACGCGCCGCCCGAGAGCGTGGCGTGGGCGGGCAGCCACTGCATCGTGTGCTCAACGAGCGCCTGGGGGATGACGTCATCGTGCGTCCCGCGGCCCCAGAACACCGGCGGCTTTCGCTCGGCCATCGCCGCATCGCCCTCCAGGTCGCCCGGGGCCACGTAGCCGCTGAGGTTGACGGCGAACGCGAACCGGTGCGGCTCCAGCCGCAGCGCTTGCATCGAGACCGCCGCGCCCTGCGAGAAACCGAGAAGCCCGACCGGGTCGTCGCCCGCGAGGGTGTCGACCCACTCGATGAGGCGACGCGCGGCGTCCGTCACCCGCGACGGGTCGCGGCCATCCAGTCCTTCGATCGGATACCAGGAGTATCCCGGCGCGGGCCACGGGGGCGTGAGGGGTGCGCGAACGGCGGCGACCGTGACGTCCGCCGGAAGGTACGGCCGTAGCCCGAACAGATCGTGTTCGTCGGACCCGTAGCCGTGCAGCAGCACGAGCAGCGGCCGTCCGGCGCGGTCCTCGGGGTCGCTCGACCAGAGGACCGTATCGTCGGCGAGCGCCGGCGTGTCGATCTCGCTCATGGCCTCAGGGTATACAAGAGACATGCCGGTACGGACCCCAGACCCTGACCCCAACGAGCGCGATGACGAGGGAGCGCCCCGCGATCCGCTGGGCGGGATCGGCTCCTCGTTCGGTCGCGCCGGTCACCCCGTCGGCGACGGAAGCTTCGGATCTCCCGCCCCCGGCAACGCCTCCAATCCGGGTTGGCTCACCGACATCGAACTCGCCGAGGCGCGACGGCGCCTGCCCATGCTCTACGTCGAGGCGCTCCCGGTGCGCACTGACGGTGTGGGCCTGGTCACCGAGGTCGGCATCCTGCTTCGCGCTACCCCCCTCGGTGAGATCACCCGCTCGCTCGTCTCAGGGCGCGTCCGCTACGGCGAGACTGTTCGCGACGCGCTGTTCCGCCACCTCGAGAACGACCTCGGACCGATGGCGTTCCCGCTGCTGCCCCCACAGCCCGTGCCGTTCACGGTCGCCGAGTACTTCCCGATTCCGGGCGTCAGTCCGTTCTTCGATGACCGTCAGCACGCGGTCTCGCTCGCGTTCGTCGTGCCCGTGACCGGCACGTGCGAACCGCGCCAGGACGCGCTCGAGGTCACGTGGATGTCGCCGGAGGAAGCGGCATCCGACTCGCTGGCGGACGAGATGGAAGGTGGCAGGGGAACGCTCGTGCGCCTTGCGCTGGCCAGCGTCGGCGCGCTGCGCTGACTCCCGGAGAGTCGATGCCTACCAACGTCCAGCTCGTCGAGTTCGCCGTCGGACTCCCGATCGCTCTAGGGATCTCGTACCTCATCGCGCTCGCAATGCGGCGGCTGTTCCGAGAGCGCCTCCCCCTGTCGCTCCCGGTGATGATCCTCACCTCCGTGGTAGGGACCGCGATCGGGCTGTTCATCGCGGGATGGTTCGTCGTGGACGCCCGCCTGTGGACGCCGTTGACCCTGCTGATCGCGTTCGGTTCCAGCATCCTGGTCACTTTCGCCGTTTCGGGGCTGTTCGTCGGTCTGCGGCGTGACCCCGGCAAGGTCGACATCGGCGCGCTGCTGGCTGCCGGAGAATCCGATCGCGTCGAGTTCAAAGAGACGGCGCGGTGGAACGTGCGGGAGAACAAGAAGGACGCGCGGATGGAGCAGGTGGTCGCAAAGACCGTCGCCGCCTTCCTCAACAGTGGCGGCGGAACTCTGGTCGTGGGCGCCAGCGACGATGGCGAGGCTCTGGGGCTTGGCCGCGATCTCGCGACCCTTCGCACTCCCGATGCCGACCGCTTCGAGCTGTGGTTGCGCGACATGCTCTCCACGCTCCTGGGGCGCAACGCGGCGGCGTTGCCGATCGTGAGGTTTCCCACGGCGCCGAACGGGGAGATGGTCTGCGCGATCGTTTGTCCGCCCTCGCCACGACCCGTTTTCGTGACGCAGGCGAAGGACGGATCCTCGACGGAACTGTGGGTTCGGGTGGGCAATTCCACGCGCTCCTTCGCGGTCGACGAGGCTGTCGAGTACGTTGCGCGGCACTGGGCTCGTCGGGGCGTGCTGCGACGCACGGCCGATCCCAAGCATCCCGCTACCTGATCGTCATCTGGGCGCGGTACGGTGTGTGCGCTCGGGGGAGATTGATCCCGCATGTCCCGGAGGACCGGATGCCCGACAACGCCCCATCTGCTCACACCGACGCATCGCTGTCGACTCCGTTCGATGAGCTCATGAATGCTGCGCCGGATTCCAGGTTCTCGACGGGCGGCACCGGATTTGCCACTGTCTTCCGTGGCTACGACCGCGACGACGTGGATGCCGCGGTCTCGCGGCTCACGGCGAACCTTGCGACTGAATCACAGCGCGCCGCCGAGAGCGCCGCGCGCGCCGACGCCGCCGCAGAACGCGTTGCCCGCCTCGAGGGGGATCTCACCGCCGTCCGCGCCCAACTGGCAGAAGCCGAGAGTCGCATCGCTGCGCTCACCGAGGAACTCGCCGACGGTTCGGCAGCCTCGCCGAACCGGCGTCATTTCGAAGAGGTGCTGCGGGTCGCCGAAGAGCAGGCGAGCACCATCATCCACAACGCCACGAACCAGGCCGACAAACTGCTCCAGGCTGCAAGCGCCGAAGGCGACAGTCGTCGCACCGAGGCCGAGGCCGATGCCGCGCAGATCATCGCGCGGGCGAACAGCGAGGCCGAGCAGGTCCGGCTGCGGATGCAGACGGAGCTGACCGCTCACACTGCTCGCCTCGAGCGTGAGGCCGCAGCGTCGGCGGATGCTGTCGTCCAGGCCGAGCAGGAGGCGGCAGCGATCCGTACCGAGGCGGAGAAGGCTGCGGCTACCACTCGCGCCGCTGTCGCGCGGGAGACCGAGCAGTCGCGGGCCGCCGCTGAAGAGGCGGTGCGCGAGCTGCGGATGCGGGCTGCTGAGTTCGAGGAGTCGCTGACCCGCCGTCAGGATGACGCGCAGCAGGAGTTCCTGGTGCTGCACAATCAGGCGGTCGCGCACGCCGAGCGCATCACGACCGACGCCAACGCGCAGGTCGCGGCAGCCCTCGAGCATTCGCAGCGTATTACCGCCAAGGCCGACGACTTCGACAAGCTCATGCGATCGCAGGCGCAGCAGATCGAGGCCGACGCGAGGATGCGGGCGTCCGAGCACCTCGAACGCGCACGCGAGAAGGCGCAGCGCATCATCGACGCGGTGACGGCCCAGGCCGACACGGTGCTCCGCGACGCGGAGGATCGCACCCGGCAGCTGCGCTGGCAGCAGCACCAGCTCACGAGCTTCATGGCCGAGGTCAAGGAGATGATCCGTCCGGACGGTGTGAGCGCGCAGCCCCCGTCATCCGAGTGGGAGCCATCCGAGTACCGCGACGCCGCCGCGGGTGCCGACATCGCGCCGACCGGAGACGGTGCCGCCGAGCACGCGTAGTCTGGCCGGAGCCCGTGAGGGAGGTTCGGCATGGTCCAGGTACGCGTCGCCGGGGTGGCGATGGACTCGATGGCACAGCACGTCATCCTGCTCAAACCGCTGGGTGATGCTCCCGGGACCGGGTCGATCGTTCCCATCTGGATCGGTGCCCAGGAGGCGACATCCATCCTCGTCGCCGTCGAACACGCGGTGACACCGCGACCGCTTGCTCACGACCTCATGTCGGTGATGCTGAAGCAGTTGCACGCCCAGGTGACGCGCGTCGAGGTGACCCGGATCACGGACGGCACGTTCTATGCCGAGATCACCATCGTCCACGGCGACCAGGTTCTTGTCATCGACTCGCGACCATCGGATGCGATCGCGTTGGCGTCGCGAACGGGGGCCGCGATCTGGGTGGCAGACGCGGTTCTCGAGGAAGCCGGCATGCCCGACATGCTCGACGAGGATGACGCTGAAGTGTCAGTCGACGAGTTCAAACGCTTTCTCGACGAGGTCGATCCCGAGGACTTTCGCGGCTGAGCGTCTCGGGGCCGGCGCCTGAGGTGCCGGTCGAGCCGCGTACCACCAGGGTCGTCGGCAATTCGATGATGCGCGCTTGTGGGTCGGCGCCGTGGGCGATGGCGACGAGTTCATCGATAGCGGCCGCCGCCATCTCACGAATCGGCTGGCGAACCGTCGTCAGGGCGGGCTGAACCCACTTCGCTCCCCGCACGTCATCGAACCCGACCACGAGAACGTCCTGTCCCACCCGCATGCCGAGGTCGGCGGCGGCGCGATACACCCCGATGGCCATCTCGTCCGAGATCGCGAAGACGCCGATCGGCCCGGATGCCGCGGCCTCGCGCAGCGCGGGAAGGCTTGCGCGCCAGGCGCCCGGGGAGCTCCAGTCCGCGCGGATCCGGTGAATGGTGGCGGTCGGATGCCGGGAACGCACCGTGGTCTCGAAGCCGTCCACGCGTGCACGTCCGAAGCGGTATGACGGTGCGGCATCCATGACGATGAACTGCTCGGCTCCGGCGTCGAGCAGGTGCTCTGCGGCCGACCATGGCGTACGCGGCAGGCATCGAGCGGATTCTCGCTTCCCACGTCGCACTCATGGACGCCTACGACCCTCGCGGGCGCATCGACCTCGTCTGCGACGAGTGGGGCACCTGGTGGAACGTCGAGGAAGGAACGAATCCCGGGTTCCTGTTCCAACAGAACACCGTGCGCGATGCCTTGGTCGCGGGCTTGCACTTCGATATCTTCCACCGGCACGCGCGCCGGCTGACGATGGCCAACATCGCCCAGGCCGTCAACGTGCTGCAGGCCATGATCCTCACCGACGGCGAGAGCCTCGTGCTGACACCCACCTACCACGTGTTCGAGATGAACAAGGGTCACCAGGATGCGTTGCAGCTGGGCGCTCACGTCCTCGAGGTGCCGAGCGAGACGGTGGGGGATGAGGACCTACCGTTGTTGTCGCTGTCGGCATCCGTCAAGGACGAGACCGCCCTGGTGTCGTTGACGCACCTCTCGGCACACGACGACCTCGATGTCCGCATCGACCTGCGCGGTCGTGCTGCCACCGTTGTCCGTGCCCGGGTACTCACCGCCGAGAGCGCGTCGGACTTCAACGACCCGAGTGCACCCGATCGGGTGGCGCCGGTGTCGCTGGAGACGCGGATCGAGGACGGCATGCTCTCGGTGCGGCTCCCGGCGCACTCCTTCGCAACCGTCGAGCTCAATCTGGGTTGAGGGAGCCCGCGCGAGGTGCCTCAGGCGTTTGTCGCGCGGGCGATCGCCTCGATGAGCGCGTCGATGTCGGACTCGGTGGTGTCGAAGCTGCACACCCACCGAACCTCGCCGACCGAGGCATCCCAGTCGTAGAACCGGAAGCTCTCGCGGACCCGCTCGGCAGCTCCCGGCGGCAGGGTGGCGAAGATGCCGTTGGCCTGCGTCTGCTGTGTGAAGCCGACCCCGGTGATGGTGCCCGCGGCAATCGCCTCCTCCAGGCCACGCCGCAGCCGCGCTGCCATCGCGTTGGCATGGCGTGCGTTACGCAGGAACAGGTCGCCCTCGTACAGCGCGACGAGCTGGGCTGAGACGAACCGCATCTTCGAGGCCAGCTGCATGTTCATCTTGCGCAGGTAGTGCAGCCCCACGGATGCCGACTCGTTGAGCACCACGATCGCTTCAGCGGCAAGCGCCCCGTTCTTGGTGCCGCCGACGCTGACCACATCGACACCCGCATCCGTCGTGAAGGCATGCAGGGGGAGGCCCAGGGCCGCGGCGGCATTCGAGATCCGAGCGCCGTCCATGTAGAGGAGCATTCCGCGCTCGTGGACGTGGTCCGCGATCGCCCGGATCTCGGCCGGCGTATAGAGCGTGCCGAGTTCGCTCGACTGCGTGATGGCGACAACCAGCGGCTGAGCGCGGTGTTCATCACCCCACCCCCACGCCTCGGTGTCGATCAGCTCGGGCGTCAGCTTGCCGTCGGGAGTCGGGATCGTCAGGAGCTTGATGCCGCCGACCTTCTCGGGCGCGCCCCCTTCGTCGCTGTTGACGTGTGCCGTGGATGCCGCGATCACCGCCCCCCACCGGGGCAGCATCGACTGCAGTGCCGTGACGTTCGCGCCCGTGCCGTTGAAGACCGGGAACACCTCGACGGGCTTGCCGAAGTGACCAGCGAACACACCGTGGAGCCGTTCGGTCACCGAATCGGCGCCATACGCGGGCTCGTGATCGACGTTCGCGGCGGCGATCGCTGCGAGCACCTCGGGATGGATGCCTGAATAGTTGTCGGAGGCGAAGCCGCGGGCGTGGACGGGGGTGCTGGTCACCGTCTCAGCCTACGGTTCGCGCAGGCGTGCACTCGCGAGGCCGTCATGCGTCGCCAGCCCGGATGCCGGCCGTCGAGGCGATCACCGGGCGCATCTTCTTCTCCAGTGCTTCGTAGAACATCGACAGCGGGAACTCGTCGTCGAGCACGGCATCCGTGTAGCCCGAGAGGGGGCCAGCGAGCACGTCGTCGGGGAGTCCCCGGTTCCACCGCGAGGCGGGGTGGGGCGGCAGCGTCTGGCGGATGAGGTCGTAGGCGGCCAACCAGTGCACGGGCTTGGGGCGGTCGATCGAGGCCCAGTACAACTCGTCGATGCTGTCGGCGAGCGCAACGACGGCGGCAGGGACGGCGTCCCAGTCGATCGACAGGGCGGTATCGGTCCAGTTGAGCACGCCGCGCTGATGCAGCCAGGCGAACAGCAACTGCCCGCCCAGCCCGTCGTAATTGCGCACCCGGGAGCCCGTGATCGCGAAGCGGAAGATGCGGTCGAACACGACGGCGTACTGGACCAGTCGCGCGTGTTCGAGTGTTTCCTCCTCGGTCCCGCTCAGCGGCTCTCCGCCCTCGAGCCGAGCCTGCAGCCGCTCGTGGATCCGCACGCTCTCGCGGAAGGCGGTCAGATCGCAGCGCAGTTCCTCGAGGGCGTACAGGAAGTACGGCATCCGCTGCTTGATCATGAACGGGTCGAACGGCAGATCGCCCCGCATGTGGGTGCGGTCGTGGATGAGATCCCACATCACGAACGTGCGCTCGGCGAGGGCGGCGTCATCCAGCATTCGAGCCGCGTCGGCGGGAAGGTCGAGCTTCGTGATCTCGGCCGCCGCGCGGACGACCCGGCGGTAGCGGGCAGCCTCGCGGTCCTGGAAGATCCCTCCCCACGTGAAGGTCGGGATCTCGCGCATCGCCACGGTCTCGGGAAAGAGCACAGCAGAGTTCGTGTCATAGCCCGACGTGAAATCGATCAGGCGCAGCGAGACGAAGAGGGCATTGCCGTAGTCGGTGCTCTCGAGCTCGGCGACGAATTCTGGCCAGATGGCCTCGACCAGCACGGCTTCGACGTGGCGCTGGCGCGATCCGTTCTGCGTGTACATCGGGAAGACGACGAGGTGACGGATGCCGTCCACGCGCTGCCGCTGCGGTTGGAACTCCACGAGCGAGTCGAGGAAGTCCGGGATGCCGAATCCGCTCTCGACCCAGCGGTTGAAGTCCCGGGTGAGGGCGTTGAGGTAGTCGCTATCGTGCGGGAATGCGGGTGCCAGCTCCTCGACGGCGCGCATGATCGCCCCGACGTGCTCGCGGGCGGCGGCGTGATGCGCGGCATCCGGAATCGAGCCGTCGGCAGCCTGCAGCGGGTGCAGCGCCTCGGCTGCTGACTTCAACGCAAGCCAGGCCGCGGACACCTCGACCGAGGCGGCGATCTCGGCGGGCGCGAGGGGAGTGAGGGGTGCGGGGGACGACAGGGTCGACATGAGGCCTCCGAACGTAGGGTCGTCGCGAGTCTAGATTTTCTCCGTTCCTAATGCGTTTGGGCAGGAATATTTCCGGCTTTCGGCCGTTGCGGTCGATAGGCTCGTTCGCATGGTTCCGGAAACGCTGCTCCCTCGGCTCGATGACGACACCGATGCCCGCATCCTGCGCGCGCTATCGGTGGATGCGCGTGCGACTCTCGCCGACCTGTCAGGGGCAGTCGGTCTGTCGGTGTCGGCGGTGCAAGCGCGGGTGCGCCGACTGGAGAGCCGCGGGATCATCGCGGGTTACCGGGTCGTCGTTGATCCCGAGGCGGTCGGGAAGCCCCTCGCCGCGTTCGTCGAGATCACCCCGCTCGACCCGGCTCAGCCCGACACGGCCCCCGAGCTGCTCGCCCACCTCGAGGAGATCGAGGCGTGCCATTCGGTTGCGGGAGCGGCGAGCTACCTCCTGCTGGTGCGGGTCGCCACTCCGCGGCACCTCGAGTCGCTGTTGCGAGAGGTTCGCGCGGCAGCCAATGTGAGCACGCGAACGACCGTCGTGCTCCAGACGTTCTACGAGAACAGGCCGGTCGCGCCCGCTGCCCGCACCTGACGCGCGGCAGCTGCGGGTCACGTGTTCTGCGGGAACCCCAGGTTGACGCCGCCGTGCGAGGGGTCGAGCCAGCGAGACGTGACAGCCTTCTCTCGCGTGAAGAACGAGAAGGCCTGCGGTCCGTACGCCTTCGCGTCGCCGAACAGCGACGCCTTCCATCCGCCGAACGAGTGGTACGCGACCGGCACCGGGATGGGCACGTTGATGCCGACCATTCCGACGCTCACCTCGCGTTGGAACCGTCGCGCTGCGCCGCCGTCGTTCGTGAAGATCGCGGTGCCGTTGCCGTACGGGCTCGCGTTGATGATCTCGATCGCCTCGTCGTACGCGCCGACGCGCACGACCGACAGGACCGGCCCGAAGATCTCGTCGCGATACGCGGCAGACGAGGTCGGCACGGCGTCGAGCAGGGTGGGACCGAGCCAGAAGCCCCCGGGTTCGCCGTCGACCTCGACACCCGCGCCGTCGACCACGACCGTCGCACCGTCGTCGCGGGCGACCCCGATGTACGAGGCCACCTTGTCGCGGTGCGCCGCCGTGATGAGCGGGCCCATGTCGCACCCGCGCAGACCGTCACCGGTGCGCAGCGTCGCCATGCGTTCGGCGATCTTGTCGACGAGGGTGTCCGCGATCGAGTCGACCGCGAGCACGACGGACACCGCCATGCACCGCTCGCCCGCCGAACCGAAACCGGCATTGACCGCCGAGTCGGCCGCGAGGTCGAGGTCGGCATCCGGCAGCACCAGCATGTGGTTCTTCGCTCCGCCCAGAGCCTGCACGCGCTTGCCGTGCGCGCTCGCGGTCTCGTAGATGTACTTCGCGATGGGGGTCGAGCCGACGAACGACACCGACGCGATGTCGGGGTGCTCGAGGATCGCGTCGACGGCCTCCTTGTCGCCGTGCACGACCGAGAGCACTCCCGCCGGCAGCCCCGCCTCGGCGTAGCGCTCTGCGATCCAGTTCGCCGCCGAGGGGTCCTTCTCGCTGGGCTTGAGGACGACCGCGTTGCCGGCGGCCAGGGCGATCGGCACGAACCACAAGGGAACCATGGCGGGGAAGTTGAAGGGACTGATCACACCGACCACCCCGAGGGGTTGGCGCAGAGTGTACACATCGACGCCCGTCGACACGCTCTCGGAGTACTCACCCTTGAGCAGGTGCGGTGCGGCGCAGGCGAACTCGACGACCTCCAGGCCCCGGGCGATCTCGCCGTGAGCGTCGGCGAGCACCTTGCCGTGCTCCGACGTGAGGATGCGGGCCAGCTCCTCCTTGCGGGCGTTCAGGATCTCGCGAAAGGCGAACATGACGCCCTGCCGCTTGGCGAGGCTCGCGTCACGCCAGGCGGGTGCCGCGGCGGTCGCGGACGCGACGGCGGCGGCGACGTCGTCGGCTCCGGCCAGGCGCACCTCGCGCTGCGCTTCGCCGCGCGCCGGGTCGTACACCGGCGCCGTACGGGTCGAGGTGCCGGGCCAGGCGGCGCCGCCGACCCAGTGATCGAGGACGGGAAGATCGGACATCGGAGTGCCTTTCGTGAGGCGGGCGGTCTCGGCCGCGCCGGAGGGGGTCAGAGAGCGGCATCCAACAGGGCGAGCACGTCGTCGTAGATCTCGACGGCGCGCGCGACCTCGTCAGCGCTGACGGTGCACGGCGGCACGACATGGATGCGGTTGTCGACGGTGAATGGGAGCAGGCCGCGGGCGAGCATCTCGGACTTCGCCCGCGCGATCTCGCCCGCGCGCAGCGGGTCGCGGGTGTCGCGGTCAGCGACGAGCTCGAGGGCCCAGAACACACCCTCGCCGCGCACTTCCCCGACCACGGGATGGCGTTCGGCGAGGTCGGTGAGCGCGGGGGCGAGCACGTCCGAGCCGATGCGCCGCGCGTTCTCGACGATGCCCTCCGATTCCATGGCGTCGATCGTGGCGACGATCGACGCGGCCGCCAACGGGTGGCCGCTGTAGGTGAGGCCACCGGGAAACACGCGATCGTCGAACGCGTGAGCGATGGGGGCGCTGATCAGTACGCCGCCGATCGGGACGTAGCCAGAGTTGACGCCCTTCGCGAAGGTGATCAGATCGGGCACGACTTCGTGGCCCTCGAAGGCGAACCAGCGACCCGTTCGCCCGAACCCGGCCATCACCTCGTCGAGGATCAGCAGGATGTCGAACTCGTCGGCCAGTTCCCGCACCCCCGCGAGATAACCGGGCGGGGGCAGGAGGACCCCGGCGGTTCCGGGGATCGACTCGAGCAGGATCGCCGCGATCGTCGACGGACCCTCGGCTTCGATCACGCGCCGGAGATGGTGGAGGGCGCGTTCGCACTCCTGCTCGACGCTGTCGGCCCAGAACTCGCTGCGGTACAGGTATGGGCCGAAGAAGTGCACGTGGCCGCGAGCGAACTCGTTCGGCATCCGTCGCCAGTCGCCGGTCGACACGATCGCCGCCCCGGTATTGCCGTGATACGAGCGGTACGTCGAGAGCACTTTGTCGCGTCCCGTGACCAGGCGTGCCATTCGGATCGCGTTCTCGTTCGCGTCGGCCCCACCGTTGGTGAAGAAGACCTTCTCGAAGCCATCCGGTGCGTGCGCCACGATGCGCTGCGCGGCACGACCGCGCGCCAGGTTCGCAGCGGTCGGCGCGATGGTCGTCAGCACATCGGCCTGTGCCGCGATCGCCGACGTGACCGCCGGATGCTGGTGTCCGATGTTCACATTCACGAGCTGGCTCGAGAAGTCGAGGTATCGCTTACCCGACTCGTCCCAGAGCTCGGTGCCGGAGCCGCCCGCGAACACGAGCGGTGACAGCGCCGCCTGCGCCGACCACGAGTGGAACACGTGCGCACGATCGAGATCAAATGCTTCGCTGTCGGTGGTCATGAGCCCTGCTTCGTGGGGGGTGATGCCGGGTCGGCCGGCGATGCCGACCGACCCGGCGCGGGAGTTACTGGCCGCCCTCGGTGAGGGTGACCTCGATCGGGGTGTACGTCGCCGAGACGTCGTAGCCCTCCTCGACGAGTTCCGCGAGCGCCTGCTCGATGTACTCGTTCGAGTACGCCGACGCCGGCGGCTCGGCCGTGATGAGGTTCAGTCCGTCCTGGTTGACAGCCGACAGGGCCCCGGCGACAGTCTTGTCCCAGGCTGCCGGGTCCATCACGCCGAACTCCGAACCGTTCCAGATGAGCTTGTTGACCTCGTTCATCATCCACTCCTGGTGCACGGGTCCCACCGGGAAGGCAGCTTCGGCGTTGATCGCGTAGTCGTAGGTGATGGCGGCTGCCTCGACGGGATTGTCGCGGGCGTAGATCCAGCCCTTGGCGATGGCCTTCAGGAACCGCACTGCCGCATCGGCGTATGCCGGGTCGGAGGCCAGGCGCTCGGTGTCGGCCCAGATCGCGTCCTGCAACATCGCGCCCTCGGTCTCTTCGTACGAAATGACGTTGAGGTCCTCGAGAGTGTAGAGCTCACCGGTCTCGGGGTTGACGGTCTCGAGCACCTGCGCGAGTTCGTTGTAGGTCATCGCTTGGGCGGCGTCGACGTCTCCGTCCAGCAGCGCGTTCATGCTGAAGTCCTGCGTCGTGATCGACACCGTCGTGGAGTCGAGGTCCTCGGCGGCCATCGCCGCGAAGATCTCCCACTCGTTGCCGAAGCCCCACGAGCCGATCCGCTTGCCCTCGAAGTCGGCGACGCTCTCGATCCCCGAGTCGGCCCACGACACCTGGGTCGTCCCCGATTCCTGGTAGACCTGCGCGATGTCGGTGAGTTCCGCGCCGGTCGCCTCGAGGCTGCCGAGCACCTTCGGGACCCAGGCGATCGCGAAGTCCACGTCGCCGGCGATCAGCGCGTCCTGCGGCACGATGTCACCGCCCGAGGGGACGATCTCGACATCGTCGAAGCCCTCTTCGGCGAAGTAGCCCTGGTCGAGGGCGACGTAGTAGCCCGCGAACTGTGCTTGCGGCAGCCATTGCAGCTGCAAACTCACGGACGTGAGCGGCTCGAACTCGCCGCTGTCTTCGGTCGTTGCGGGTTCGGATGATCCCGCGCACGCCGCCAGTGCGAGTGCGGCGACGGTGAGGGTGGATGCGGCCACGAGGCCGCGTCTGGTGCTGTGTCTCACGGTGTTCCCTTCATCTGTGGGGTGCTCTCTCGGTGGTACGGGTGGTGCTCGATGCCGGTTAGACCGGCATCCTTCGGGTCGCCAGCCGCTCGAGCAGCGAGGTGACCAGGAAGAAGAAGAGGCCGATGATGATTCCGCCGAGGACGAAGGCCCAGGCGAGCGCGGCCCGCCCCGACTTGGCGTACGTCGCGATCGCGGTGCCGATGCCGTCAGCGGGCCCGCCGAAGTACTCCGCGACGAGGGCCGCGATGACCGCCAGCGAACTTGCGATCCGCAGACCCGTCATGAGGTAGGGCAGGGCCGTCGGCAGGGTCAGCAGTCGGAAAGTCTGCGCCGACGTGGCAGCCGACGCGCGGAACAGGTCGCGGTGCACGGGCCGGCTCTGCCGCAGGCCCCGCAACACGTTGACGAACACCGGGATGAACGCGGCAAGACCTGCAACCGCCTGCCTCCCGAACTGGCTGGACGCCCCGAACATCGTGTTCAACACCGGCGTGATCGCGACGATCGGAATCACCGCGAGCGCCGCGACGAGGGGGGCCAGCATCCCGTCGATCGGCCGGATCGCCGCGGCGAGCGCGGCCAGCGCGATGGCGATGAGCGATCCCGCGATGAGCCCCACGAAGGCGTTGGTCGCGGTGACGGCCATCCCCTCGGCGATGATGTTCCACCGCAGCACGAACTCCTGCGCGATCGCGATCGGACTCGGCAGCATCCGGGGCGCGGCGGCTGCGACGTCCACGTACAGCACCCAGGCCACGAGCCCGAGGATGCCGACCCCGACGGGAGCGGCGGTGCGCACCCACGACGGCAGCGCGGGAGCGGTGGGTTCGCGCAGGCTCATCGTTCGTTCGCCCTCTCGATCTTCGAGCCGTGCAACGCTTCGCGTACAGCCGTGACCCGCTCGAAATAGGCGGGGGACTCGCGCAGGTCGTCGTCACGCGCGTCGCCGAGTCCCACCGTGACGACTTCGGTGATGCGGCCCGGTCGCGGGCTCATCACGACGACACGGTCAGACAGGAACACCGCCTCGGGGATCGAGTGCGTCACGAACACCACCGCGGCGCCGGTCTCGGCGGCGATGCGGGTCAGCTCGGACTGCAGGTACTCGCGGGTCATCTCATCGAGCGCCCCGAACGGCTCGTCCATCAGCAGCAGGCGCGGACGGGTCGCGAGGGCGCGCGCGATTGCGACACGCTGTTGCATCCCGCCCGACAACTGGTCGGGATAGCGTTCGGTGAAATCCGACAACCCCACGAGTTCGGCGAGCTCCGCGACCCGCGCGGCGCGTTCCGGCTTGGCGGTGCCGTGAAGCTCGAGCGGCAGGGCGATGTTCGCGGCCACAGTGCGCCACGGCAGCAGTCCCGCCTGCTGGAACGCGATGCCGTAGTCCTGGTCGACCCGGGCGCGCGCCGCGGGTTTGCCGAAGATCTGCAGATCCCCGCTCGTGGCCGAATCGAGATCGGCGATCAGGCGCAGCAGCGTCGACTTTCCGCATCCCGAGGGCCCGATCAGCGAGACGAACTCGCCGGCCGCGACTTCGAGATCGACGCCCGTCAGCGCCGTGACATCGCCCGCCTTCGTCGGGAAGAACTTGCCCACGTCGCGTGCGTGCACGGCGGCGATCGCGGTCGGCGCGGTCGGTGTCTGAGGGGTCATGCGGTGGCCTCTCCTCGTCGGTAGCGGTGGAGTCCGACCCCGATCAGCGCGACGGACCCGGCGGCGATCAGACCCAGCACGATCGAGCCGAAGATGGGTCCCCACGGGGCGGCCGGATCGCTGGATCCCTGGCCGGCGAGTTGGATCAGCATCCGCCCGATTCCGCCGCGCATCCCGATCGAGACCTCTGCGACGACGACACCGAGCACGGCGTTCGCTGCCGCCAGGCGCAGCGCGGGCAGCAGGTGGGGTACGGCGGCGGGCAGCCGCAGGTGGCGCAGCGTCGACCAGTACCCGACGGCGTAGGTGCGCATGAGGTCGACGTGGATCCGGTCGGGGGCTTCGAGTCCGCGCAGAGCGCCGACAGCGACGGGGAAGAACGCGAGATACGACGCGATGACGGCGACCGACAGCCATTGCGGCCAGCTCGTCCCGCCGCGGTCGATCTGGTTGCCGATCGCGTTGATGACCGGGGCGAAGGCGATGAGCGGGACCGTTTGGCTTACGACGATCCAGGGCAGCAGCCCCCACTCCAGCAGCTGCCAGCGCTGCATCACGAGTGCCAGTGCGCCGCCGACGATGACGCCGAGCACCCACCCGACGGCGGCGATTCCCAGCGTCGTGACGGCCGCGATCGCGACTGTCGCGATCAGCGGCGGGGTTTCCCCCCCGCTGGTCGGCTCGAACAGTCGCGCGAGCATGTCCCACACGTGCGGCATCGCACGGTCGTGGGTGCGGGGCAGGATCATGACCCCCGAGCCCGTCTGACCCTCGACGGCGCCGATCACGACACCCTCCGCGGGCCCCAGGAACTTGTAGGCCTCCCAGAGCAGCACGATCGCGAGCACGCCGAGGATGCCCCAGCCCAGTCCCGTCGCCCTCCGGCTCATGTCTGCAGCCGCTTCACTCGCCGTCACGCCTCACGACTTGGCCGTGACCTTCTCGCGCAGGGCCGGGATCACGGTCTCGCCGTAGACGCGGAGGGTCTCCTCCTTGTTGTCGTGCTGCAGGTACCCCGCGAACTGCGTGACGCCGAGCTCCCGTAGCGCCCCGAGCTTGGCGATGTGCTCTTCGGCGGTGCCGAGGACGCAGAATCGGTCGACGATCTCGTCGGGAACGAAGTCCACGTGGTCGTTGTCGCTCTTGCCGTGCGAGTTGTAGTCGTAGCCGGTGCGCCCCTCGATGTAGTCGGTGAGAGCACGCGGCACGCTGCCGTCGGTGCCGTACTTCGCGACGATGTCGGCGACGTGATTGCCGACCATCCCCCCGAACCACCGGCACTGGTCGCGCATGTGCTCCCAGTCCTCGCCGATGTACATGGGGGCCGCGACGCAGAAGTCGATCGACTCGGGGTCGCGGCCGGCTGCCGCTGCGGCATCCTTGACCGTTTTGATCATCCAGGCCGCGATGTCGAGGTCCGCCAGCTGCAGGATGAATCCGTCGGCCACTTCGCCCGTGAGCTTCAGCGCGAGCGGCCCGTACGCTGCGACCCAGACGTCCAGCTCGGACCCCTGGCTCCACGGGAACTGCAGCGTCGATCCCTTGTACTCGACGGCTCGAGAGTTCGCGAGCTCCCGGATCACGTGGATGGACTCCCGCAGTTCGGCCAGCGTCGACGGCTTGCCGTTGGTGACCCGCACCGCCGAGTCGCCGCGCCCGATGCCGCAGATCGTGCGGTTTCCGTACATCTCGTTCAAGGTCGCGAACACGGATGCCGTGACCGTCCAGTCCCGTGTCGCGGGGTTCGTCACGAACGGGCCGACGACGACCTTGCGGGTCTCGGCGAGGATCGCTGAGTAGATCACGTACGGTTCCTCCCACAGCAGGTGGGAGTCGAAGGTCCAGACGTGGCTGAAACCGTGCGCTTCGGCCAGCTTCGACAGCTGGATCACGCGCGACGCGGGAGGATTCGTCTGCAGGACGACACCGAAGTCCATCGTCATCGCCTCACACCAGGTACTGGCTCAGGCCGCGCTTGACGAAGCTGCCGTCGCCCTTGCGTCCGAGGTACTGGCCTGCGTCGACGATCACCTTGCCCTTGGAGATCACGGTGTCGACGTGCCCGTCGATCTCGAACCCCTCCCAGGCGGAGTGGTCCATGTTCATGTGGTGGGACTTGCCGGTGCTATGACCCAGGTCGTCGACCGGGAGGCCGATGGAGGTGTGACCGTTCGGATCGTAGACGACGATGTCGGCATCCGCCCCGGGCTGGATGACACCCTTCTTGCCGTACATGCCGAACATGCGCGCCGGGGTGGTGCTCGTGAGTTCGACCCACCGCTCCAGGGTGATCTCGCCGGTGACGACGCCCTGGTACATGAGATCCATCCGGTGCTCGACTGAGCCGATGCCGTTGGGGATCTTACGGAAGTCCTCCAGGCCCAGGGTCTTCTGATCCTTCATGCAGAACGGGCAGTGGTCGGTGGAGACCATCTGCAGATCGTTGGTGCGCAGGGCCTGCCACATGTGGTCCTGGTGGCCCTCGGCGCGCGAGCGCAGCGGCGTCGAGCACACCCACTTGGCGCCCTCGAACTGGCCCCACTGCTCGCTCGAGGCGCCCAACTGCTCTTCCAGCGACAGGTAGAGATACTGCGGGCAGGTCTCGCCGAATACGTTGAATCCGTTGTCGCGAGCGGCCGCGAGCTGCGCGACAGCCTGTTTCGCCGAGACGTGCACGACGTACAACGGCGCCCCGGTGATGTTCGAGAGCATGATCGCGCGGTGGGTGGCCTCTTCTTCGGCCTGCCAAACGCGGGCCTTGCCGTGGAAGAAGGGTGAGGTCTTGCCGGCATCGACGAGTTGCTGGGCGAGCACGTCGATGACGGGGCCGTTCTCGGCGTGCATCATCGTGAGCAGCCCCGTGTCGGCGGCGACCTGCATCGCTTTCAGGATCTGGGCATCGTCCGAGTAGAAGACGCCGGGGTAGGCCATGAACAGCTTGTAGCTCGTGATGCCTTCGTCAACGAGGGTCGGCAAGAACGCGAGCGATTCGTCGTCGATGCCGCCGACGATCTGGTGGAACCCGTAGTCGATCGCGCAGTTTCCCGCTGCCAACTCGTGCCACTTCGCAAGGCCGTCGGGCACTTTCGTGCCGTACGTCTGCACGGCGAAGTCGACGATGGTCGTCGTACCGCCCCACGCTGCCGCGCGCGTGCCGGTTTCGAACGTGTCGCTCGCGAACGTGCCCCCGAAAGGCAGCTGCATGTGCGTGTGGGCGTCGATGCCGCCGGGGATGACGTACTTGGCGCTCGCATCGACGACAGTGTCGACGGATGCCGCCAGGTTCGTGCCGAGCAGTTCCGAGCCGGGCGCGAGGACGGCGACGATCTTCTCGCCGTCGACGAGGACATCGGCCGGAGCCCGCCCGGTGGCGGAGACGACGGTGCCGCCGGTGATCAGTGTCGTGCTCACGGTGCGGAGATCCCTTCGTAGCTGTCGGGGCGACGGTCGCGGTAGAACTGCCAGTCGTCGCGCATCTCCTGCACCATGTCGAGGTTCAGGTCGCGAATGAGGACCTCCTCGTGCTCGCTCGAGCCCAGCGCCCCGACGAAATTGCCGCGCGGGTCGATCACCTGGCTCGTGCCGTAGAAGCTGACAGCCTCGTCGCCGTACTCGTTGTCCTCGCGGCCGACGCGATTGGGCTGGAGGACGAAGTAGCCGTTGGCAACAGCCGCGCACGGCCCCTCGACCTCCCACAGGCGGTTGGACAGGCCCGGCTTGGTCGCATTGGGGTTGAAGACCATGTGCGCGCCGTTCAGGCCGAGCTCGCGCCATCCCTCCGGGAAATGGCGGTCGTAGCAGATGTACATGCCGACCTTTCCGACCGCCGAGTCGAAGACGGGGTAGCCGAGGTTGCCCGGACGGAAGTAGAACTTCTCCCAGAACTTCTCGACGTGGGGGATGTGGTTCTTGCGATACGCCCCCAGCACGGTGCCGTCGGCATCCACGAGAACCGCCGTGTTGTAGTAGACCCCGGTCTGCGCTTCCTCGTAGATCGGCAGCACCATCACAGTGCCGAGCTCCTTCGCTACCGCGGCGAAGCGCTCCACGATCGGGCCGTCGACCGGCTCGGCATAGCGGTAGTACTTCTTGTCCTGTGTGATGCCGAAGTAGGGCCCGTAGAAGAGCTCCTGGAAGCACACCACCTGCGCGCCGTCGGCGGCGGCATCCCTCGCGAATTGCTCGTGCCTGTCGAGCATGGATGCCTTGTCGCCGGTCCACGTCGTCTGCGTGATGGCCGCTCTCACCGTCGTCATCTCGTGCACTCTCCGTCCGGTCGAAGGGGCCACGAAGCGCCGTGGCGTGTCTGTTATTGTTCGGCGTGAACATTTCCCTTCGGTTTCGTCCCGTGTCGCGACCGTAAATGTTGGTGTGATCGAGATTGGGTGGGCGATGACCACGGTGATCGATCGTGCGCACTTCACCGATCCCACGCCGCGCGCTATCGCGGCAGAGCTTGCCCGCCTGATCACGGCCGGAGATCTGGCCGCCGGTGAGCGACTGCCGACCGTGCGCGAGGTCGCGGGACGGCTCGGTGTGAGCCCTGCGACAGTGAGCGCTGCGTGGAAGGCGCTCTCGCAGGCCGGGCTGATCGTCTCGCGTGGGCGGGCAGGATCGTTCGTGCGCGAGGAACGGCAGGAGTGGATGTCGCCGCGCGTGCAGGGCCTTGCCCAGCATCCGGGATCGCCGCGGCTCGACCTCTCGGGAGGGACTCCGGATGCCGACCTGCTCCCCGACCTCGCGCGTGCCTTCTCGCGGGTGTCGCCGCGCGCTCACACCGGTCGATACCACGAGTCGCCCGTGCTACCCGAACTGGAGACGTTGCTCCGCCGGGTGTGGCCGAGCGATGCGGAGGCGATCACTGTCGTCGACGGTGCCCTGGACGGCGTCGGTCGTGCGCTCGAACAGGTCGTGCGCTTCGGAGACCGCGTGGTGGTCGAAAACCCCGGCTTCCCGTACTTCTTCGACCTCATCGAGCACCTGGGGGCGCAGCCGATCCCCGTAGAACTCGACGCCGAGGGGATCGCGCCGAGTAGCTTCGCGCGTGCGCTCGCGACGAGGCCGACCGCGGTGCTTCTGCAGCCGCGCGCACACAACCCCACGGGTGTGTCGACGAGCCCCGAGCGCGCGGCTGAGCTTGCGCGATTGGTACGCGCCTCGCGAAACGGAGCGCGGGTCGTCATCATCGAGGACGACCATTCCGGGCTCGTAGCCGCAGCGCCCGAGGTGACGCTCGCCCGGTGGCTGCCAGAGCAGGTCGTGCACGTACGCAGCTTCTCGAAATCCCACGGTCCCGATCTGCGCATCGCCGCGCTCGGAGGCCCATCGCGCATCGTCGACCGCGTCGTGGCGCGCAGGCTGCTGGGGCCGGGATGGACCTCACGTACCATCCAGGCCGTACTCTTCGATCTCTTGTCAGACCCCGTATCGATCGAGGCTGTGGTTCGCGCCCGCGAGAGCTACCGGACTCGTCAGCGGGAGCTGGCCGGCGCACTGCGCCGCCACGGAGTCTCAGCCGTTGCCGGTGACGGCCTCAACGTCTCCTGGGACGTCGCGGACGAGCGCGCGGCGCTCCTTCATCTCGCTGCGGCCGGCATCGGTGTGGCGGCGGGGTCGCCCTTTTTCCTCTCAGACCGCACCGCTCGCCCCCTCATCCGCGTCACTGTCGGTCTCGTGAGCGGTGACGTCGATGCCGTGGCTGCCTCGCTCGCGCGTGCGGTGCGCGTGACGGGCTGAGCGCCACCGCCGCAGTTGCGGCATCCGGCTGTTCCCGACGTCCGAGCCGCGCAGTGCGCTTCCCCGCATGACGACTCCCGCTCCGGCGGATCCCACAGTTGCGCCGCGCACGCGGTTGATCCGTACCCCGAACGAGCGCGTGTTCCTCCACGTTCTCGTGAACACTGCGGCTGCGAACATCACGACGAGCTACCTCTGGTTCGCGCTGACCTTCTGGGTGTACCTCGTGACACTCCTCGTCCCCGAAGAGCGGCACGCGAATGCCAACGGTCTGGTCGGCACAGTGCAGGGGATCGCCTTCATCATCACCAGCGTGTTCAGCGGCCTGTCGGTCGGCCCGCTCGGCATGGAGTGGACGCTGCTCATCGCCATCGTCGCAACCGCGATCGCGGGTGTTCACCTGCTCCTGCTCCGGATTCCCGAGGAGCAGCCGGCGGCATCCGTCGGACGCGGTGTCGACCTGCGCGGCGCGATCACCGCTGTGAGACTGGCGCCCGGGCTCTTCGCACTCATCATCTTCTCGACGTGCAACAACCTCATCGGTGGGGTCTACATCGCCCTGATGGACCCGTACGGGCTGACCCTGTTCAGTGTCGAAGCCTGGGGCACCGTGTTCGGGGTCGCCGCGACGGGGTTCATCGTCGGCGGCGTCCTGATCGCCAGGTTCGGCCTCGGACGCAACCCGATTCGCACGATGTTGCTCGTGGTCGCGGGCATGGGGCTACTGGGCGCGCTGTTCACGATCCGCGACTGGTGGCTGCTCTACGCCGTCGGGATCTGGCTCTACATGGCCCTCGTGGCCGCGGTCGAGGCAGCCGAGCAGACCGTGATCCAGAAGGTCGTGCCGTACGGATCGCAGGGGCGTGTGTTCGGGTTCGCCGCGGCTTTCGAATCGGCAGCCGCCCCCATCACCGCGTTCCTGATCGCGCCGATCGCGGAGTTCTGGGTCATCCCCTACATGGAAACGCCGAGCGGCCAGCAGACGTGGGGATGGCTTCTTGGGGACGGGGAGACGCGCGGCATCGCGCTCGTGCTCGTCTTCGCAGGTCTTGCCATGGTCGTCATCGCCCTGCTCGCATTCGCGACGCGGTCGTACCGGCTCATCACCGAGCAATACCGGACCGCGCCCGAGACGCCGTCGCAGACCGAGTCCGAGACCGAGACCGAGCGGACGCCTGCACCGTAGGCGGTCGGCCCGGCGCACATACATCTTCAGACTGACGCGCTCTGGGCGCGCGTTCCGTAGCGTGGGTGAGGTGAGACGCTCCGCACTCTTTCGTGAACTCCTGCCGTACCAGGTGGCAACCGATGTGTCGGTTGCGGGAGTGTTCGGGCTGCTCTGTCTCCCCTTTGAGCTGACGATCGGCGGCTGGGCAGCCGAGTCGGCACTGCCGACCGTGGTCATGTGCCTTCTCTTCGCGGCGGCGCTCGCGCTGCGGCGGCTCTCACCGCCCCTCGCGCTCGCTACGGCGTGGGTCGGCGCGACGATGCAGATGCTGATGCTGCGTCCACCCGCGCCCGTCGACCTCGCGATCTTCGCCGTGCTCTACGCGACGGCTGCCTACGGGAGCACGCTGGTGTACTGGCTCGGATTCTCGTCGGCGATCGTCGGGGCCACCGTCATCACCGGCTATCTCTTCGGTTCGCAGCTGCTCAGTGCCGCGTCGTGGAGCGTCCTTCCGCTGGCAGCTGCTGTTCTCATCGCTGCGGGGTTCGCGTTGCTCCTGGCCTGGACCGTGGGTGCTCTGGTTCGAACGTCCCTGCGCGCTCGACGCACCCAGCGTGAGCGCGAGCGTGCCGAACGGGAACGCATCGAGGAGCAGGAGCGAGGTCGGATCGCGCGCGACATGCACGATGTCGTCGGTCATTCGCTGGCCGTCATCATCGCCCAGGCCGATGGGGCTCGGTACGCAGCCGACGCCGATCCGCAGGCGGGGAAGGACGCGCTCGCGACGATCTCGACGACGGCGCGCAGCGCGCTCGCTGATGTTCGGCTGCTGCTGGCGCAGTTGCGCCACAGCGAAGGGATGGCGCCGCAGCCGATGCTGAACGATCTGGAGAGTCTGTACTCCCAGGTGCGAGCTGCCGGGCTCGCGGTGCGCGTAGACGTGGAACCGATGCCTACCGCGAACGTGCCGGCTGCCGTGCAGTTGGCCATCTACCGCGTGCTGCAGGAGGCGCTCACGAACGCCATCCGCCACGGCAACGGAGATGTCGAGGTGACGATGCGCTGGCTCCCGGACCGTCTGCACCTGTGGGCATCGAATCCTGTCGCGGAGCCCGTCGACCCGCCCGCGGCGGATGCCGCGCCCCTGACTGACCCCGCCGGAGTGACCCACGGTATCGTCGGCATGCGCGAGCGGGCGCGGCTGGTCGGTGGGGCAGTGGAGGCAGGGATGGTCGGGGAGCTGTGGGTCGTGCGGGCGACCTTCCCCTTCGCCGCGGAACCGCAACCTCACGGGTCCGCGGCACGATGAACGACCAGAGCAACCCCGGTCCGGGCGTCATCCGTGTCGCGCTCGTGGATGACCAGGCGCTCTTTCGCGCCGGCATCCGCATGGTGATCGACTCCCAACCCGACATGGCCGTCGTCGGCGAGGCGGGAGACGGCCAGGCGGCCCTGTCGATGGCGCGAGACACGCGTCCGGATGTCGTGCTCATGGACATCCGGATGCCCGTCATGGACGGGATCGAGGCGACGGCGCATTTGCTACAGGACCCTGACGCGCCACGGATCGTGATGCTGACGACGTTCGACCTCGATGAGGCAGCCGCACGCGCGATCCGCGGCGGCGCGAGCGGATTCCTGCTCAAGGATGCCGAGCCGGAGTTCGTGCTCGCCGCAATCCGCAGCGTGTACTCCGGTTCGGCGGTGATCGCGGCAACGGCCACGGCGCAGCTGTTCGCGCACTTCCGGGACGAACAGACCCGGCCGGCGCCGCGAGCGTTCGGCGAGCTGACCGAGAGAGAACGCGAGATCTTCGGTCTCGCCGCGCGGGGCCTGTCAAACGCCGAGATCGCGGCGCGAGAGTACCTTTCCGAGGCAACGGTGAAGACGCACGTCAGTCGCATCCTCGGCAAGCTCGAGCTGCGTGATCGCGTCCAACTCGTCGTTTTCGCCTACGAGCACGGCCTGGTCTGACACCGATCATGGGGCCGCTGGCCGCAGCCTCGCACGAGACGGATGCCGAGGAATCATCCTTCCGATGGATGACGGCGCGACTTCGGGCTGACGCGGGGGTACGGGCCTGATTCCTAGCGTCGGAGGTATGAAAATCACCACGACGCAGATGGGCTTGGCGGCCCGCGTAGAGAACCTCGGCAAGACCTATGGCTCCGGCAGCGGAACGGTCAGGGCGCTCGATGACGTCACTGTCGGCATCCGTCGCGGGGAGTTCACCGCGATCATGGGTCCCTCCGGCTCGGGCAAGTCGACCCTCATGCACATCATGGCTGGGCTCGACGCCCCGACTGCCGGGCGGGTGTGGATCGGCGACACTGACATCACCGATCTCGGTGACCTCGAACTCACGATCCTCCGTCGTCGTCGTGTCGGTTTCGTGTTCCAGTCCTTCAACCTCGTGCCGACCCTCGATGCGCTCGGCAACATCCTGTTGCCCTTCGACCTGGACGGCCGCACGCCGAGTGTGTTGGAACGCTCGCGCATCGACGGGCTGATCGACACCCTCGGGCTTCGCTCGCGCTTGAATCACCGGCCGCACGAGCTCTCGGGTGGCCAGCAGCAGCGTGTTGCGATAGCCCGCGCCCTGGCGACCGCGCCCGACCTGCTCTTCGCCGACGAGCCGACGGGAAACCTCGACTCGCGCTCGGGGCGTGAGGTGCTCGCTCTGCTGGCTGAAGCGAGCCGCACCCGGGGGCAATCGATCGCCATGGTCACCCATGACCCCGTCGCCGCCAGCCACGCTGACCGGGTCCTGTTCCTCGGCGACGGGCGCCTCGTCGCCGACAAGCCCGCGCAGACCGCCGAGCAGATTTCGGCTCACATGCTGGCAGCCGACGCCGGCGCGCAGACTCGTCGGGCGGAGGTCGGCGCATGAGCGCGGTCGTGGCATCCGTCGATAAGCCGTCGCTGCGCGTGCCGCGCGCCCGCGCTAACGTCGCGTGGCTGCGTGAACGCGGGATGGGGGCGAGCATCCTGGTCGCTGCAATCTCGACCGTGTTCGGGGTCGTGCTCATCGCCACGACCGACTTTCTGGCGGCGATGCTGCGGGCGGACCCGTACATCGGCGACAGCGGCACCCTCGCCTTCATCCTCGGATTCCTCACTCTGCTGCTCGTCGCGCTCGCGGTCTATGTCGCCGGCATCGTCACGGCCAACACGTTCGCGACTGTCGTCGCCGGACGATCGCGCCAGATCGCCCTGCTGCGTCTGATCGGCGCGTCGGCGCGGTCGCAGCGAGCACGCGTGGCCTCCCAGGGCCTGATCGTCGGCGTTCTCGGTGCGACGATCGGCACGGTGCTGGGCATCGTCGTCTCTGCCGCCGGAGCGCAGATCGCGATAGTTCGACTCGGGTTGGATGCCGTCCACGTGGCGCCGGTCACCCTGTCCATGCTCCTGCCCGCCGTGATCGTCGCACTCACCACGTGGCTGGCGGCGTGGATCGGTTCCCGGCGAGTTCTCGCGGTCACCCCGCTGCAGGCAGTGTCGGGC
>CEPH01173114.1_pt1 | contig 25919 bp, 26 predicted proteins | sample 530571 | NCBI WGS metagenome assembly CEPH01 (sample SAMEA2620413, study PRJEB7988) | marine metagenome | biome: marine biome (ENVO:00000447); feature: surface water layer (ENVO:00002042); material: "saline water (ENVO:00002010), including plankton (ENVO:xxxxxxxx)" | depth 5 m | reverse complement strand
AAGCTCTCTGCCTTGAAAGTGTTGGGCTCAACGCCCTCTGATCCACCCTGATGGTAGGCTACTCTACGGCGTAGCTCCGCACGACTTCTTAACTTAGACTCATTCATTATGTCCTCCATAATTCTATTTATTGAAAGTTTTCTTAAATTTTCAGTTTTTTTAGAACCTGCGAATGCAGTACTATTTTCCGCTACGCCGGGAGCAGGAACCGAAACACCTGCTACGTTTTCATCTTGAAAGTCTGGACTAGGCCCAGAATCCCCAGATAGTAAAATTTGATTTGAAGCATCGCCTGTCATAAGGCCTGACGACTCTCCGCTCACTAAGGTGCCGGAAGCTAATGATGGATCGGAAACACCAGAAAGTTCCAACGCCTTAGATACCAACTCTCGAACAGCAGGATTCCTTGTTGTATCAAGCTTTTCAACTGCGCTTGCAATATCAATTGCATTTCTTGCTGAAGCAAGGTCAACTCCAGAAACTTCAGCGTTTGAGTCCTGGAATGCTTTTTTAACTAAATTATTGTTTTCCAAAAAGCTCCTGACTATCTTTGACCTCTTATCAAGAGAGCAGCCGTCATCTCCACATGCTGTCTTCATTATGCCGTCCAAATGTTGTGCTTGCTGTAAAGATAGTTTTCCTAGCATTTCATCAACATTTTCTACGCCATTATTTATAAATTCATCTTGATAATTCTTTAAAGATGCAAAAACCTTCAAAAGAACAGCGCCACGCTCTGCAGGCTGGACTACCAAGCTATATTCAATTGGCTTTAGGCCAACATTAATCTCACCATAGTTTGTGCCCGCTTTTATATGCTCGCAATAGTCAGACTGAACTTTTGCTCTTTTTTGACACGTTGTGCATATCGCTTCTTCAACGGCTGTCCCCATGGATCCATAGCGAACAAGGCCAGACTTTACTTTGCTAGATAAATCAGGATAATTAACTTTATCTAAAGCACACAGCCCAACAACTTGCTTGAATTTATCATCATAATGGGTATCTAAAATAATGCCTCTAATTCCATCTACGGAGCTAGATTCATGATCCCTACAAAGGGGCTTTCCAATCCAATCTTTTGCGGCCTTTTTAAGTTCTGACTCTGGAAATATATCCCCATTATTATTTTTAAGAGGCTGAACATTTCCGTGCCACTTCCAGTTTTCATCAAAGAATCCCCAGGCGTCCTCTCCGCTTGCAGTCTTTTTTATGTTTCCATAATCATCAAGTAGAGCAGCCTCGGCTGATTTTAAGAATACAATAGAAAAATATGTAAAATCATCAGATCTAGGAGCTATATTTCTGATATCACTTGCAACCTTACTCATTCTCTCTACTAACTCGGGCGAGGCAAGTATTTTATCACTACTTATCTCAGATATAGTGCCTTCTGGTGATGCTGATATTTTTTTTATCATTTATTTTATCCTTATAAGTTTATCACTATAAAAATATTATATAACCAGTTTAATCATGAATATTATTATAAATGATAATTAATGTAACTTTTAAAAACTATTCCTCTGCGTCACTTTCTTCATCTTCAATAGCTTCTTTTAATATTTTTGCCTTTCGATCCTCCGAATCGAGATAAATGGTACCGTCTTCTTTTTCCGAATTATTCTTTTTTCCGCTTTTTACTGTAAGCTTCTTTGTTTTGTCGCCAAATTTTATAAACATTGTTCCTCTATTCTGATAGTATTGTTATTCCAAGTATATTTGAGTCAATATAGTTTTTTGCCCTCAATAGCGAACTAGATAGATCTCCTCCAAGAGCAACGGTTTTTGTTACATTAGAGGTATGCTCTGCTACAAAGTCAGGAGTTTCAATTATATTAATCAATTCAAAGATATTATTTATGTGAGAGGAATATTCTTTTGCCCCCACTGTTAGTCTATCTATCATTTCAATTGTAGAAGAGACATCTTTTATTGAATTCATTATTCTTATCCCATCTCTAATCTGTATTAGGGTGGCTTTAACCTTTTTAGATATCCCCTTGCAGGATCTATTATACTCGCCCTTTGAGTTTTTAACAGCAGCTTGATCTGAAGAAAATTTTTCATACTCTATTTTGTTAAAATTTAAGTCATTTAATATTTCTTGAATACTCATCTCTGCTCTTACAAAAAATTTTCTTGCATGCTCTGCTTTCTTCTTAGTTTGCTCCGGAACAGGAACTCCTGCAGCTTTTACAATATTATTTTCAAAAAGCCTTACTTTGTCAGAAATATATTTACTCTTTGCAGCACAAATTATTTCATAATCACTAAAATCCTTAGGAATCTTCATAACTGAAATCTTATTGCTGTAACTCACCCCAGGAAACTCCGAAGCAATTTTTGAATGCAATATAAACTCAAGAATTTCATCATCTAAATCGCTTGATGTGGCAACTACAACTTTGTTATTTTTTTTCAGCTCTATCTGAACCTTTTTCAAATAGTCTCTATTAATTTTTAAGCCTGACATACTTTGATTTGGCCCAATGGCAAGTCTTTTATTTTGCGACCTAAGAATATTCGAGCTAGCCAAACTACTCAACGGTATTTGAATTGGGTCTTCGTCGGCAGCAAACGTACAATTGTTTACATCTCTATATATTTTTATATCATCTGCATTAACCGTCCTTGAAGAATATACTTTTAAAAATGACTTGCTTGAAAAAATGTCTTGATCAAAGCAAAATACGCTTACACACCTTTCTTCATCGCCTTGTTTCGAAAAATATTCTCTATATGAAGCAAATTTTTCTATCTTACCACCAGTACTTTTGCTCAAAAAACATTGAGATGAAGAAACTGACAAGAGTGATTTATTTATACCCACTGCAGAGCCTTCTCTCAGTACATCTCCAATATTGATACCCAGCTTATCGGATAGACCTCCAGATATTTCCAAAACACTGGATACACCCGCACATGAGTAGAGGTCCAAGTTACCAGGAGATATTTCTTTTGATATCTTTAATATTTCACCATTTTTATCTGCAAAAATTATATCTATAGGAAATCCAACGGTACCCATATGAAAAGTAACATCCGTTGGCTTTTCATACTTGAATAATAAGCCAGAATCATTCGGCAGTGAAGAATAAGACTGAAGCCCAACTTTTTTTGCACTATTATCTTTTGCTATATTGCATCTAAATGATAATATATCTCCATTTTTTAAAATAATTTGAGCAATAGAGTTTGAATTCTTAGATTTCTTTTTAAGAATTAGTCCTGACAAATCTACCAAATACGCTACATCTGCCAAGTGGTTTACAATATTATCTTTTGCTATTTTTGAATTTATTTTTTTGCCATCAAAAAATATGATATCAAATTTTTTATTAAAATTATAAAATCTAATATCTCCAGAAATTTTTCTTATGTAGCTCTCATTTATATAATCTTCATGCTTAGAAAAGCTAACTACATTATGACCTAGATTCTTTAGCTTTTGTGATAAATCACTTGATTCAACTACCAAAATGCTGGCACTATCTGGCTGCTTTTCCAAAGATACTAGCAAACTCTCTAGTTGATCAACTGGACTAATAATTCCTTCGGAATAAGTTGTTACAGAGTCTGCAAATCCTGCGTCTCCACCTCCTGGAGTTAGCCTAAATGTATCATACCATCTAGTCGATGTATCCCCAAAAGAATATGCATCATCAATCGGATGTTCGGATAAATCAGAGGACTGGTCATGCCCGTCTATCCATGGAAATGCTATTTTTTTCATGTTAATACCTATAGCCTTTTAATGAGTTCTTTTAAAACTACGTTAACAAAATAAGAATCTTTACTATTTAAAACATTCTTTACAAGCCCTAGGCTTGCCCCGATTGCAGCTCCGCCCGGAGCTTTTTTATTTGATATCTCTAAAACATTAAAATCAGAAAGTTTTTCTGCAACATTTTTAAAAGATCTAGATCTTTTTTCAGGGCTAATTTTTGCTAACATTATTTTTATAATTTTATGTAATTGATCAGCAACATAAGTGGGATTCATTTCTAATATTTGAGCACTTTTGTTTATTACTTTATCATTTAAAAATAATATTTTAACCGCGTCATTATATGCAGATTCTTCCGAATTACCCTCCAAAACCATGTTGCTATATCTAACTACTGCTGATCTAATAATATCACTTGGATTAATTACATCTGAATTTGCCAAATTTATAATAGCCATTCTAAATAACTTCTCGTAATCTTTATTTTTAATTTCCGAAATTTTTATGATTAAAAAATCAGAAAAATCAGCCATTGTATACTCTCTTTTTTTATCGAGAGAATCAGAAAGCTCTAGAAGAATCTTGGATAGATCATCAAAGTTTCTTATTTCATGATTATTATCATAATCATTTCTAACTTCAAATTCATCACTTCTATACAGGGGGATCTGCGTTGACTCTAGAGGCATTGAAAGGCCTCTTGATCCTTCTGGCATTCCATCTTCAGACACCGAATCGTATGAACCTGGTGCAGACAATGTCATACCTCTACTAAGGGGCATTTTGCTTTTCATAGGAGGTGTAGAGATATATGCTTTTTTTCTCATAACAAAGTACTATTTCTTCTTTCCAAAATCTTTGCTCAAAACCTTTTCTGATAAAGATTTTCCCTTCCACTTTGTTACACGAAATGATTTTCCAGACTTTGCCTTTGCCCTGCCTCCAGATGCAACAAGTGATGCTGGAGTAAACGTAACCTTATTGCCATCAGGATCAACAGTTTCATATAATGGGGTGGTTCCAGCTGAACTTGCAATTTTTTCAAGCCTTTTAATGACATTATCATTCATATTATATCCTTTTAAATTCAAGGTTATCTAATGAATATTAATAATTAATAGGAATTCTACATGGGTAGAGGCGGAGCTCCACCCGTATCTCCACCGCCCATATCTCCGCCGCCCATATCTCCGCCTCCAGCGGGTACGCCAGGAATACCGCTTCCCTGCGCCCCTTCGGCAGGCTCAGGAATCGCCTTATCCGGATCAATCGCCATTAACTCTGCAAGCCTCATTTCTCCAAGTATCTGCTGCTCCTTTGCAAAGATGGCTTCGTCTATAACTTCTTCTTTAAGCCTTCTTCTTTCCTCTTCGTACGACAGCCCTAAGCTTCTATGCAATGTTTGCAAGGATACTTGTTTATTGCCAACAAATTGACCTATATTGGTTATATAGTCTCCCATATCATAAAGATTCATATGATTAAAGTCTATTGATGGAATTTGTAGCCTTTTTTCTCCATCTACATATTCGAAAAAATCTTGTATTTCACATATTGGAGCAAATATCTTTCGCTCTAACCATTTCTTTATCATATTTCTAAATATATCATACCTCTGCCTTAAGACCTCAAGACCCACTGAAGAGCTCGCATATGATGCGCTCTCTTGATCAAACAAAGCCTTCGGAGCCATTAGCCCAGCATATAAATTGTCTGATATAAGAGTTATATCTCCAGCTATGTCAAGGATGCCTCCAGAGAAGCCTGCTCTCTCTATCTTAACTCCGGAATGAGTAACTATCTTAAAGTCTTTATCATACTGTGCCTCTTCTAAAACATTTTTAAAAGCCTCAATATCTGCCTGCGTTGGCCTATAATCATTCTCCCCCCCAAGAGTTACTAGCGTTAATGGGTTTATCATCCCGTCTGCTTGTGCAAATTTTGACTCCCTAAGCTTGTCGTACATCATCAAATCTTTATATACAGATACGATTATAGATGTACCCCTAACATCATATGGAGAACTTAAAAGTTTTAAGTGAGAAACATTAAATTCATCAAGAGGTATATTTTGACCTCTCTTTACATAATTGACTATATGTTTTGGAATATGCTTTTTTAACGCAAGGTCGCTAGGTGTTGAAGAGTTAATAACTCTTTGTAGGCCTGCATCTGGCCTTAAAGATATTAGCGAACTACTTCCAATTACAGACTTTTTCACATGAACATAATCTGGATTTAGTATCGTAACTCTACTCCAGCTACCTGCTCTGTCATCTAACTCTGCGTATGGAAAGACCTCACCTTGCTTCCAGAATTCAAGAGCAGCGCCATAAACAACTGAATATAAATCAATTCTCTCTGCCATTTCCATAAAAAACTGTTGAACTTTTTTGTTTTTACACGTTATATTTATCTTGCTTATAGGATACGAAGCATGTAGATTTATTGCATTTCTAACTATTGGATGAGTATCATAATAAACCCTGTTCCAAGCATTCATAGTAACTCTATCTCTTGGAAGATTCAAATTAGCAAGCTGAAACAACGGAGAATAAATTTCTGGAGACATTCTATCAGTAGTATGCATCGCCGTAGGACCAGGCATAGGGGATGCTATCGATGCTGTCTTTTTAAACTTAGGGCTATGAGCTATAGCGCTATACTTCCCGTCTGTCACCCTCTCTTCGGGGTGATTATTATCTATAGCACTAGATATCTGAGCGCGCCTAATATCTGATATAGATTCTGCTCCAGACTTTGTTATTATATTATTTTTTATGGTTTGTCTTCTCATTTTATACCTAAATTCTTCTTCCAACTCTTGCTATAACTGGAGATAGCGATTCAACGCTCTTTTTTAGCCCAGGTCTAACAGTAAAGCCACTAGTTATATCAAACTTATAGGCCATATATGCATACATCAGAGCCATAAGTCCATCATTCGGTCCGGAACCTTTTTGAAAGGTTTTTACTGGCTGGCCACCAGTTGTTCTAATTTTTGACTCCATAGAGGTACAATGATCAATTAGCCACTCAATGTACTCAAAGCTCTTCCATGGAAATCTTATCTTGCCCTTTCTAAATAAATCAAATACTTCTTCAATTAAGAGATCTTTATTATAAGATACTATTAGTTCATCTTCTCTATATTTTATCGGCTTAGAAAGACTGCCACTACCCTGTGCTCCCAAAAATTTTTCTCCATACCTCATTTGTAAATCTTGAACTACATCTTGACCAAAAAACCAGTCTGAAACTCCTCTTTTTACCCCGAACCTCCTATACATCTCATGTATAGTATCTTTCTTATAGTCAAAATTTGTTTTCCTCAACTTATGAGCATGCTCTACCAATAGAGTTCCATCTTGAAGAGCAGACAATATTACAACACAAGAATATGATTGTCCACCAATATTACTTTTATCATCTCCTTTTCCACCCCAGTCTACACCCAGATACACTGGCTTTAGATCCGAATCAATCTTTTTCGAAAAATACCTATCTTGATCCCTACACTTTTCATATATTTCCGCCCTGGTAATTGGCATTCCTGCACCGGAATAAAACTCACCGATCACTTCATTATTCCAGATTCGCTCAGATTGAGTTGGGTTATTTTCTGGCATTAAATTTTCTATAGCCTCTTTTGTAAAATATGGTATATATAATTGATTTATATGAAATCCAACATATTTTGACTCAGATTCGGGCTTGGTCGAAACCCACCTTCCTCTATCTATTGCATCAATTTTCTTTTGTGAAAAACCACAACTAGGGCACTTTATTGTATTTCCACTAACCCATATTTCTTTCCATCTATTATCATTTGGAAGGTAAAAAGGATAGGTATCTCCGCAGTTAACACACCCAAGATGATAATATCTCTGATCAGACATCTCCCATGTTGCTGCAAAGTTACTGTTTCTTGTCTTTGGAGTTCCAAAGTATACCTGAACACCTTGCGCCGTTGGACCATACTTTGCGGCTGTCAGGATCTTTGTAGCATTTCCAACTGCCAATCCTACACAATCTTGAAATTCATCAAAAAATGCTACATCTGCAGTCATACCTCTAATTCTATCTCCATCAAGACCCAAACTGTCTACCCATAATGTTCCCGTGTTAAATTGCTTCATTGTTAAATTATCGACTGCATTTGTACCAGATAACTTATTGTTATTTATAAAATCATCTTTTGCAGTTCTTATTAAAGTTTCTAATTTATCTTGAGTAAACTTTTTAACCTGCCCTAGGGATGGAAATAGGTGAATAACTCTTATTGGCGGATTAGAAAACAGACCACTATTTGTAAAATACAAGTCTAGTGCTCCGGCCATCATTGTAGCCCCAACCTGGCGACCCTTTTTTATAACCACTGGTTTACCAGTCTTTTGAGTTGCCTGTAAAGCTATATATCTGTATATATCGAGCATAAACTTCCATCCATTACTCGATACATTAAATTCCATGCCATCTAAAGTTAGATTGTTCTTTACGAAATGGGCTGGATCCAAATCAAGAAAGCTTGACCTTAATTGGTCAAATAACTTATTTTCGTTATTATTTTTTGTAGCCATTCAATTCGCATTCCTCACACTAGAGGGAGGGGCCGCGCATAAACTCTGGAGTCGTATCTTCTGGCTCTGAACCTGTAGTGTCATGTGATATATATTTTACCAACTCTTTGTCGCAAGATCTATTTTTTATTTGCGAATTGATAAAATCATTTAGCTTATTATGATCCATCTTCGGAGATAAAATATTCCATGACAATTGGGGGTGCCTTCTACAGTGGTCAAGAACTGCGCTTGAACTCAACTCTGTTCTATCCTTCAAAAAATCTTTTATATAGTCTAATAGTTGAGACATTAGCCTAATGCACTCCACCCTCTCTTGGTCTGCAAAGTTACTTGAATAACTTGCCTGTTTATTGGTGCAAATAGAGCAAGATTCAGAGCAACACTCGCAAATATCAGAAGACAAACCTGCAGCTTCTTTTACATTTTTTAAAGAATCGTTATCGTTGGATTTTACCAACCCGTAGCCAACCCTCTCTCTTATATCTGCCATCTTCTCTTCTATTGTTTTCGGAGCATTTCTCTTTTTAAAAACCCCCTTAACGTTAGAGAGAAAATCTGCGTTTTTCTCCATTTTTTTTGCGAAATCACTAACCCAATCAGAAGTTATATTGTAATTTTCACTGATATTTTGTCTAGAAACCTTCATAACTATTAACCCAATTATGCAAAATAATTTTTCATGAAGTCAACACCACGACTTCCTTCGTCATCTTTGCCTCCAGAAAAAGTTCCACGATCCTTAAAAATGTGATAGCCACTATCTGCAACTATTTGCATAATTGCTAATTCCTCTCTGTCTGATAGTTCGTACTTATCTTTTAAAAATTCATAAACTTCTTCCATATCATACCCAGCAGAAACAGTTGCATTTATTAACATTCCAGATATTGCTCTTTCAAAGGGGGTTACAGATATGACAATATTATTTGGCGTGGAAGCTTTTTTGCTAATATCTCCATCAATCTTTATTTCTTTTCCAGATCCATTGAGCCAAAGTGGTGCGGCCTTCTTTTCGTGTTCTTCTTTGAACTTTTTCTTTAAGATAGAAAGATGGTTTTTTAGAACTAATATATCCTTCATAATATTTGTTCTAATTTCCTCAAGGTGATCTATATCATCTGATAGCTTGCCGTCTACATCATCTCTTATCGCTCTTGAAATTTCATTATTTAGCCTCTCCAGAAAGCCGGTCGCCCTTTCGCAACCGAGCATAGACTTCCCATCATGCTGAGGAATTTTAGCAGGATAGCATTCGCTTATATACTCCATAAACTTTGATAAATCACCATCATTTATATAGTCTGTATCCTTGGCATCTTCTTCATCATCCTTTGTTTGAGCCATTTCTGAACCAGGCAACAAATCTTCTAGCTTTTTATCTCCAAATTCCTCATCTATATCAGCTGCTATTTCAGAAATATCTTCAAGATTTTCCTGCATGTCGCCAATATCATCTTCGAATGTATCTATATATTCTCCAACAGTCTTGTCTTTTGAAATTGAAAATCCATCTTGATCTCCAAGTAATTCGACTAAGTTTTCTGTATAAAATACTTCATCATCTAAAATTTGATGAATATCACCAACGACTCTTTCAGCCTCTTTTTTTTCAGCCTCTGTCATGTCGCTGTTTTCAGAAAAGGTATCTGCTATTTTAGTTATCATTTTTAATTCCTTAGCTATTGAAATAAAGAAAAAAGAGCAAAATATGGGTTATCATAATTGTTGTCACCATAATTTTTTGCAGGATACTCATTTGTCACTTTTTCCGAAACATTACCTGAGTAAAGATGCGGATAATATGGAGAACCATTTAAACCCACACTGCCTGCTGGAATAAAATCATTTTCAGGATCAAACTTACAATCAACGACACTTTTGTCTTCAATTATTGAATCAGCATAAATACAACTTAATGGCTCTTCAACTGTTAGCATAATATCATAATTTTCATTGCGAACAACAGCAAGATCATCACCCTTAAGCTCATCTACTCTGTTCATAAAATTAACAGAACTTCCAGCACACATACAACCTTCTGGAATATCAAGGCCAAATGGACACCCTATTTTTCTTCCTCTAATCATATATTATATGACCCTATTAGTAGAGAATAAATTAGCGTTTAAATATAACATTAGATCTGCTCAGTATCTATGCTTTTAAAATATGTATCTAGCATTCTATTTTTTATAACCCAATCTTTAAAGTCTCCAGACAATGGCACTGCGGATAAAAGCTTCATTCTTATTAAATTTTCAAAAGTTCTTCTTCCATCTAAATCGATCGAAGCACTTATTGTTGCCGATATATACTGGGGCCTAACTTCCTGGCTATATGCCGGGCTAAAAATTTTATGATTATTTCTAGAAAAATCTATAATTTCATTGTCTATCTTAAAATTATACTTTGAGGCCATTTTTATTGCTCTATATGCCCTCCTTGGGTCATCAGATAAACATATTTCTGCAGTGGTGATCGGGCGAATTATTCTTTCCTCTATATCTTTTAGACCCATATTTGTAGGATCGTATATATCAGACAAAGAAAAATCTGCCTCTAAAGAATTTATTGTAAAATCTCTACTGTAAGATTCAGAATATTTTTCGTTATATTCTGAAAAATTACTCTTCATGTAATCATTTGCAGCGTTAGATATAAACCTGGATGAAAAATCAAAAGAAAAGTCTTTATGAAATATTGTTGAATGACCGTCAGGAAAAATTTTAAGGCTCAAACCGAGACCTCTTGAAGATAAGACGGCAAGCCTAAGTATATCTTCTGAATTTGTTGTTATATCTATATCTTTATACTTAAATGACTTTCCGTCAATAATCATGTCACGAGGTATTCCTCCAACAATTCTTGGTTCGGATAGAGAATATGTTTTTGCAATATTTTTTATTATTTGTAATTCCGGTATCATTTATTCCTCCGGACTACCTGCCTCTTGCTGCTCGCTAGGTGCACCTGGAATTTCAGAATCTCCACTATCTACAAAAGATTTTGCATTAGAAAGTTGGCCCATCATTTTCGTAACCCTAGTTAGAGCATATGAATAGCCATCAATCAGTTTACTCTGAGATTCTGCAAGCTCAGGAAACATTGATGCAACCCCAAGTTTATCCAACATTATATCAAACTCTGCAAGAAGTCTTATAATTCTTCTGTCCGCCAACATTCCTGCGACCTCATCCAGCTTTTCGCTTGCATCGTCTAAATTTATATCGCCCAATACCTTATCGTACTCGCCCGGCCTTGGGTCTGGTGTCTCTATTTTTTGCAATGGAACTGGCTCTGAAGAATCTGAGGTGCCTAGTCCAACATCTTCAGCTCGCTGCTCTGCGGATGACTTTTCAGCAGCGGCTTGCTGCCCTTGATCTTGATTTTCTGCAGGTATTTCTTGAGGCTGCTGCTGAACTGCAGGGGCTTCAGCTTGAGCTGGAATTTCTTGCGCTATCTTTATTAATGTTTGTGCATCATTGTTTCTGCCAATTTTGCTTAAAGTATTAGCAGCGCGATAAGTCAAATCAGCAGCAGTAACTGGAGATAATTTAATAATTTTATCACTTAGATTTAATAACATCTCTGCCATATCACGATATGATTCACGCTCCATATGAGAAGATCTCATCAGTTTATCTATTCTCCTTATAGCTGCATGAAGCTTATTTTTCCAACATAAAAAATCTTTCTTGGTTTTTCCCTCTACCTTTCCAGACTCAACGCTATCATGGTAGGTTGATGGCCTATCATATTCGCCGGAGCCAAGTAGGCTCATTCCATATACCGCATTTTTTTTCATTTCATGACTTTCTTCGCTATATTTTAAATGATTTCCTTCGCCATAATATTTCATCCACCTTTTAAAATTATCACTCTCACCAGTTTCATTGCCAAGCGCATTTCCATAATAGTCTATAGCATTGGATAGAATCATATCTCCAGACTCAACTGCAGAATATATCTTGTGAACTAAACTAGCCCACTTTTCCACATCATACTCATCATTAATTCCTTCGGAATAATGAGAGGAAGAGTTTGGGTAGGCATTTTTTTTAATACTTTTCATATTTATCTTTTCTCTTATTATATAATAATAAATATCATTTGTACTTAATAAATTAGTATTTTTAGAAGCTATAGATGCAGCAATTTTATCATTATTGCTTCCACTGATCTTCTTTAAATGCGCATTTACTTTGATAAAGTTTCTTAGTTTAGAATTACAGTCTATGCCTAATTTTGACATATACTCTGCTCTACTTAAAACTTTTTCACTATTGTTCGATAGCAAATTGTTAATTTTTTTTATTTTTTTTTCAAAAAAATTATTCATATTTAAGTCTGCTTTTTATTTCTTTCTCTTAAAACCTTTATTTTTTCTCGCCATTCTGGCGCATTTTCAGATCTAATCTGATCTCTTTTTTTATTTTCTATAAAATTTATAAAACTTTCCATCTCACTTTCAGTTGGATCTTTATCTTTGTAAGATGGTAGATTATTTTTTATCCAATCTTTAAAAGAAATCATGCTATTTATATCTTCAATATATAGCAATGACAATTTTTTTTCATTATCCTTAGACATCTATAACCTCTATTTGTTTCGCATCATTAAGAGTCAGCTCTCGCATTCTTACACTAACCCTTTCTATAAATACACCAACTAACTCAGGGCTCATCTCATTTAATACGTCAAGAACTGCTGATTTTAATATTTCTGCATGATCATTGATCACACTAACGCTAACATTGTGTTCAATCTTCTGATCGGCAACCCCTTCTATATATTTTTTCCAGTCTTGCATAATGCCTTTTAGCGCTGATATATACTCTAAAAATATTTTATCCTCCCTCAAAGAGCCGCCGTTATTAAGCAAGTCGTAATAATATTTAATTCTTGAATTTACCAAAGCCTCAATCTCAAGGAGTCGTCTGGTAACATCCATTTCATTTGATGCTATTTCATTAATCTTATCATGATAAGCGGAGGAGCTTTCGATAATCATTTTTGCCTCAGCCGCTGCAGATGCTTTATCAACTTCAGATCTCTTATTCTTTATATCCTCAAGGACTTCTCCTTTTAGATTAAGATGATCTGATCTAAACTTTTGCAAAGTCATATATGAAATGTGTAATCTTTTTTTTCTTGGATATTTAGACTTAAGCCAGCTATCTACTTCCTTGACTGAGTCTCCAGAGATAAGTCTGGCGATTATATCTTCTTTATCTGGATGGCGCAAAACTTTGCTCATTATATATCCTATCAGCTTTGCTAGTTTGCTATATTTTTATACACCAAACTTATTTTCAAAATTTTTTGCTAGTAAATAATTTCCCTTCTGCCTTAAAGCAGAAGATATCTTTTTAATAACCTTAATGTCGTTACTACCAAGACTCATTATGCTTGACTGCAGGGAAACTCCGCCCCCGGCAAACTCTCTTCCATCTTCAGATTTAAAACCATCATTATAATCATAAACCTTCTTAGTATATGGATCCTGGTATACGCCATCGCTAACCCTTCTTGCCTGAACCCCCACTCTATCGGGCGAATACCTTGTCGATAAGCTCCTTGCCGAAGACTCAGAAGGCATAAACGATTCATCATGCTCTGGGCCAACCCCATAGAGAGAATCTCTTGATGGAGCACTATCTGCTCCACGCATCTCTAAAGACTTCTCTCTTGTAGAATAATTCGCAACATCAGATTGAAAATGTTGAAAAATTCCATGCTGATCTGCTGCTGCAGTTTTTATCCCTGAAAATATATTTAAGCTAGCTATTTTGCTAACTCTATCTCTTCTAGCCTTATTCTTAATTCCACTCAATATTTTTTCTAATTTATTCATAATTCCTGCTATGATATAGAAATGTTATACGTAGACATCATAGCTCCAGATTCAGCTAAATTGTCTGCTTTAGACGACCTTCTTGCCGGGATCATCCTTCCTCGATCATCAAAAGCAATTTTGCTAACTGGAAGACCCAGCTTTGGACAGTACGGCTCAACCGATGTTGAGACCATAATTAACTCTCCAGATTTTAGCGCTGACTTTATTAGCTTTTCTCGATCACTATTTTTCGAAGAATGCTTTAATAATTTACTAAATTTATCAAAAGCGGCCCTATACTGTCCTGCGTCAAATTTTTGACCAATCGTAGCAAGTGCATCCTCCGCCATTCTAAAATCCCCAGAAGAAACTCCGTCTATCATTGTGTCTACAAGCACATGATATGACTGCTTGCTCATATCTTTTTTCTGCCTACTTAAAACTCCGTTTTTAGATGCTGATATATCATTTGAAAATTTATTAAATCCATCGGCACTAAAGTTATATATATTTTCATTAAATGAAAAACTACTTGGTAAAATTGGATTTGCATTTACCATTTCTACTGGTATAGAAACTGCAAGTCTTCCTCTTTTTGTTGGTATATCTGCAGAAAATACAATTGAATTATTGCTCGCAGATGATACAGAAATCTGAGGATTTACAACTCCATATCCAGAAAGCTCTGACGCAACAACGTTGGATGCCATCTTTACCTGTTCTGGAGAAAACTTAGAGGCGGCAACAACAAGAGCGTCATCAATGTTCGCAAGACCCTCCAGAATACTTGGAACTGGAATATTATTCATTTGAATTGAACTATTTTTTCTAAACTCAGACTTTGATCTAGATTTTGATAAATCATTTTGAGCTTCTTTAAGGTGTAAAAACAAACTATCCTTATTAAGACTAACCAAGCTTCCGCCTTTTATGAAGCTATCTGGCAAGGATGGAGCTCCATTGTGAATTCCAACAGGTATTGCAACATTCACAGTGTCATGATTTGCCATCTTATATGTTGCGCTACAGAGAACAAAGTGATTATTTGATCTAACTGCAGAAACATTAATTGGAGGATGACCAATTGAATTTAACTGAACCTTTGCGAACTTTTCAGCTCTCTTTAAGGTGTTGTTATTATAATTTGGTATAGATGGCCCAGAATCAAGTGAAAATACTCCTGATAACTCTTTCGATAATTCCGAATCTTCAACCAATGGTGGTAATTGTCCTACATGGTCCATTCTCGATCCAGATGCACCCTTAGTTATGTCTGGAGAAATATGATTTCTTACAGGAAGCAGGTCCTCCAAATTATCTCTAAAGGCCCCTTTATTGTAAGACATTCCGCAAAGATGATCATACATGGAGCCAATTTTTTCTTGTGTAATAAATGGATTTTTTTGTGCATATTTTTCAACAGCATCTCTCATCGTACCGATTAAAACATCTCTTGGGTTTTTATCTAAGGCCGAATTAATTCTATCCAAAGCATATTTGGTTGTATAGGTCTTTCCGTTAACAAGTTTTTCTATTGCCTTCTCTGCTTCTAGCTTTAGTTTTGAAATATCGCTCATAATTATTTATTCCCTACTTTATGATATCTTTTAATTCTGGAAATGTATTGCTAATTGCAATTCTTTTCGCATCAGACTGGTTGGCAAAAACTTGCTTTACAAAATCACCATCATCCGCCGCCCTCTCAAGCAATGCTTCTTTAAACAAGCCAATATCTTCAGAAGAAAAGGAATATTCGTCAGAAGCAAACCTAGCTATTGGGACGCCTCTATACGAAAGGGTAATATTCTTGCAGTCAAAATCACTAACAGCTTTCCAATCACTGCTCTCTTTTATTTGAAAACTCGGATTTGAAGACCTAACCAAAAAATCTCCGTCGTCTGTGCTTTCGACCTTCCATAAATCGTTATATTCGTCCCCATATACCTTGACCATATCAAAAGCTACCTTTTTAATCTTTAAATCTTCAGTAACCTTTATTCTATCCTTGCCTGAAATTCCAGGCTTTGACTTTTTGGCGAAATCAATCAAGGTTTTATCTAAAAATGACATGTTTTATAGTGCTCCATATTTTTTGCAAAAAAATATAATTTATTAAACTTATATTAATCTTTGATTTATATCAATCAATTAGCAGAAAAATAAGAATAACAAATAATAGTTTACTAATAGTTCGCCTTGTTATTAATAGAATTCATTGCTCATCTGCCTCGGACTTAACATCTTCAATAGCCATAAGTATTTCATGTACACGCGCATGAGTGGAACATATCTTTTGAAGCTTTTTCACTATCCCACCATACCTCTTTTTATTATTCTTATAATCAATATTTCCATGCATAGCCTTATGCACTGCAGACTGAGTTATTCCAAGATGTTTGGCTATATCATTTTGAGTTTTGCCCATTAGCCTCATAAATAATATCTTCTTTTGATGCTCAGTTAAATAATCACCATGAATTATTTCATAAATTTCCTCAAGCAATTCTGATCTTAGATCCGATATTCTATCATCAATAGCGCTATCTGTAAGCATATTGCTTATGCCATTTGAATTAGAAAAATTATTTAATTTCATTTGATCAAATGAAATTTCAACAATCTTATGTTGATAAGATTTGCTCTTTTTTTTTGACATTACCAAACTCCCGGAATTATTTGCTTGAATTCATTTTCAAATGCATTTTTCGAATTTTCTTTAAAAAATTCATCGACATCCTTAAAGGGCTTTGGAGTTCTTAAGAATCTTAATCTAATTCCTTTGTTTACATACTTTTCATATATTCTCTCCATTGATTTCTGACCTGCATCATCAGAGTCCAATATAAATGTCATTTTATTTGTATACCGCGATAGTTTAATAAAATGTTTTTGAGAAAAAGCTGTTCCACATATTGCAACAACATTATTTATTCCAGCTAAATCCATAGCTATTTTATCGAAATAGCCCTCAACAACATACACATTTTGCGCGTCAATTATTGAATCTATTGATCCTGATAAACCAAAGAGTATATCTGATTTTTTATATGAACTATTCTTATATTTTGGAATACCAATTCCCCTTCTTTCTAAGTCTGGCAGCAAAGTTCTTCCACTAATACCTTCTGCCTTACCATACTCTGAGTATATCGGGAATATTAAAGAGAAATAATCTGAAAATTGACTACGATATGGCGTTTCTGCAATGTTTAGCCTCAAAAGAGCTGATTCAGAAACAAATTTTGTTAGCTTTTGTAAATTCTGAGGAAAAAAGCCAATCTTATACTTTTTAACAATATCTTTTGAAAGTCCGCGATCCAGCAATAAATATTTAACTAATTCTTTTGAATTTTTCAAATTAGAATGACAAATATTAATTAAAGTATCTATGGTTTGGCTATCATTTTTTTCAACTAAACTCATTTGAACTATTAGCCTCCCCATTAATTTTTACTGCATTAATCATATTTTCAGTTATAGAAAATTTACATGTACGATCAGTATGCTTGCAACCTTTGCCAACTAATTCTTCTTCAAGAAACTCGACACTCCTTAGATCACCACATTCTTCGCACGGAAAGGTAAACGCTTTTCGCGCCTTTCTCCTCACTATATCGCCAACATTTTTCATCGAATACTTTGTATAACTTGATATGTTTCTTATTTCTTCTCCGCAGTCATTACATAGTACACAATTTGAATCTATATCCAATGAGCCGTCAGTCATTCCGTTATTTTCCCGACACTCTGGATTGCATTTAACCAACATAATTAAGCTACTCTATTGAAGACAGAAGAGGGTTATCAATTAATGACTCTTCATCATTAGAAGTCTCCATCTCAAACGGCTGAGATCCAGTATAAATACCTCTAATTTTTTCATCCAAGCTATTTACAAGATCTTTGTTAGAAGACATTGCCTCTATTGCATTGTCTCTTCCCCTAACTTTTTCTCCATCAATTAAATAACTCTGAGATGTTGGTCTTTCGATTAATCCATATTTTACTGCAAGATCAAAAATTTCAACCTCACAATTAACTATGCCTTTCATGTATTCCAAAAAGTACTCCGCCTTTTTAAACGGAGCTCCAACCTTATTCTTCTCTATCTTAGCCCTGACTCTGTGACCAACCCTTTCATCAGAATCATTTTTAATAACATTATCAGCGCCAAACATTGGTGCCATATTTATCATCAAACTACAAGCATGCTTGAGCGCCTTTCCGCCCGGAGAAGACATGGGGTCTCCAAACATTTTACCAAGATCTACTCTAACTTGATTTATTCCTATTAAGGCAACGTTTGCCTGAGCAACCGCTGGTGTCAACTTTTTTAACTCTGTTGATAAGAATCTTGGTATTGGAGCCATATTTGCCTTCCCAACAGTTGCAGCAACTTCAAGCGGGGTGTTTAGAACGGCTATCGAATCCAGCACAATTATGCCCAAATTTTTAAACCTCGGATCCTCACCCTCTATAACGTAGTCAAGAATACCCTTCATGCTTTTTGATATCTTTTTTGTTACTGAGTTAACCTTACTTATTCCAAGAAGCCCCTCAAATATCTCTTTTGCATCATTGGTTTTTATTACCATTACCCTAGAAACATCGACGCCCTGACTTGCGGCCCACTCTGGATCATATGTATATTCTGCATCGATGAATAAAGCTGTATTTTCAGGGTTTTGATCTAAATAATTTTTTATACAAGAAAGAGAAAGCATTGTTTTGCCAGAGCTCTCTTGACCAGCAAGTTGCGTTATTCTTCCCCTTGGAACGCCACCTATGCCTATTGCCTCATCTAGCGCTGGACTACCAGTGCTTATGGCCTCATATGATCCTGCAGTATCAATGCTACCATCAAAAAATACCACTCCTTCTCCAAAGAATTTTTTAATCTGCTTTTCTGCTTCACTTTCTGTTATTCTCTTGGTCATATCTATATTCCTCAGTATTTATGATTTAAATTATTCTCAGCAGGTGGTCGCCACCCAGCTGGAGGCTGCCAAGATGATGGGTCATCTGGCTTTTCAGCTATTATTACATCCGTGTTCAAAAGAAGGAGAGCTATACTTGCTGCATTTTGAAGTGCAACTCTTGTAACCTTTTTTGGATCTAATACACCAAAATCGATCATATTTCCATATTCATTTTTAGCCGCATTATATCCAAAAGAAAAATCTTTTGACTCTAATATCTTGGATATTATTTCAGAATAATCTAAAAATCCATTTGACAAGATTTGAGTTATCGGCCTAAAGCAAGCACCAAGAACAACGTCTGCTGCCGGCCTAAGATCTTCGCTCAAATCATCAAGATCTATTGTACTTGCTATCTTTGCCAATGTAACTCCGCCGCCGGCGACATATCCTTCATCAATAGCTGCTTTTGTTGCCGAAAGAGCGTCATCAATTCTATCACCCTTCTCTCTTAACTCAAGCTCAGTCGAGTAACCAACAGTTATTACTGCTGCCTTACCATTTAGAAAAGATACTCTATTTTCAATATCTCTCCTGTCTGAGTCAGATATTAATATCTCAGAATCTTTAATATATTGATCAATCTTTGATTGCTTTCTATCCTCTGAAAATCTTCCCTCTAGTATTCTGGTTGAATGCTTCCCCACCAAAACTCTTGAAGCATAGCCTAGATCATTGCTTGTGACCTCTCTAAGTCTGACACCATCATTGCCAACAACCTTGGTCCCAAGGAGTATAGATAAGTCATCAAGCCATTCTTTTTGATTCTTTCCAAAGGTTGGTATTTCTACAGCGGCAACCTTAAGTCTTCCAATTTTATTATTTGCAACAAGAGTATTTAAAGCCTCCTGTTTAACTGATTTAGCAATAATTAATATTGGAGTATTATTATTTGACAATTCATTTAGCATAGGCAAACATTCGCTTAAATGAGTCAATTCTTCGTTGAATATTAAAATATTTGGCTTATCCAAAGTGATTGAAGACTTTCCATCTTCCAAAAATGCTGGAGTTATATAACCACTTTTTATTTCAACACCGTCAATTTCTCTGACTGAATAACCTGAACCCGGTGCTGCTTCTGCAGTTACAGTTCCATCAAACCCAACAAGCTCAAATGCATCTGCTATACTTCCTCCCATCTCATAATCATTATTTGAAGAAATTGATGCAACAGACCTTAAGGTATCAAAATCTTCAACTGGATTTGATAGCTCATTTAGCTTATTAACTATCTTGTCTACTGTCCAATTTAATCCGGTTCTAAATTTTAATGGGCTATATCCAGTCTCCATCAATTCAGACCCACGCCTTACCATTTCGTCAACAAGAACCGTTGCTGTCGTTGTTCCGTCACCAGCTATATCCGCAGTTCTTCCGGCAACCTCTTTTACCAGCTGGCAGGCCAGATCTTCTAACGCATCATCTAATACAATTTCTCTGGCAACAGATACTCCATCTTTAGTTATTATGGGAGCTCCAACAAACTTGCCAATTATTACGTTTTTTCCTTGAGGCCCCATTGTTGCAGAGACAGCGCTTGCGAGTTTTGATACTCCACTTACTATTTTTTCTCTTGCATTAATATCTTTTATAATTATTTTTGGCATATAATTAAATCCTCACTTCCTATTTTCTCAATACAAAACGCCAAACCAACGGCCAAGGCGTCTGCTTCGTCATAGCACTCTTTTTTTACATTTCCAACTTTATTTAAGCTTGTAATAAAATTACTAAACAATTCTAGCATGAGCGGCATTATGCCCTCTTTATCTAGAGGGGTTTTACTATATTTTTCTTTTATAAACTTTCTAATCCTAGAAACTGGCATCCTAATAACCTCTTTTTTCATATGCCTAAAGCATTCCAAAGAAACAATTTCATTTACAGTTGCTAAGATTATAATTGTATTTGCAGAGCTTTTTCCTCTTGAAAATTTTTTTGCGTAGTCTTCTACGACAACGAAATCTGGACTAACTTTTTTCATCAGGCTTTTAATCATAGCTGAAGTTTCATCTAGCCTATAGCTGAGCCCAAATCCCTTTTTGTTTGCTGCCAACTTACTTGGCGGCTTTATATGTCCAAAGTTATCTAAATATATTTTGCCATTTTTACCCATGCATATTACACTCCATCCAATAGTGGATGAGCTAATATCTAGTGACAAAACTTTTTTCATGAAAAAATTATACTAATAATTAGCAAAAATTACAAAAAAAGCGCATATAAAATATAAGTTTATATGCGCTCATTTGCAGAGTAACTAATTATCTTTATTCGAAATCAAAACCAAAATCATCGTCATCAGCGGAAGAGTTAGAAGTCCCATTAGTATACTCTGAAACATTCCAGCTCATTAAATCGCAAATTTCTTCTGCTGTGGCAGGAGTAATAAGCTTTTCAATATTAATCCTATCATTGAATTCTACATATTCTGACTTCAACTCTGAAGGAATTTGCTCCTTTGGATTTGGAGTAACGCTATACAGCGGCTGAGATCCCTTGGGGCCACGAGTAATTGTTATATCATAATTCGTAACCTTTCCCCATCTGCTATTATTATAGAGGCTCTTGACACCGTTATATACCTGAGACCCAACCTCAAGGACCTGGAAGTTATCCCCATCTCTATTCAACACCTTAATTAGCCATCTAGCCTGCCTCTTAAATCCAGAATCCTCAAGCCTCCTCACAAGTTCTGGAGTATCAATTGGACTGTTAACCTTTCTCTTTGACCCATCTGGCAAAGTTAACCAGTGAACATAAAACTGAACAGGATTGCCCATAACCCTGGCAATATTTTCACCCTCCTCAAGCCTCATAAAATCTGACTTTCCGCCTGAATCTGCTGCATTCCAATCTACTTCTCCAAAAACCATACCTGACATACTTTACCTCTTCTTTCTTTGCAGCTCCTTGCTGCTATTTTGTTTATCTTGGCACATTGCCAAATCTAATTTGAGCAAAACTATTTTTACTCAAAAAATTATCCCCAGTCAATCTCTCCCCATTCTTCATCATTATTTTTTTCATCTTTTGAAGGATAGGGCTCTATTTTTTTTGCGCTACTTTCGTTATACCTAGAAATATTCAAGCTTGTAGCATTTTCTATTGAATAATCTCTCTTCATAAATGATTTGAACGCGTAGTGCCATCCAGAAAAATAACTTATTTTGTTTTCAAACCATTTTCTACAAGCTTTAGCTAGAGCTAACTCATTTACTGCATTTATATATTCTTCGTCTGCTTGTGCAGACCACTCTTTATCTTTCCCAGTTTTATGCCCAAGAACCTTAGCCTTTTCAAGCGCCGCCTTTGACCATGCCTGCTTCGATTTTGAATCAAGAACTGATATCAATCTATCGATTTTAACTATATGTTCTTGGCAAATATTTTGCCCCTCCAGAGTATATATTAGCCCTCTCTCAGAAATGTTTAAATCTATTACCCCATTCTTTGGCAATTTGTTAATCAGCTCTTCTATGTCTGAAATATCTATGTTCTCTATAGAAAAATTATCTATATTCGCAATATCTCTAAATAAACCCATATTAAATATCTTTCATTTTATCTTCTAATGATTTTAGTCTTTCTTCAAAGTTGCTTGATTCAATCTTCTTGTCCAAGGCTCTTATTCTTTGATTCATCATAACATTTAATATAAAGAACAAAGATACCATCGGAGTTGTCTTATCTGGAGGTGGAGTTATTGCCGTAATAATTCCATTTTTATCCGTAGAGAAGAGACCTATAAAAGAGTGGGTTCCTATTTCTTCTTTTATCGTATTAAAATACGAATACTCCTCATCGCTTACATCAAGCCTTTTATTTGCGACTGCCCTAATCACGTCGATATCCTTCTAACGGAAGCTCCCGTCTTATTTAGATTCTTAGACATCTTTGCCATTCTCTTTAGCCTTGAAAGCTTCATATCTTCAGTTTCATCTTCTTGAGTGGATTTTTGGTTAATATCAGCTATTTCTGAGATAACTTCGGACCGAACTTCTTCTTTTATAAATTCTGTCGAAGTTTTATTTTCTAAAATATCTTCATTATTTTCGTCAGAAATATCATCTTCAGCTTCATTATTCGTATCCATGTAATTGTTTAGTATAAACAAAGATATATCAAATATTATATCATCACTAATTGACTGAGAGAATGATTGAGATCTAATGCTTCTAGATATTGCGCCCATCTCCTGAACATGCCTATCACCAAATAAAGTTTTGCCACAGCTTGGGCATGCATTACTCTTTAGTGCGTATCTCATTGTCTCTGATACTCCGAACCCACAACTTTTACATAAAATCATAAACTTTTTCCATATATTCTTTCCATAGAGCTTAAAGAAAGATCTTTTGTATCCATGTATTCTCCAACTCTACATATCGCTTTTATAGGTACCCCATCATTTAATAGATTCTTTAACCTAAGGTAGTCATCAGCCCAAATCGTCATACCTGCCGTATTACCTTGAACATCCTCTATTAAATATTTTGCAAATTTTTTACCTATATTCTTTCCGTTCTTTATCTTAAACTCTTTTATTTTCGTCTTAATTATAGCCTCAACCCTTACCGAATCTCCCTTTTGTAAAATTGGAAGTCTTGAAAGCTTTAAAACATTCTCTCCTCCAGAAAAGAAGCTCGAAAAAACCTCGTGAAGATTCCCGCTTATTGATCTGCCTAGAACTTCTCGCTCACCGAGCAGTATCTCCTTCCTCGTCCACTCTTCATCAGTATAGGGCTCAATCTCTATATCGTCAATTGTTTTTCCCTTTTTTAACTCATTACGCGCTTTTGTTCTATATTTTTGATAGTTTTCAGACATATCTTTTCTTGTTAGGCCAAATACGTCCAGAGCTCCTGATTTTGCCAAAGACTGAATAACAGTTTTACCAACAGTTCGGCTGTCATTCTTAGTTAAAAACTCTATAAATGTTTTAACTCCAGAATTTTCTGACAAACTATTAACAGCCTTCTCTCCGATACCTTTTATCGACGTAAAACCTGTAACTATATTTCCGCTATCTACCTCATATACTCCACGGCTGCTATTTATACATGGTGGAAGTACATCAATGCCCATATTTTTACACTGATCCAAATACTCCTGAACAGCATCACTATTTTGATCTTCCGAATTCATTAGTGCACACATAAACTCTACTGGATAATAATGCCTAAGCCATGCTGTATAGTAAGATATAAAAGAATATGATATAGAGTGACTCTTATTAAAGCTATAACCTTGAAGAACCTCTATATAATCACTCCATATTTTATTTGCAAGCTTAAGGTCAATATTAGAATGCTTCATTGAGTCCTTAATAAAATTAGCCTCAACACTTAGTGCTAATTGTGGATCTTTGCCCTTCAACTTACTTAACTTTCTAAGGGAGTCTGCTTGATTCAAATCCCATCCAGCAACATCCTGAGCAATAAACATTGCCTGCTCTTCATAAACCAGTATGCCAAAAGTTGATGATAATGCTCTTTCTAAATTTTTATGTTCAATTTTATATTTTTCTTTACCGAGCTTCCTTTTAATATAGCTGGCCCTAGAATCAGGCTTACATGATGGCCTGCCTATTGCATTTATATCAGATATTTCCTGTATTGACTTTGGCTTTAATTTTATACAAAGAGGCGTTAATGATGATTCAAGCTGAAAAACACCAGAAGTCCCACCTCTCCCTATCATTTTATAGACTTCTTGATCATCTATTTTTATATCATCTACAGATAAATCTTTACCCGTAGTTTTCTTTATTAGCTTAAAAGCTTCATCTATTACGGTAAGAGTCTTTAGCCCCAAAAGATCCATCTTTATTAGGCCATTTTTCTCACACCTATTTTTTTCCCACTGAGTAACAGTGTTACCCTTATCATCTACTCTTAGCGGCACAAAGTTATATAACGGCTCGTTCCCAATAACAAGACCCGCAGCATGCGTAGACCAATTTCTTGTTAAATTTTGTAGTTTATCTGCATACTCATGTAACTCAGGATATTTTCTCATATACTCTGAAAGATGAGGACTATCTTTTATGGCATCACTTATAGAATTTGAGTCAGGCATATTTTGAGTTATTATATTTGATATCTTAAATGCAGTAGATTTATCTCCGCCTATCCTGAGGCTTCTAGCGCAATCTTTGATTGCAACCTTAGGCGTCAACCTTCCTATGTTAGAAATTGACGCAACCCTAGTCTCTCCATATTTGTTCTTAAGATACTCTTTAACCTCAGAGGGCCTTGAAAAGTCAGTATCAATATCAGGAAAATCAGTTTTTTGATTATTATGAAACCTTTCAAATATTAAATCATATTTTATTGGATCAACACCAGTTATCCCGATTAGATAAGCAACCAAAGAGCCTGCGCTACTTCCCCTTGCCGTACCCACTGGCATCCTTTTCTTTGCCCAATTTATATAATCAGAAACTATGAGCATATAAGATGAAAAATCTTTTCCCTCAAGCACTTCTAGCTCTGACTTTACTCTATCCCAATATAGCTTCTTATCCTCATGAGAAAGGCCTCCAAGCTTCTTTTTAAATCCCTCAATACACTTGTATCTAAGATATTGCTTGTCCTCCCTTATTTTACCCCCATTCTCATTATCCCAGTTTGAAAACTGACAATAATCTTCCGCATCAGCTACTGGATAAACTGGAAGTTGCGGACCTCGCTCCCTCAGGTAATCTGGATAATCACATGCATCATAAATTTTCATGGAATTGTCCATTCCAATCTTCGCAACTTCTGGGCCAAAAAAATCTATTA